>SDBV01001594.1_pt1 | contig 34144 bp, 26 predicted proteins | sample 2277081 | NCBI WGS metagenome assembly SDBV01 (sample SAMN10402039, study PRJNA504765) | marine sediment metagenome | isolation source: marine sediment core GS10_PC15, 223 cmbsf | place: Arctic Ocean: Southern Knipovich Ridge | collected 2010 | reverse complement strand
TCCCCGAACGTTAGCGACTGTTGCCCATCGCACAGGGCGTGGGCGGGATCGGGATGCACCTCGATCATCAGCCCGTGCGCGCCCACTGCCACAGGGAACTGATAGATTTCGCTATGTCGTTTATCCGGCCCTCGGTGGCCGCTTTGTCCATTACGATTAGCAAGTTTTTTCCTGTTGGCTTTGTGGTGCGGCAAAACACAACAAACGGCTTTGTGGTGCATGGAATGATGGAGTAGACACCACAAACTTATGTGCGCGTTATATTGATTAGCTCAAATCCCCCCTTGCCCCCTTTGCAAAAGGGGGATTGAGGGGGATTTGTATTGTCTATTTCGCGGGCGACGCATGCGTCGCCCCTACGACAAATTACAGGGGCTTGGGTACAAACAGACTCGTTATTTTACTCCTCTTTTTTCAGTATTCCCGGCACGGTAATTCTCTCAGGATCGAGTGCCTTTTTCAGTTCGTCTTCGGTCAGGATGCCGCGTTCGAGAATAATCTCTTTCAGCGAGCGCCCGGTTTTCATCGATTCCTTAACCACCTCGGCGGTCTTAAGGTAGCCGATCACCGGGTTGAGCACGGTGGCCGTGCCCAGGCTGGTCTCGAAATAGACCCGGCAGCGCTCTGTGTCGGCCTCGATTCCGGCCACGCATTTTTCATTGAGGTGACGGGCGCAGTTGGTCAGGATTTGTGTCGCCTCCAGCAGGCTGTAGCCGATCACCGGCATCATCACATTGAGCTGCAACTGGCCCGCCTGGGCGGCCATGCTCACCGTTGTCTCGTAGCCGGCCACCTGAAACGCCACCATCGCGGTCATCTCAGGCATAACCGGGTTCACTTTGCCGGGCATGATAGAGCTGCCGGGCTGAAGTTCCGGCAGCCTGATTTCGGCCAGTCCGCTGGTGGGGCCGCTGGAGAGCAGGCGAAGGTCGTTGGAGATACGCAGCAGTTCCAGGGACGCGCCTTTCATCCTGGAGGCCATATCGACAAACAGGTCCATACTGCTCATGGCGGAGAACAGGTTCACATCAGCCGAGAGGTCGAAACCGGTGAGCTGACGCAGCACTCCCACCACCCGCTGCTGGTACTCGGGATGAGCATTGAGCCCCGTGCCGGCGGCGCTTCCGCCGATGCCCAGCACACCGGCGCGGTTAAACGAAGTGGTCAGGCGACGGGCCTGTTTCCGGACAGTCTGCGCCCAACCGCCGAACTCCTGACCGAGTTTAATCGGCACGGCATCCTGAAGGTGGGTGCGGCCGGTGGTGACAATATCGCTGAACTTCCCGGCCCGCTCGTCAAATGCCCCGGCCAGTTCGCTAATCGCCGGAATAAGGTCCTTGCCGGCTTTAAGACAAGCCAGACGGATTGTGGTGGGGACCACGTCGTTGGTGCTCTGGCCCATATTGACATGATCGTTGGGATTGACGCGGATGTACTTACCACGCTCGCCTCCCAGAGATTCCTCTGCCAGGTTGGCGATTACTTCGTTGACATTCATGTGAAAACTGGTACCGGCCCCCGCCTGGTAGATATCGACGACAAAATGGCTATCCAGTTCTCCGGAGATCACCCTGTCGGCTGCTGAGCTTATGGCCTGGGCCACTTCCTTGTCGATCAGCCCCAGCTCTCCGTGGACAATTGCCGCAGCTTTCTTGATCGTGGCCGCGGCCCAGACCATCCCGGCTGGCAGTGTGCGGCCGGAGATATTGAAATTATCAACCGCCCGCTGGGTCTGGGCGCCGAAGTACATATGCGAGGGTACTTTTACCTCACCAAGCGAATCTTTCTCGATACGGTAATCCACACCTCACCTCTCAGGCTTGCGTCCTGGTATAGGGCAGAAGGCCACCGGCCATGATTACATCGCGCTCGTAGCCGCTCAGTTCCACCCGGCCCTTGATGCTCGATCCCTTGGTTTTATTGGTGACAGCAACCCCGTCGCTGCCGCCGCCTACAGCCTCGTGCACACCCTCGATCACCAGCTCGTCGCCCTGATCTATTGAGTCGTAGTCCGCCTCATCGGCAAACTCCACGGGCAGGATACCGAAATTAATCAGGTTGGAGCGATGAATCCGGGCAAAGCTTTTAACCATCACGGCCCGCAGACCCAGGTACATCGGAGCGATAGCGGCGTGCTCACGGCTGGAGCCCTGGCCATAGTTGTTGCCGCCGATCACGATCCCGCCGCCAAGTTCTCTGGCGCGGCTGGGGAATGTGGGGTCTAACTGACTGAACACGTGCTCGCTGATCCGCGGGATGTTGGAGCGCAGAGGCAGCACTTTGGTCCCGGCGGGCATGATATCGTCGGTGGTCACGTTGTCCTCGGTTTTGAGCAGCACCGGGCCGGATATCTTGTCCTTGAGCGCCTCATTGACCGGGCAGGGCTTGATATTGGGCCCGCGGACCACTTCCACTTCTTCGCCCACCGGCGCGGGTGGTATGATCATCCCATCGTCGATAATGATTTCCGTGGCCGGTTCCACCACTGGCGGTGATCCGTGCTTGCTTACGTCCGGCAACTCCCCATCGAGAGCGGCCAGGGCGCAGATTTCCGGGCTGGCCAGAACAACACCGGCCTCCTTGGTGCCGCAGCGTCCAATGAAATTCCGGTTGAACGAGCGCACGCTGAGGCTGTTCGTGCCGGGCACCTGGCCCATGCCGATACAGGGACCGCAGGCGCTTTCCAGGATTCTCGCACCGGCACTGATCAGATCCTTGAGACCGCCGCTGACGGCGATCATCTCGAACACCTGGCGGCTGCCGGGAGTAACCGCGAAACTGACATCCGGGTGGCACTTTGTGCCCTTGACTATCCCGGCTGTAACCATCAGGTCGTGATAGCTGCTGTTGGTGCAGCTACCCACACAGACCTGCTGGATTTTTGTCCCCGCCACTTCGGACAGTGGTTGAACCGCATCCGGCATATGAGGCATCGCCACCATCGGTTCCAGCTCGCTCAGGTTGATCACCTCCAGGTCATCGTACTGAGCGTCGTCATCGGGAAGCAGTTCGCTCCACGTGCCGCCTCGCTGCTGGAGTTCCAGGAACTCCTTTGTACGGTGATCCGAGGGGAAGATGCTGGTTGTAGCTCCCAGCTCCGCTCCCATGTTTGTAATCGTGGCCCGCTGGGTCACATCCAGGTTTGCCACGCCGGGGCCGTGGTAGCAAAATACCTTGCCCACGCCGCCCTTTACTGTCCGTCGACGCAGCACCTCAAGGATCACGTCCTTGGCGCTGGCCCAGCCGGTAAGGGCGCCCTCCAGCCGCACTCCCACCACCGTGGGGCATTTGAGGTTGAATGGCCCGCCGGCCATCGCCACCGCGATATCCAGCCCGCCAGCGCCGATAGCGAGCATGCCCGCTCCGCCGCAGGTGGGTGTGTGGCTGTCCGAACCCAGCAGCACTTTGCCCGGTGAGCTGAACCGTTCCAGGTGTACCTGATGGCAGATCCCGTTGCCCGGACGGCTGAAATACGCGCCCACCTTGCGGGCTACGCTCTGAAGGTAGCGGTGGTCATCGGCGTTCTCGAACCCTGTCTGGAGCATATTGTGGTCCACATAGCTCACGCTGACCTCGGTTTTTACCCTTGGAATCCGCATGGCCTCGAACTGAAGATAAGCCATCGTGCCGGTGGCGTCCTGGGTCAACGTCTGGTCCACCCGGATCGCTATATCCTGTCCCGGTGCCAGTTTGCCGCTCGCAAGGTGAGATTCAAGAATTTTGTGTACGATATTTTTCCCCATCGTTCCACTCCCGCATCAAAGGTGTCAGCGCTTAAGGGCTGAATCAGTTCCAAGAAGTTGTTTATTCCATCGCGGGCCGCAAGTAAGCGCGGTCCACGCAAAACGTACAAGATATTAAATATAAAGTTGAATGCGCTAAAATGCAAAAGGGGGGTGGGGAGGAGAGTGAATCTAAATACCTGGTAGATAAATTATGAAAAGGAAACCTGTGGTATAAATGCGGTAATTTTGATAGCGATTTGCTGTTCGATGGATTTAATGCACTGTTTTAGTGCGCCATTGCTAGATGCGCACTATCCTGCCCGATACTAGTGCACGTCTAGTGGTTGTGCACTGATTTAGTGCATAAATCTCTACTTGGACAGCAGGTCAAACAACTCGATATTGCGATAAATAACTTCCTTACCCATTTTCCCTTATTTCAATTCACCACTCTGAAGTAGTCTCATAAATTCTTTATATCTTGGGTCTGATTTCATAATATGTGCGGCCATATTAGCGTGGCATCTAATACATAAAGGCTCAAGATTGATTTTTCTATTGTCTGATTTTTCCCCATTGATATGGTGAGTATCCAATAAATGCTTATGCAAGCCAAGATCAATCCCACATCGATTGCACACCCATCCACTATTTTTTCTTACTAATTCAGAGATTTTACGGTGATTAGGAGAGTATCTATTCTTCGGAGCAGAAATGTCGGTTTGATCCGGTATAGCAGTATGCTTTGTTCCTCCATATAGTTCAAAAAATTCTGGAAGGGAAAATTCGTTGTATATCTTTTTCTTATTACTTGGGTTGTACCCCTTGTAGGCAAGCTTTGCCAAGCAATTTTTACATACATGCAATTCCAAAGTGAGGCTTTCTTCCACTTCTCTCGTTACTCTATTTGTACGATAAACTGAGAATTTACCATTCGTATCGGAAGCAACGACAAAACGAGACTTTCGTTTACTATTAAAGGCTGATTCTATTGTAGAGCAAGTAGATATATGGAATTTATACTCTCTATGAGGATATCTCGGATTGAAATACTGGTCTCTAATATAAACCAGTACCTTTTGTCCATTATACCCAAATGTTCCATCTTCTAAAATAGATATTTCTGAGATATCACCAACTTCAATTCCCTCGGAACTTGAAAGCCTCTTAAGCAAGTCGTCAGAATCCGTCTCTTGCCAGACTGATTTATTATCCCAGCTAATGAGCGGGGCATCCATGTCATTTCTCAATTTATTAAAGGCTTCAAAATACTTAAAATTTATGAGTTTCATAAAATATCCCTAACATCAAGATTCACTTTCTTGGATAATCCTAACAATTCTTTTTTCTGCATTTGTCTTAACTCTGAATTCAACTCTTCGAGATGCTTGCTTATCCTCTTTACCTTCTCTGATAATTAATTTACTTGAAGACAATCCGTTCGCTGTAAAATGTTGTCTTAGCCACTTATTGTGGTTATTTGATGCTCGTATATCCATAATATAATGCAGAACACTTCTTGTTCTGTCTTGAGATAGTCTCATGTTTTGGAAATAAGCTTCATCGTCCGGCAAGTTAATCCAGTCGCTTGACGTATGCCCTTCAATGCGAACTTCTTCAATATCATTTCGATAATTATCCGATGTCAAAATTTTTACATAACGTGGAAAGAAATCATCTAATATATTTTTGAAACGTGGCCGGAGTAGATCGCTACCAGCTTCAAATAGCACTTCTGGCGATTCGAATCTAATAGACAGCACCGGCGGTTTATTAATAACAGCATCCCATTCATCCAAATCATCTTTGAACTCATTCAACAAATCATTGTATAAGGACTCTTGCAACCTGCTGTAAGTAACTGCAATCTGCTTTATCTTATCTCTTTCCAAGGTAACTTTTATCATATAGCTAACTGCTATAAATAGAAATATAACCATTAAACCGGACATCATATCGGAAACAGAAATCCAATGTTCCTCTTGTTCTCTGTAGAGATTCATTTTTGCCCATCTCCTTCAAGCTTTTTTGCAATTCTCACTACGTCTCTGAGCCTTTCTGTGAGGGGCTTATAGTCCTGTACAAACCGATCAGATAAAGACGCAAGTTGGTCACCCAAGGTTTTTAAGGATTGGTTTAGTTGCTCACCAAGACTCTTGTTTAGCTCTGAAACTTGATTGGCGATTCTCTTGGCATTATCCTGCATTAATCGATTTATATTTGTGTTTAATTCTCTTGTGACTTCCGTAATTTGCCCGTTTAATCTTGTATGTGCTTCTTTTAACAAATTGGCTTGCTCTACTATGCTTTCTTGATTCAGAGTGACTGTATCTTTGAAGTTATTGGTTATTTGATTAATGTTTTCGTGGATTACAGGGAATGCATTCTTAGCATTGTCCGCCAGTTCAGAGAATGCAGAGAGATGATCGTGTAAATCTTCAACTTCATCATTTAGTCCGGTCAATATCTTATCGAGACTATTGGCTGTTGTCTGAAAAGTTTCACTTTGCTCGGTAATCTTCACTAATGACTGTTCACACCTTTGAATGGATTCAAGCACCGCTTTTTGTTGATTCATGAGGCCATCGAGTTGCACCCGGTAGTTCTCTTGCCATTCCAATAATCTCCCGACTGCCAAATTCAACTCTTTAAAGTTCTCTCCAAATTGTTCATTTATTAGAGTGTTGAAATCTTTTACCACTTCAGTTAGAGCCTCAATAAATGATGTTCGAGTGTCCTCGACCATTTTTTCTGCAAAAGTATTGAACGCCTTTAACAGTTCATCCTGCTTATCAATTAATGTTGTCCTCAATTTCTGCATTTGTGTTAATAATGTCGTTTCTCCGTCTCCCGTGAGTGCTGATTCTATGCTCTTAAGTTGCTTTTCATTGGAAACCGCTGATAGTGCAGATATCTCATTTGATTTTTCCAAAAGAGACGCGAGTGTATCAAGAGTGGCTCCCTCGATTTCCGAATCCTTTTTCAAGCCATATATACCTGGGAAAACCTTTATCAGTATGGATAATGACATACCAGCAATTGAAGTAGTAAAAGCAAGCTTCAAGCCACTAAGAAGCTTTGGGACGCTGTCTTCAATATGTTTGACATCAAAGTCATACAAGCCCCAAGCGATACCAATAAAGGTACCCAGCACTCCTAAAGTTGTTACTATGTTGGGAATGGATACTGGTGTTCTTTTTTTCTTAAGCAAGAAAGGAATAACTACCATAAATCCAATGTAGACTCCAATAATAGCCGATGTGTTCATTCTGCTGGCCTCCACCACTATTTGGTATTGTATCAATTATTTCTTATAGGATTAAATGATGTGAGATTCTGTTTTTATATTACTCGATGGAAATATGATAACCAATTATACAGCCACCAGCCTGTAAAGCAAAACTTTTTTACGAAGGTGCATTTATTTTGCAGTTCACTCCCGCCAAATAATCATCCTCTTTTACAATCGATTCAAATTCAAGTCCGGTTTATAAAGCAATTGATAAAAATGCAGGTACGCTTTTTGCTCAAGTGGTGCAGACAGGAAAAAAGTGAACAAGTTACCGGGGGAGAGTCAATCTTATGAAGAGGCCGGACAGCAAGGCTGTCAGCCGGATATTGCTGGCGGTGCTGGGGGTAGTGATAGTGGCAACTTTTTCCTGCCACGCCACTGCCCTGGCCCAGGGAACCCCTGCCCCCGGTGGGACAATTTTTCCTAACGTGCAGATCGGCATGGGTACCAGCGATCAGCCGGAGGATTTTGCTATCACCCTCCAGTTGCTGTTCCTGATGACCATCCTGACCCTGGCGCCCTCGATCCTGATCATGACCACCTGCTTTACGCGGATAGTGGTGGTGTTCCACTTCCTGCGCCAGGCGATGGGGACCCAGGGAATGCCGGCAAACCAGTTGCTTGTCGGGCTGGCCCTGTTCCTCACGTTCTACATCATGAGCCCGGTATGGACACAGATCAACGACAAAGCCCTTCAGCCCTACCTTCGCCACGACATCACCCAGCAGGAGGCGTTCGAGCTGGGGATAGACCCGATAAGAAAATTCATGTTCAGCCAGGTGCGCGAGAAAGACCTCTCGCTGTTCGTGTTCATGGCCGACATGGACAAGCCGACCGTGGCCGAGGAAGTCCCCACCCTGGTGCTGATCCCGGCGTTTATTATCAGCGAACTGCGGCTGGCGTTTCAGATCGGATTTCTGATCTACCTGCCGTTCATCATGATCGACATGATTGTCTCCAGCGTGTTGCTCTCGATGGGGATGATGATGCTGCCGCCGATTATTATTTCATTGCCGTTCAAGGTGCTGCTGTTCGTGATGATTGACGGTTGGTACCTGTTGATCAGCTCACTGATGCGCAGTTTTTAATTGATGGATAAGGAGCCTGAAATGAGTCAGCAGTTCATAATTCATCTGGGCCGCGAGGTGTTCATGACCGCGGTGATGGTCGCCAGCCCGATGCTGCTCGCCGGGTTGATCGTGGGTGTGAGTATCAGCGTGATGCAGACCGCCACCTCCATCCAGGAGCAGACCCTCACCTTCATCCCCAAGATTATCGCGGTGGTGGTCAGCCTGATCCTGTTTATGCCCTGGATGATGAACACGTTGCTTGATTTCACGGTGCAGCTGTTTACCAACATTCCCAGCTACATCAGGTAGCTGATTCTATTTGGAGACTAACGCCGGCGGAAGTAATAGCCGCCGAACTACGCCACGGTAAAATAAATGACTCCGGTTACCGACATAGCGCTGCGCCAGGTGGAAATCTACTCGCTGATTTTTTTCCGGATCAGCGGGATCATTTTCACCATGCCCTTCTTCGGCAGCGAGAACGTGCCGCGCATGGTACGGATCGGGCTGGCGCTGGTGGTTACAATGGTGCTGGCGCCCACGCTGAATATCAACGGCATCCCGTTGCCGGACAACATCCTGATTTACTCTTTGGTTGTGTTCAAGGAACTGTTTGTCGGCATGGCTATCGGTTTTATCTCGATGATCGTGTTTAACGGCATCCAGTTTTCCGGTGACCTGGTCGGTTTCCAGATGGGCCTTCGGATCGCTAACGTGATTGACCCCATGAGCGAGGAGCAGGTCAGCATTATCGGCACCACGCAGAACCTGCTGGCCGTGCTGCTCTATATCAGCCTGTTCTGGGACCATTTCCTGTTCAAGGCGATAGGCGCCAGTTTCGCGGTGATCCCGATAGCCGGGGTGCACCTTGAGGGGCCAATGGCCCTGGAATTTGTCCGCATGACAGGCGAGGTGTTCGTGATCGCGCTGAAGATGGGCGCTCCGCTGCTGGCCGCGCTGTTTCTGGCCGATGTGGCGCTGGGCTTTATCGCGCGGACCGCGCCGCAGATCAACGTATTCATTATTGGTTTTCCCATTAAAGTGGGGATGGGGATCCTGTTGCTGGGGATCAGTCTCCCGTTCTTCGTCTACGTGTTCACCAAGCTGGTCCGCGGGATGGAAAACAATATCATGATCCTGTTGCGCTACCTGTAAGGCGCACAGGGGGGACAAATGGCTGAAGATAAAAATGATGAAGAGAAAACAGAGGAACCTTCCCAAAAGCGGATTGAAGACGCTCGCGAAGAAGGCAACGTACCCCGGTCAATGGAACTTGGCAGCATGATGGTTCTGTTGACCGGAGTACTTGGCTTGTACTTCCTGGGCGGCGGTATCTGGAGAGATATGAGCGAGGCCAGTTCCTACCTGTTCAGTAACGCCGTGGACATGCGGATAGATATGGAGAACTTCCGTGCTTACGCAGAGGTGGCGATCTGGTTCATGGTTAAACTGCTGGCGCCGCTGTTCGTGGTGCTGATGATAGTTGGCTTGCTCACCGGTGTGGCCCAGAGCGGGCCTAACTTCAGTTGGAAGGCTATCCAGCCCAAGGCCAGCAAAATGAACCCGCTCAAGGGGCTCAAACGCACTTTCGCCAGCTCGCGTGCGCTGGTGGAGCTGGTCAAAAGTGTTCTGAAAGTGCTGATGGTGGGGTCGTTGAGCTGGTGGACCATCTCCAGCATGTTCGGCGAGTACATAATGTTGCTGGACACTGAAGTCGGCCAGTTTTTCGGCTACCTGATGCAGCAGATTTTCAAGCTAAGCATTCGGATCGCACTGTTGCTGCTGTTGCTGGCCGTGCTTGATTATATCTGGCAGCGCTACAAGTATTTCAAGGACCTGCGGATGAGCCGTCAGGAAGTAAAAGAGGAGCGCAAGCAGCAGGAAGGTGATCCGATGGTCAAGAGCAGGATTCGCTCGATCCAGATGGATGCCGCGCGTAAAAGAATGATGGCCGATGTGCAGGAGGCCGACGTTGTGATTACCAACCCGACCCAGTTGGCAGTGGCGATCCAGTACGACCCGGACGCGATGGTGGCCCCGCGGGTGGTGGCCAAGGGTGCGCGTAAAGTGGCCGAGAAAATCAAGAATATCGCAAAGGAACACAATATCCCGATCGTGGAAAACAAACCGCTGGCGCAGTTGATGTTCAAGATCTGCAAGGTGGGCGGGGAAGTGCCCTCCCACATTTACAAGGCTGTGGCCGAGGTGCTGGCCTATGTCTATCGGCTCAGGAAGAGCAAGATGCCGCGCAATCTCTAAGACCCGCCGGCAGCGCAATAGTGCGCCGGGATAAGCTGTGGAGAAATTGAACGAATGAAATTCAACAAATACAGCGACATGATGCTGGCCCTGGGGATGGTGGGGATTCTGGTTGTGATGATTGTCCCCATGCCGCCGGTGGTGATGGACCTGATGCTCACTTTCGGGATCGCCCTCGGCCTGCTGATCCTGGTGGTGGTGCTCTATACCACGGATCCCCTGCAACTCTCGGTGTTTCCGGCCCTGCTGCTGATAGCCACGCTGTTTCGCCTGTCGCTCAACGTGGCCAGTACCCGGCTGATCCTCAGCGAGGGCTACGCCGGTAAGCTGATCGAGTCTTTCGGCACGTTCGTTGTGGGCGGCAACTACGTGGTGGGGATCATCATTTTCGCCATCCTGATCATTATCAATTTCGTCGTGCTCACCAAGGGCGCGGGCCGGATAGCCGAGGTGGCCGCCCGTTTTACGTTGGACAAGATGCCGGGTAAGCAGATGGCTATCGACGCCGATCTGAACAACGGGCTGATCGACGAGCACCAGGCCAGAGAGCGGCGCGAGCAAATTGACCACGAGGCCGAGTTCTACGGGGCCATGGATGGTGCGGCCAAGTTTGTCCGGGGCGATGCGATAGCGGCGATCCTGATTACGTTCATCAATATCATCGGCGGGTTCATTATCGGTGTGGCCCAGCGGGGCATGAGTTTCCCCGAGGCGATCAAAACATACACCCTGCTCACGGTCGGCGATGGTCTGGTGAGCCAGATCCCCGCCCTGGTGGTCTCTACGGCCGCCGGTATTATTATCACCCGCGCATCCAGCAAAAGCAACCTGGGTGTCGATATCCAGAACCAGTTGATGGCCAAGCCGCGTGCGCTGTTTCTCACCGCGTTCGTGCTGACGGTTTTTGGGCTCACACCCGGTCTGCCAGCAATGCCGTTCCTGGTGCTGGCCGGCTTGATCGGCCTGATGGCTTTCGGGGCGCGAAAGCAGCTTGCGGCTGCCGAGCAGACCAAGCAGGATGAGCAGGATGAGCGGGAGCAAAAGCCCACCGATGTCAGCTCGCAAATTGAGGAATTCCTGCAGGTGGATCCGCTGGAGTTGGAGATCGGCTACGGGCTGATCCCGCTGGTAGATAACGAGCAGGGAGGCGACCTGCTGGGACGGATTACCGAAATTCGTAAGCAGTGCGCCCTGGAGGTGGGAATTATTGTCCCGCCGATCCGTATCCGCGACAATATCCAGCTCTCCAACAACGAGTACGTAATCAAAATCCGTGGCGTGGATGTTGCCCGGGGCGAGATCAGTGTGAACGAGTACATGGCGCTCGATCCCGGCACGGTTGTCGAAAAAGTCGAGGGCCAGCACACTATAGAACAGGTGTTCGGCCTGGAGGCGATCTGGGTGGGCGAGGACAAGCGCGAGGAAGCCGAAAACAAGGGCTACACGGTTGTCGAGGCCCCGGCCGTGCTGGCCACCCACCTGATGGAGACTCTCAAGCGCCATGCCCACGAGATACTCAGCCGTCAGGACGCCCAGACCCTGCTGGACAACGTGAAGAAAGACAACGCCACTCTGGTAGAAGAGCTTGTGCCGGGGGTGATGACCGTGGGCAACTTGCAGAAAGTAATGCAAAACCTGCTTCGTGAGCGCGTGCCTGTCCGTGACCTGGTGACAGTGCTGGAATCCCTCAGCGACTACGCCACCCAGACCAAGGACCTCGGCGTACTTACCGAGTACGTGCGCCAGAGCCTGAACCGTACAATCTACAGTCAGTACCGCGACGATGATGGCAAGGTGACAGCGATTACCCTGGCTCCCGAGATTGAGCGCACAATTATGGAAGTGATCCAGTCCAGCGCAACTAAGGGCGGCTCGATGGCTTTGCCGCCGAGGTTTATCGAACAGATTACATCCTCGCTGAACCAGCAGGTGGAGAAAATGAATTCCGAGGGCTTGCAGCCCCTGATGATCTGCTCCCCGACGATTCGCCAGTATTTCAAGCGGCTGGTGGAACCGGTATTTACACATCTGGTGGTGATCAGTTATGCCGAGCTTCCGCAGACGGCTGAGATTGCCTCCTTTGGAACTGTCGAGCTTGAGAAGGAAGGTGCGTTGATATGAAAGTGAAAAAGTACACCGCCGCCTCCATGCGGGAGGCTCTCGAAAAAATGAAGCGTGATCTGGGCACCGGTGCGGTGATCCTGGGAAGCCGCAAGATAAGCCGTGGCGGATTGCTGGATTTCCTGGGCAAGGAGATGTTCGAGGTGACTGCCACCACCGAGGACAATGTGCTGGTTACTTCCGCAGCCACAAGAGGCTCTGCCGCCTCGGCTTCAGCAGCAGGCAGCAGGGTGAGCTACACGGTGGGAGACAGCGGCGCGGTGGCCACAACTGAAAAAGAAAGCTTCGGGCAGGTCCTCTCCCGTCATGCTCCGCCCCCCGCTGTGAGTAAACCATCGGCAGGAGTCAAAGTAAGGTCTTCCGCGGGCGCCTCCAATGTGAGGGTGCTCCAGCAGGAGCTGAAAGACCTTCGCTCCGTGGTTGGCGAGATGGCCGAACAGATGCGCTACCAGCGTATGCCTGCCCTGCCGCCCGTGCTCCGCGAAGTCTACAAGAAACTGGTGGATATTGAGTTGGAAGAAAAGACCGCTGGCGACCTGATTCAGAAAATCTACGCCCGTTTCGGTGAAAAAGAATACAACGATATGGAACGGGTGGAGAAGTACCTGATTGAGGAAATCACCGGGATGATCCCAGTGGCCGCCCCACCCGGGCTTGCGGGTAAGGAACCGCTGGTGGTCCTGTTTGCCGGACCATCAGGTGTGGGCAAAACTACCTGCCTGGCCAAGCTGGCCACCAATAAACGGTTTTTCGGTGAGTGTAAAGTGGCGATGGTCACCGCTGACACTTACCGTGTAGCCGCCACACAGCAGCTAGGTACGTTCAGCGAGATTGCGGATATCCCGCTGGAGATCGCCCATTCGCCGCGGGATATCACCAGGGCGGTCAAGCGCCATCAGGACAAGGACGTAATCCTGGTCGACACTCCCGGCGGCAGCCAGTTCAACGACAAGATGCTCAGCGAGCTCAAGGATTTTATTACCGCCGCCGCTCCTGACGAGGTACATCTGGTGCTGTCCATTAACGCCAAACCAAGCGATATGCAGCACACCATCCGCCGGTTTAAAGCAGGGAAAAATATGCGCCTGCTGCTGACCAAGTTCGACGAAACACTGACGTTCGGTTCGGTGGTGGGAGTTGTGCGTGATGCCGGGATTCCGGTGAGCTACCTCACTTTCGGCCAGGAAGTGCCCGAGGATATCGAACCGGCGAATGCAGGCAAAATAGCCAAGCTGGTGGCGGGAAACGTTTTTTAACCGATCAATTTTACCGTGGCTTGCCGCGGGCTGGTTAATTTGTAAAAGGGAAGTGGACCGCGTACTGAATGGATACCCAGGGAAACATACTCAAGCTCTCGTTTCTGCTGAGCTATCTGGCGCTGCTGATCTGCGTGGTCGGTGGAATACCGTTTATGACGGCGGTGTTCAGGGCGGTTATCCTGATGACTATTTTTTCGCTGATGGGCTATGCATTTCGCTGGTATCTGCTGCATGTGGTCTCCAGTGTCCAGCCAGAGGAACCGCTGGAAATCATGGAGGATGAGCAGGGGGATCACAATGAGTTCGACATCAGCGACGAAGATTTAGGCGCCGTGGCGCCTGCTACCGAAGAAATGCCGTTACAGGCGGCTGAGAATGTTGAACAGCCGGACGATTAACCCTAACTTAATTTGAGAAGGGGCTTAAGCTGCAGAACTTCCAGACAAATACGATCCTGCGAAAAGCGATGAACAAAGCTGCCGCAAGAGAAAATGAGCGTGTGGACCCCGATGCAAGCAAGGCGGAGAAGCGCGCCCTTAAGAACAAGCGGATCGAGATGCTGGTCGCCAAGTTCCAGAAAGCCGGTGATTTGAAGGTCAGGGACGAGATAGTGGTAATGAACCTCTCGCTGATCAACTATATCGCCGAGAGGATGGCGGTCTCTCTGCCTCAGTCCGTCGAGAGTGATGACCTCAAGAGTCTGGGTATTCTGGGCCTGATCGATGCTATCGGCAATTTTAAACCCGAGAAGCAGGTCAGGTTTACCAGCTACGCGGCCCTGAGGATCAAAGGCTCGATAATCGACGGGCTGCGCAGCCTGGATTGGGTTCCACGCAGCGTGCGCAAAAAAGCACGTGATCTGGAAAGAAACCTCCAGGAACTCGAAATCGAACTCGGCCGTCCCGCCACCGAAAAAGAGATGAGCGGAAAAATGGAGCTGTCCCTGCCCGAGTACCAGTCTTTGCTCGAAGAGGTCAGCCCTATCACGTTCCTCTCGCTCAACGACACTGTCTACGATGACGACGACCAGTCGGTAAAGCTGGGCGATGTGATCGAGGACAATGATAACTACGGCCCGCACTCCATGCTGGAGCGCGAAGAGATGAAGCGGCTGTTGGTCGGTGGGATAAACAACCTGCCCGAAAGGGAAAAACTGGTGGTGGCCCTCTACTATTACGAGGGACTTACCCTGAAGGAGATCGGCGAGGTGATGCAGATTTCCGAATCCCGGGTTTGTCAGATCCACACCGAGAGCATGCTCAGGCTGCGTGGTAAACTCAAGTACACGGTCTGAACATCATCCGGGCGGGCACTAATCTTGCAGTTTCAGCGGTAGTTCATCGCCGGGGCACCAGGCACTTAAATGTAGCCAATCCCTTTGTATTCAGCCGGATAAGCAGTCCAGCCGGCGGAAAGGGGGCGCGTGATGGTGGTGCCGATTACGTTCAACCCGAACTTTTTTCCCGATAACAGGGGAAAAAAAGTCCTGGGCCGCAAGGATGGGCAGGTCAATTTCGACGATTACCTGCTCGAGCGGATGGAACCAGTCGACAGCAGCCCCGAACCGGGGCGCGACAGGGACCAGAGCGCCGGTGAACAGGACCCCCGCAAGCAGGGGCGGGAAAGGCACGAAAACGATACGGCAAATAATTCGCAGGGAGGCGAAGAACCGGACGGGCACTCTGCTGGTCGAAGGATCGACCTGCGGGCCTGAAAGTCAATGCCGGGGTGATGGACCAAACTTGCCCGGCAGGAATCCGATGAAACAGAACAGAGCAATAGACACCGAACGTCTCAAGAGAATCACGCGCTCGATTATCAATCTGCCTACGCTGCCAACGGTGGTGGCGAAGATGATTGAACTGATCGACAACCCCCAAAGCTCGGCGCTCTCTCTCAGCCGGATTATCAAAACAGACCAGGTGCTCACCGTGCGTATCCTGCGGATGGCCAACAGCGCCTATTACGGTTTTCCCAACCCCATATCTTCGATCAACCTCGCCATTGTCGTACTCGGTTTCGACACGATCCGTAATCTGGGGCTGTCCGTGGCGGTTATCTCCCGTCTGGCCAGAGCTGCCAACGACGAAGAACTGCTGGACTACACACGTTTCTGGGAGCACTCGGCGGCGGTGGCTGTGGCCAGCAGGATGCTGGCCAGGATGCATGGCTTCCGCGGCATGGAGAGCGAGGCGTTCGTGGCCGGGCTTATTCACGATATTGGCAAGCTGATCCTCAGCCAGCATCAGACCGCCAACTACAGCAAATGCCTCAACTTGGTAAGCGAGCGGAACATCTCGCTGGCAGCCGCCGAGGAACTCGTGTTCGGCGTGACCCATGCCGAGGTGGGCAGTTGGCTGGCGAGCCGCTGGAATCTGCCGGACCCCCTTACCGAGGCAATCCGTCTGCACCACATCCCACTGGCGGCGAAAGTCAATCCTGAGCTGACCGCTATTGTCCATTTCGCCAACATCCTGGTCCGCGCGGCAAAGGTTGGCAACGGCGGAGATCCACTGGTACCCTCTTTTTACCGCGGCGTACTGCACCGCCTGCCCTTGCAGCTCGATGACGACGACAAGGTGGACCTCCCGTTCTATCTGGTCGAGTTCAAACAGGAGATGGAGCAGGTGGACAGCTTCATCAACATCATCCTCGGACGCCAGCCCGTTTCAGAGCCCGACAGCGATGAGCTTGACGGCAAGGCAGCGGAAGAATTCATGAGTGCATGATTTTCCCCTTCCTCTCTATGTCTTTTATTTTCTCATGGGCAATTATTTCCCCGCCTTCTTTCCGGTTGTTTCCTGTTGACACTCTTCCTGTTCTGTAACTCATACTATATAGATAGATATAATGGTGCTAGCTGGTAAGAAAACTGGCACGACTATTGCACTTTACCGGGTACGAAATAAGGCGGAAGCCCGTGTCTCTGGTTACCTGGACCCGCTTCCGCTGCTAATCACACAGCGTAACAACCGACCCGGGGTTTTGCCATGAACAGGATTTGCAGGCTGCTGAACCAGACACTGCTCTTCGTTGCTATCACTGCCGCCGCCGCGCTGGCCGCGCAGATCGAGAGCGTCCGGCTGTTCAGCGAACTGGACTATTCCAGGCTTGCGATAGCCCTTGACGCGCCGTTTGTCAGTAGCGTGGAGACAAATCCGGCCGAGAAGCTGATCTTTATCAAGTTCGAGGGCACCGGGATCGACAAGCTGAGCAAGCAGTCGTACGTCTACGACAACAGTCCGTTCCTGGAGTCGGTCAGCTTCCTGCCACTGGGCGGCAACGAAGTGGTGGCGAGAGTAAAGGTGCGGCAGGATTTCCGTCTGAAAACCTACGAGAGCGTCGAACCGTACCGTCTTATCCTGGAACTCTCCCCACGGGAAATCAAAAACTCCGTTCCCCAATCCGGGAACAGAAACAGTTACTATCAACTCGGGATGGAACAGTTGGGCGATGGCAGCTACCAGGCCGCGCTGATGTCGTTCCGCTCCGCTATCCGCTCGGGTGAAAGAGTGGCCGACAGCTATTTCCAGGCCGGACGCAGCAGACTTCGCCTGGGCGAGCTGGAGAAAGCGCGAATTAATTTCTCCCGCGCATCCGGCAGCCAGAGCTACGCCGGCGAGGCCAATCTGTTCCAGAGCTGGATCCATTTCAAGCAGGGCAGCACTGACAAGATGGCCGCAAGCTGGCGCGAGTTTGTCCGCCGGGTGCCCGATGCCGCCGGACGGTTCAGGATCGCCACCAGTATCCCGGAAATAGATTTCCGCGCTCTGGAGGATGCTGTCAGCGCCGGGCAGGAAAAAACCGTGGCGAATGCGGAAAACAGCACGGACACAGTGGCCGGTAACAAGGCCGCTGGTCCCGACGCCGCCTGGTATTTCGAGCAGGGAGTGGCCGCCAAGCAGGAGAGCCGTCTGGACGCAGCCGCCGAACTGCTGGAAAAAGCCGCCGAACTGAATCCGGGCGACAGCGAAACCCACTTTCAGTTGGGTGTTGTCTACAAGGGATTGGGACGTAAGCAGGCCAGCGCCAAGCAGTTCCAGCTCTCGCTGGGCACGGGCGCACAGGCCAGGGATGTGGAGCAACCGGCATTACCCGGAACTGACAACACTGATATGCTGGAACAGTCCAGTAATAATTTCGAACATCTGGAACCATTGTTTAACAGCGATATTGCAGGCACACTTGACGATACTCAGAGCGAAAGTGAATCAATAATTGATGATGGTGCTGCAATGGCTGGAGCACTTGGCGATAACGCCGGGACAACTCCTCCGGCTGTTGCCGCGGAAACCGGTAAAGGCCCTATCGGCGAAATCCGCAGCATCGCCGCGGCGATGATCAGCAAGTACGGAATTGGACTGTTGCGTAAACAGGTGGGAGTTCTCACCTCACTGATGGCTTTGATATTCCTGCTGACCCTGGCAGCCGAGAGATTCTTCCGCCGTGGGAAAAACAGGCGTAATATCCTTGCAGGTCCGGGGCTGCCCGTACTTGCCGCGGCGGGTGCTTTGCACTCAGGCGGCCAGTCAACACCGGTGATCCGAAATTCACCGGCTCCGGCAGCCATCAAAAAACAGCAGGTGGCACAGGTACTGGCTCGTGAGCTGGAGAGCAAGCGAAGAGCCTCGCAGCCGGTGATCGAGGAAGCTGATAGTTCCCTGGAACTGCAACTCAGGCCGGTGGGAGAACGCGGCATGTACGGCGTTGATATAGCCCGCAGGATCAAGGAGGAGCTTTCTCCCGTGGGTGAGGCCGCCACCCCCGCGGCAACATCGTCCCTGGCAGGACACGGTCGCGACGACATGCAGACACGGCTGATCCGCCAGCTTCGCAGCAAGAGCTGGACGATCGGCGATATAGCCCAGGAAATGAGCCTCAGCCGTGAGGAAATCAAGTGGGCGCTTTCCGGTAACGGAGCGGAAAAGTCCGCTGAAACCAGTTTCCGCCCGGAGTCCTATGGCCAGTTGAGCGCTCTGGCGGCCCGTGACCGTAAACGGGCAGAAAGAATCGATCCGGAGAGGATTGACAGGGAGGTTGATCTTGAGTTGGAAATCAATGTTTGAGACGATATATAAGGAACGCACCGGAAGCCATCGTGTGCACCGCGTGGGCGAGCACAGGATCAGGTCAGGGCGTTTATCCATCTTCGCGGTTCTTCCGCTGATCGCACTCGCGGTCTGTGCACCGTTGCGGATCGGGAGCGCCCTTGCCCACGAAATCAACACCTCGCGGGTGCCGCTGGAGGATTTGGTATATCCGCATGCGGCGCTTACATTGCTCGATGTGCGTGGTGCGCAGGTCAGCTGGCCGTTCGAACATGAGTTTTTCCGCACCGACCTGCTGGCCTACCTTCGCTCCGCAGACTATCTGGAAGTTAAGACCGAGAGTGAAGTGGCCGACATAATAGCACGTAACCGTCTCACTGTGCCAGACACCTACGACCCGGCGATCATGACCCGGATCGGCCGGGTGACCCACAGCGACTACGTGGCTTACCTGCGCATGATCGCTATTACCCGTGATCGCCACGACGGATTCGAGATTCCCATCCTGTTCAAGCGTAACAAGGTTACCTACACGGCGGAACTTGACCTGACTCTGGTCGAAACGGAAACCGGTACACTGCAATACTCGCGCAAAATAATGGGCAAAGCCAGTCTGGGACGCGGGATAAAAGTATATCCGATTGTGGAGGACCCCTCCACCCATCTCGACATTCGCCGCAAGGAAGAACTGGGCCGTCAGGCCATGCAGAACCTGGCCCGCAGTACATTCGAGGCAATCATGGAAGGGATACACCGGAACATGGACAAACGGTTTATCTGCTACTGGGATGACGAGGTGCATATCATCTCGGAAAAACCAGGACTCTGTCCAATCTGCGGATCGCGGATGGTGGGGATCAAGAGATAACCCTCCGCCACTCTGGTAATATCCGGCCGCTGGCAATCGGTCTGAACTTATACGGGGCGGAAATTTTTCGTCCCGTTTTTCTTTGCCGCTCAACTTTACCTGAACTTTACCGATCTAATACCTTATGACCTTAAAGAACGATAAGAAAACTCCTGTCGAGTCGTTGGGTGAGCTAGAAGTCCTGTTCAAGATCAGCCAGGTGATTTCTTCCTGCTCCAGCCCGGGCAGCACCTACGATTCCGTGCTCGATCTGCTCGAAGAGCTGGTTGATTTTGATTTTGGCGCGCTGTTCATTTTCGGCGAGCAGGACGGACGGTTGAATCTGGTGGCCAGCAAGGGACACGCTGTCGACCTGATCCAGCCTGTGAGTTTCGACATGGGTAACGGCCTGAGCGCCTGGGTGGCCAAGCAGAAACGGCCGATCCTGCTAAGCAAACTGCACCGCGGCAGGAGCGAAACCGAAAATCTGGTCCGCTCGTTCATCTCGATCCCGCTGATGCTGAGCGAGAGAGTGGTTGGTGTGATGAATTTCGGTCATCACACCGCCGGCGCCTTTACACGCCATCACCTTCGCCTGCTCACTATCGCCGCCGGACAGCTCAGCGTAATTATCGAGCGCACGATCTATTTTCAGGAACTTGCCGAAAAAAATGTCCAGCTCAAGGAAACGAACCGCACCCTGGAGCAAACCCGCCAGACCCTTGTGGAGCAGGAACGTCTGGCCGCGGTGGGTGAGGTGGCGGTTACTGTCAACCACGAGATCAACAATCCGCTTACAGTCATTATCGGTAACGCAGAACTTCTGCTGCGGGACATGGAGGGCAGCGATCCCTCACTGCTGCGCAAGTTGGAGAATATCGTGGAGGAAAGCAAGCGGATCGCCAGAATTACCCGCGCTCTTCAACGCCTGGAAAAACCAGTCACGGAGGACTACCTGCCCGGCGGCCGGAAAATGATCAGCCTGGACGGTGTCTCCGGGTCGGAAAAGGTTGAAGCCGCCGGCTGAGAGATCGTATCATTGTCCCCCTTCCCCCCAAGTCTGCCATCAAACCCAAAACGAACTTTTCCGTGCCTGTGGTGAATACTATTACCGTGGCGGCTGTCTAAGGAGTAAGCCGGGCAACATGGTTGACTTTTGCCCGTTGTCCTGATTAAATATAGCTCAATATATCGGTTGAGGATAAATGGCTTTTTACGTGGACGGTGAGTGAAAGAGAGTTGAAATAATGAATGGACGGCATGGAATGATAACACTGACCGCTTTGCTGCTGGTTTTTACGATCAGCGGGACGGCTGGTTCGCAGTTTTCTGATGGTGGCTCGGCCGGCACGAAAAATTACCAGATGTTGCAGGAAGTGATCGACGTGCTCAGCGAGCAGTATGTGGACGAGCTGCCGCCGGAAGATCTGATCATGGGCGCTGTGGAGGGTCTGGTGCAAAGTCTCGATCCACACAGCCAGTTGCTCGATAAGAGCCGCCACAGCCGTCTGATGGAGCAGACGCGCGGGGAATTCGGCGGTATCGGTATTGAAATCTCCATGCGGGATGACTCGCTTACCGTGCTCAGCCCGATCCCAGGCACACCCGCCCAGCGCGTGGGCTTGCAGAGCGGTGACAGGATAGTCAAGGTGGAGCATGAGTGGACCGATGGGATGAGTCTCGAAGACGCTGTAAAGCGGCTCAAGGGCAAGCCCGGCACGATTGTAAATATCTGGATAGGCAGGATCGGTGTCGATGAGCATATTCATTTCGAGATCACCCGCGCCATTATCCGTATCGAAAGCCTGCAGGGCAAGTTCATGCTCGCCCCGGATATCGGCTATATCCGCCTGGGCGTATTCAGCGACAAAAGCGGCCATGAGATGGCCGAATCTATTGTCGAGCTGCAGAAGTTGGGAATGAAGAAGCTGATTTTTGACCTTCGTGACAACCCCGGCGGTCTGCTCTCAAGGGCCGTGGACGTGGCCGATATTTTTCTCGATCCCGGCGAGGTGATTGTCTCCACCCGTGGCCGGATCAGCAGCTCGAACCAGGTGTTCAAGGCCCGCCGCTCGCCGCTGTGGAACGGGGGAGCGGTGGTGACCATGATTTCCGGGGGCAGCGCCAGCGCCAGCGAGATCGTTTCCGGGGCGCTTCAGGATCATGACAAGGCCGTGATCATGGGCACCAACAGTTACGGCAAGGGTTCCGTGCAGACCATTATCGACCTTCGCGACAGCTACGCTCTCAAGCTGACCACGGCCAAATATTACACCCCCAGTGGCCGCTGTATCCACTCCGACCGCCGGGCCGGTGACTACCATCAGGCGCTGTTGACCGCCGAAGACACGGCGCAGGTGTATTTTACCGATTCAGGCCGCAAGGTTCGCGGCGGCGGAGGAATCACTCCCGATCTGGTTACTCCACCCGACAGCTTGAGCGAGGCCGAACGCAAGATCTTCCGTCAGGCCGGCAAGTTCCGCAACCTGCTGTTCCGTTATGCCGTGCAGTACAAGGCCGACCACCCTGACTATGTCAATGAGTCGCTCGACGGTGTGGTCTACAGCGAGAATTTCCGCGACAAAGTGGTTAAGCTCACGGATGAGGTTATGGTCGATGTTCGACAGAAGATGCTGGATGAGGGTTTTGAACTCTCTGAACAGGAGTTCGATGAAACGGACAATTTGCTCAGGCAGTGGGTCTATTATTATTTAGCGGACGCGGGTTACGACCACAATACCGCTCAGAGGATCAGTGCGGGTTACGACAAGCAGTTGCAGCAGGCACTGGCCTTGCTCCGGGCTGCCCCGGCCAAGGGGAATTTTGTCGAAACCGTGCTGGCCGGCCGCACCCTTCCCGACACGCTCGATGCGCTTACGCTTTCCCGCTGAGATGCTTCAGACAGGTTAATTATAGAATTGCCGGCGGGGGGAACTATCCCCCCGCGTTCTTTTCCCACCGTTAAGTAAAACAGATAACTCCCGATATTTTCCGCCGGAGGACCGGTTCCGTGACCCGCCTGATGGAGAAAAGAATTCTTTTCGCAGGACGCCTGGTGCTGGCCGTGGCGTTGCTGCTGGCCGGGCTGGCTGTCAGCGCCAGAGCGGAGTTCCATCTGCCCTGGCAGCGCCTGGATAAGCCGGCTATCTGCGAAACCAACCGGGATCGCGGCTATTTCCGTCCCGAGTACGGCGAACTGGCTCAGCGGCTGGACCCCGAAAAAATGGACTGGATAGTGCGTAATTTCCCGGTGCTGGGCTGGCAGGGCATGGACCCCCGGCTATACCGTCCCAAGCCCGTGCCCGGTACCCTGGGGCAACGGGGATTTCGCTACGATCCCATCCGCCGGAACCTTCAACTGGAGGCCCTGTTCCATTTCGGGCCGGTTGGCGGAAACGGCACTCTGATCGAGGACGCTCTCTGGCTTGACAGCCACCGGATGCTGACAGTAAACCGCGGCTCGGACAATATTTCGCTGGTCGATATCGGCAAGCCCGATGTGCTCGGTACGTTCGAGGCTCCCAGGGGAATCGCTGCTTTTGAGATAAACCGCAAAGCCGCTGAACTGTACCTGATAGAGCGCGGCGCCAGCGGCATGCTTGTTTTTTCTCTTGATGGGGGGGCGGCTCCTGCCGACACCATGCGGCTCGATTTTGCTCCCGCAGCGGTTCTTCAGCGCCCCGGTGGCAGCTACCTGTACCTCACTGACGAGGACGCGGCAGTGCTGGTCAGGCTCGATCTGAGCGCTGAGGATGAGACCCGCTATCTGCCGGTGGACCTGAAACCACCGTTGTTTATCGCCTGCCACGCACAGAGCGAAACGCTGGTGCTGGTCAGCCGCGCCGACGGTCAGGTTCGGCTGGTGGACACCCGCGATTTCTCCCTTCGCCCGGACCGCCTGAACGCGGGTAAGCCGGTAACCCGCCTGGTTGTAAGCGAAGACAAAGATGCACTGTACCTGATCTCGGCAACCGATTGCACCCGCTCTGAAATCCATTGCCTGAGTGCCAGCGGGCGCTCGTTTTCCCTGCGGCATCTGGCCACGCTGAGCGGAGTTGTGCGTGGCCTGGCCGCACCCGATGGCGGCGGGGAACTGTTCGCGGTGGCGGGCGAAACCCTGTACCGTATCGGCACGGCTGGCGAAGGGCCTGAGCGGGTTAGAATAGGCGAGAAAGTACGCGGAGTGGCTGTTTACAAGGACCGTGTGTTCGTCTCCGCCGGGTTGGACCAGCTCTATGCCCTGGACCGTAAGCTGAGCAAACCGCCGGAACGGGTAACAGTGGAGATGGGGCCCGGCCCGCTGCTTGTGCGCGATGGGAAACTCTACGTGGTCAACTGCCTCTCCAACTCGATCACGGTGCTGGACTGCAAGGACCTGGAGGAAGAAGTCTCTGTGCTGCTGGGCGTGCTGCTGGGAAGGATGTACTACCAGGACCGCCGGATCGTGGTCAACAACCTGTTTCGCGGCAACGTGATGGTGCTTGATCCCGAGACCTACCGGATCGAGGAGATTATCCAGGCCGGGGGCAGCCTGCATTACGATTCCGCCGCACGCGCATATTCCGTATTCGATGACAGCCTGGTCACCCGGCTGCCCGCCCCTCCCAGCGCCGTGTCGCTCAATTCATATCTCGATTTACCCGATGGGGTCCGGATGTTTGCCTCCTCGGGAAAAGCCGACCAGTTCCTGCTGGCCGACCATAACCGCTATGCCGTCCGGATCGATATAGGGAGCAACATGCGGCGCGGCCAGATTCCGTTGCCCTCGCCCGCGCTGGGGATGGCCGTCCGGGGCGATACTGCCTACATAGTGGCCGAGAGAGAGCTGTACAGTTTCACCGTGGATGATAACGTGGGGCTGGATCGAAGTTGGAGCGTACGTCCCGTGAGGCTCAGCCCGCCGTGGCTGGCCGCCGAAAGTTTCAGCCGGGGACGCGGTTCGCTGCTCAAATACGTCACCAGTGACCGTCTGCTGGACGTGTTCACCACCCGTGGAGATATTTCCGTCATCCGTAACGACCCGGACACCACGTTTTCCTGGGTGGCGGCAGGGGGAGCGCTCTACGTATTCGACTCCGAGCGGGTGAGGATGCTCACCTCGTTCAACCTGCGCTGGAATATTGTCGATATAGTTCTACCACCCAGGGGACGCAATGCCTACGCGGTGACCACCGATCAGGTGTTGGCTATCGACCGTAAAAGCCTGCTGCGCCACGATGATATCCGGGTGGGCGGCGAGGTGGTTTACGCCCATGGCGATAACCTGTTCCTGATGCACCCTGATTATTCCCGTCGCATGGTGGTGGCCGATGGGGAGCGGGGCGGCGTGTTCCAGGAACTGGAACTGCCGGTTGTGCCCACTGACGCCGCGGCAAGTAGCGAGCGACTGTTCCTGCTGGGAGCAACTCAGGGCGCGATTGCAATCTATGTCAACCGGATCGACGCCGCCCGCATGCCACGCTCGGATGACCGGAGAGCCTGGGACACCCAGGCCGACAGCCGCGCGGGCTACCACCGCTAATTGATTATGGAGAAATGGTATAGGTCAGGTTTGCCCGGCCCGGTGGTTTTGCCCTGTTTTCCGCCCGGTGATTACCTCCTTTGACAAAACGGGAACGATTTATTATCTATAGTAATTCCTGTCACCACGGGCCGGACTGGTCCGTATCCCGCTAAAATTCGACACGATTGAGATACGATGGGTAAGATACTCGATTATACCGGACTTACGTTTGACGATGTTATGCTTGTTCCGTGCAAAAGCGATGTGCTGCCTGACGAAACTAACCTGACCACCCGGCTGACCCGCAAGATTTCGCTCAACGTACCGTTGATCAGCGCGGCTATGGATACTGTTACCGAGAGCGCGATGGCTATCGCCATGGCCCGTCAGGGCGGCGCTGGAGTGATCCACAAAAACATGTCTATCGAGCAGCAGGTGGAGCAGGTGAGAAGGGTCAAGCGCAGCGAGAGCGCGATTATCGACAACCCGATCACCCTGCCCCCGGACGCCCGTCTAAAGGACGCGCGCGAGGTGATGTTGAAACATCGGGTCTCGGGTATCCCGCTCGCGGAGCGCGATGGTACGCTGGTGGGTATTGTCACCCACCGCGACATGCTGTTCGAGGAAGACATGGAAACCCCCTTGAGCGAGCTGATGACCAGTGGCGACAAGCTGATCAAGGTTAACGAGGGGATCAGCCTGGCCAAAGCCCAGGAAATCCTGCACGAAAACAGAATCGAAAAGCTCCCGATTGTAGACAAAAACGGCAAGATCAAGGCGCTGGTGACAGTAAAAGATCTGCTGATGCGCACCCAGTTTCCCAACGCCAGCAAGGACGGCAAGGGCCGTCTGATAGCGATGGCGGCTGTGGGTACCAGCGTGGATACGATTGACCGCGCCATGGGCCTGCGGGAAGTGGAAGTGGACGTGGTGGTGATAGACACCGCCCACGGCCACAGCCGCAAAGTGCTGGAGATGGTGGAAACCCTGCGCGACATACTCAGCGATGTGCAGATTGTGGCGGGCAACGTGGTCACGGCCGAGGCGGTACGCGATCTTGCCGCGCTCGGAGTCGATGGCGTTAAAGTGGGGATCGGCCCCGGCTCTATCTGCACCACCCGTGTGATTGCCGGTGTGGGCGTGCCCCAGCTCTCAGCCGTGATGGATTGCGCAGAGGAAGCGGCGAAGCACGATCTGCCGGTTATCGCCGATGGTGGTATCCGCTATTCGGGCGATTTGGTCAAGGCCCTGGCCGGCGGGGCGCAAACAGTGATGCTGGGCAGTCTGCTGGCTGGCACCGAGGAAAGCCCCGGAGAGACGGTTCTCTTCAAGGGCCGCACGTTCAAGGTCTACCGTGGCATGGGTTCGCTGGGTGCGATGAAGCAGGGCAGCTCGGACCGTTATTCCCAGGAGAACGCGGAATCCTCCAAGCTGGTCCCGGAGGGTATCGAGGGACGGGTGCCGTTCAAAGGCAAGGTGGAAGATACGATCCATCAGCTCACCGGCGGCCTTCGCTCCGGCATGGGCTACTGCGGAGCGCATAATGTGAACGAACTGACCGCCAATACCCGCTTCCTGCGCTGCACCATACAGGGCAGCCGCGAGAGCCACCCGCACGATGTGACAATTACCCGCGAGGCTCCGAATTACTCGCTGGACTGAGATAGAGAAGCATGAGCGATACATCTCTTCGCGTTGGGGAAATCAGTTTCACCAACTGCGAGCACATATTTTACTACCTCAAGAACCGTCACCGTCCGCAGGGAATCCGCTACCATCGTGGTGCGCCCGCGGTACTGAACCGCATGTTGTGCGACGGTGAACTGGACCTTTCACTTTCCAGCTCTATCGAGTACGCCCGCTCCCCGGGCCAGTACCTTGTGCTGCCCGGATTCGGGATCGGCTCCAAAGGCGCGCTGCCCAGTATCCGTCTGTTCAGCCGCAGGCCGCTGGATGCTCTTGATGGCTCCCGGATTGGCCTGAGCGCGGAAAGCGCCACCACTGTTGCCCTCTGCCGGGTGATCCTGGGCAAGCTGCTGGGCTACACCAACACCTACCGGACTCTTTCCTCCGATCTCGGCAGTGCGATGGAGCAGGCGGACGCGATGGTGCTGATAGGGGACAAGGCCCTGGAGGCGGACTCGCACGCGGTTACCGATGACCTTTTCTCCTACGACCTCAGCGTACTCTGGCAGCAGCATACGGGCTTGCCGTTCGTGTTCGCCCTCTGGATTCTTCGCAGGGAAGCCGCCCAGAGGCTGGGTGCCCAACTTGCCGACTTCTGGCAGGCGCTGGGTGCGGTGCACAGCGATATCCAAAGCCCGGACAATGAGTTGATCGAGAGCGTACTCGGCTCACGTCCGTTTTTTACCCGCGAGTCTCTGCTGGCCTACTGGGACACGATTGCCTACCGGCTTACAGCCGAGCACATGGAAGGCCTTCGGCTGTTCTACAAATTGTCCGCGGAAATGGGATTGTTGGAAGCGGTACCGGAGATCGAACTATTCGATCCATCAGGACGAAGCTCCGCTGCCTGAGCGGCAAAATTTCTTTCCTGCTTGACACCCCGGCAAGACAATGTAGATATTGATAACGATAATCATTCGTTTCCCGGTGAGTGACGGGATAGCTGCGTAATTAAGCCGGAGGACAGCCATGACTCTGGATTTTCTGGGCGAGCGTTACCGCTCCGCACTCTTTGCGGCGCTTTGGATGGCCGCCACGATTCTGCTCTCCCACGCCCTGGAGTTTATTATCCCCGGCAGGTGGCTGCTGCCCGTGCTGGCCGGGACATCGTTCTGGCTGCTGTTCGCCCATCCGCTGAGGCGTGGGGAGTACACCAGGGCTATCTGTCTGGCGCTGACCTGGGCGGTGATGATGATAGTGCTGCAGGTGGCTCTGACCATGCTTTGGCCAGGCCTGATGGAGAGTAATGTGATTCGCGCGGTGGCTTACCGCGACGAGATGTTCCACTGGATAGGCACGGGAGAAGGCGCAGAGGGCAACATTGGCCTGTTCCTGCCGATTCATCTGAAGCATTTTGCCCTGTTCTGTTTGCTGAGCCTGGCCAGCGGGGGGCTGTTGGGGCTGATGATGGGCGCGGTGCTGCTGGGTTACATGAACTTCTATGCCGGCTCGCTGATCATTGCCAGCGGTTTCAGCCCGCTGGCTTTTCTGCTGGGCTGGCAGGTGTGGGCTGTTGTGCGGGTGACAGGCTTTATTATTGCCGGGACAGCCCTGGGCGCCCTGATAGTGAACAAAGGAGCCGAAAAGCAGCAGAAAAAGCAAAATATCCTGCGTTGGCTGGCTGTGGCAGTGGCGCTGATAGTGGCTGATATCGTGCTCAAGTGGGCGCTGGCCGGAACATACCAGCAGGCCCTGAGCGGAGTGATTAGCGGATGAGCGAGCTGTCCGGAATCCTGTTGCCATATGATTTACCGCTCTACAGCGGCAAGCTGCTGAGGCGCTACAAACGCTTTCTGGCCGATGTGGAGCTGGCCGATGGGCGCACGGTTACTGTCCACGTGCCCAACTCCGGCTCGATGAAGACCTGCGGGGAACCGGGCAGCGAGGTTGTGGTTTCCGACAGCGGCAACCCCAAGCGTAAACTCAGGCTCACCCTGGAACTGATCCGGGTGGCTCCGGGGCCCAACGGATGGGCCGGGATTAACACAATGCTGCCGAACAGCATTGTGGCATCGGCAATTGAGGCCGGGGCCATTGCGGAGCTGGCCGGTTACGAATCTCTTCGCCGTGAGGTAACGGTGGAGCAGGGCAGCCGGCTGGACATGGTGCTCGAAGGTGGAGGTCTGGATGGGCGGCGCTGCCTGGTTGAGGTTAAAAACGTTACCATGGCAGCCGGACAAGTGGCGTTGTTCCCCGACTCGGTAACCGTGCGGGGCCGCAAGCACCTGGAGGTACTGGCCCGTGGAGCCGGGCGTGGTGAGCGGGCGATTATTTTTTTTCTGGTGCAACGGCCCGATTGTAGCGTATTTTCCACAGCCGACAGTATCGACCCAGCCTACGGCGAGACTCTCAGGCGGGTGACCGCCAACGGAGTGGAAATGCTGGTATACCGCTCGGTGCTGGACCTGGAGGGCGCGCGGATCGAGAGCGGCCCGATGACCTATGTGCCGGCCCCGGAACTTGGTGACGATAAATAATAAATCATCGATTGGTAATAAATAACTTAAAGGTGGAGAACACAATGGTCCGGAAGATTATTTTGCCCATGTTTGCCGTTCTGTTACTGCTTGGCGCTGTCAGCATGGTTTCGGCCGCGGATGAGGTTATCAAGGCCCGTTTTACGGTGGATAAGCAGCGGGTGAAAATAGGCGAAGCAGTTAGTTTTGACGCCAGTAGCTCCCTTGCCGGCCAGGACCGGGAGATGAGTGCTTTCTACTGGCAGTTCGGAGGAATGAACCGTGTTGGAATCGATACCCACGGTGAGGCTGTAACCCATGTGTTCAACCACACAGGGGCCTACACGGTAAAGCTGATAGTGGAGAACGATATCGGCGAGCGTGACCAGACGGTGGCGTTTGTGGAGGTGCTGCCGGACAACGACGAGGGGCTTTCGATCACCAGTAATTTCGAGGGCGGAAAAACCGGCGTGTTTCTTGAATCAAAGCACGACTTCAGTTTCCGCCTGGAGTGGGGCGGACAGTTCTGTTTCCGGCTCGATAACGGCAAGGGCGAGTCTGTAAGCCTGAAAATTTACGGCTACGGCCCCAACCGCCATCAACTGCCATCGGTCACCCCTTATGGCCGCGACTTCTCGTTCAGCGATAAGTTCGTGCTGATGGCCAGCACGGACTACCTGCACCCAAACTGGCAGCCGCTGGAGGGCGCAAAATACAAATACGACGAGCAAAGTGCCTCGATAGTGGTGGAATTTACCCCCCAGGCCGAGTCGGTGTACATTGCCTGGTCGCCCTCGTATACACAGGGCCGCCTGGAGGCGATGCTGGACAGTTGGGAAGACCGCGAGGAGGTGAAAATCTCGATTATCGGCCTCTCGGTGGAGGGCCGTCCAATCTACTCGATGATTGTTACCGGCGGCGATGGTGACTTGAAGGATAAAAAAGTGATCGGTATTACCGGTATGCAGCACGCCTACGAGATGGCAGCCGGATGGGTGATTGAGGGGTTACTGGAAACCCTGTTCGCCGATAACGATTCCTCGCGCGCCGTGCTGGATGACTACGTGTTCGTGATGGTGCCGATGGTTAACCCCGATGGTATATTCCACGGAGGGTACCGTTACAACATGAACGCCGTGGACCTGAACCGTAACTGGAATGACGAGGCGCTTAACGACTGGGACAGGGCGATTCCAGAGCCCGAGGTGGCGTCGGTCCAGCGCCTTTACAGCGACTGGATGGCCGATGTGGGCCGGATGGATTTCTTTTTTGACTTCCACTGCCTCACCGCTCTCTCGGGCGGTCTGCTGATGATCAGTGAAGGCGGCGACAACGTGTCTGCGGAGATTGACGCGGAGCAGGAAAAATTCACCGACCTGTTCAGCAAACGCTGGCAGTTCCGCAGAAGCAAGGGCAATGGAATGAGTGGCTCAGCCGCCAGTTGGGTGGCAGGTGATTATGGCCGCGAGTACGGGGTGAAGTGTTTTACGCCCGAGCATTGTATCGGCCGGATAAGCCGCGCGGGCGAAGAGCCGATGAAAGCCACTCCGGCTCTCTGGCGCGGGATTGGAGCGGACTATATCTGGGTGCTGAGGGAGTTTTTTGCAGGGCAGGAGTAGGGGGCGGTTAACCAGTATATTTTGATCGCTATAAACGTAGGGGCACGGCATGCCGTGCCCCTTTTATTATTGCGGAGGATTGGAAAAGCTTTGACATGCAAATCCAGTACACTACTTTTTCATCTCCTCGGCCAGCGCCTCGTTAAGCCAGTCCGGCACCTCGTCCAGGTCAGCCCAAACGTGGGGAATCTTGAACATCTCCGGCCCCACTTTGGCGGTCACCAGCTCGGTGCGGAACAACTCGGCCGCGGCGATTATTTCTCCCTGCGGGCTCATGATAAAGCTGTCGCCGTAGCCGGGTGAGTTGGGCTTGTCGGTAACGACCACGTTGGAGCGCACCACCGCCAGCTTCATCAGGCAGGCCAGCCCCACGTGGCAGTTGCGCACCCATTTGCGATGGTCGTCCACGGTCTGCGGGTTGATACTGTTAAAATGCGGTGTGAACAGGATTTCCGCGCCCCGCAGCTTGGCCAGCAGCGCCGGGTGGGGGAACGAGGTGTCGTGGCAGATCACCACCGAATATTTTGCCCCGTGGCTCTCGAACACCGGCACATCCTCACCGGGCACGAACTTCATCCTGTCCCTGTCGCCGCCGGTGAGCATGCACTTGTCGTAGGTGCCTGTCAGCTTGCCGTTCTCCACCACTATCACCGTGTTCCAGATTCCCCGCTCTGTGAGCCGGGCCATCCCCAGCAGGATCGTCATCTGGTGCTCCGCGCTCTCGGCGATAAACTTCCGCAACTCCGGGTCGTCCATGGCGCGGGCGCCTTTCTCCACTGTTGCCAGGTCACCGTAGCCCGAGAGAAACGTCTCTGGGAACACCACAAAATCGCTGCCGCGCTCCAGCGCCTTGGCCACTACTCGCCTCACCGTGGCCAGGTTTGCCGCAAAATCCCCGTCCAGCGACGGGCCCTGCCAGGTGCTGATAGTCACCTCGCGCTCCATCGCCAGGGACGGAGCGGCTGAAAAAACGAACGAGCAGATCAAGGCAACAATCAGGGCTGTCATTGTGCGTGGGTAACTCATCACCTGTTCTCCTTGTGGAAAATGCCGATAATAATAGATAGCTGGTGCACTATATTAAGTATAGCGCTAAGGCAAAGGCAAGCATATCCGTTCAGTAATGGCAAAATTATTATCCTGGTGGCATTTTTCTTGCTATTCCAGTTAGCGGATAAGTACGATAGTATCCCGGCCTGAATTAACCAATGCAGGGCGATTAGCCATAAATCACCACCAGTGCGGATGTTATGAGTAAATATGCTACCAGTTCAAAGTCAGAGCGTTGGGGCGGCAGATTCAGTCTGCCAGCGGCTCTGTTCGCACTTTTTACCGTAATTACCGCCCTTTTTGCCGCTTTGCCCGTTATCAACAGCCCGGCTATCAACGCCACCATTCCCGAAACAATCCTGTACGCCCACAATCTCAATGCCACGGACGGTGACGGTGACGTGTTGTCCTATTCGATATTTCTGGGACCTGTCGGCATGACAGTCGACAATACGGGCTACATAACCTGGACCCCGAGTTACGCGCAGGCCGGCAGCTATACGTGTATTGTCAGGGTGACTGAGCCCTCGACGGCGTTTGTGGCCGATACGTTCTTTATCACCGTGCTCGATGCCGGGGCCGGCGGCACATTCAACGACCTCAGCGCGGCGCGGGGCCTCGATAACGCAGGCGTGACCAACGCCGTGGCCTGGGGTGATTTCAATAACGACTCGATCCCCGACCTGTTCCTTGCCAATTCGGGTGGACCGGGATTGCTCTACCGCGGCGCCGCGGGAGGAACCTCGTTCAGCCTGGCCAGTGAGTTCAGCCCGTCCACCGGCGGTGATGCCACCAGCGCAGCCTGGGCCGACTATGACCACGACGGCAGATTGGACATATATGTGGTGTCCAGCGGACTGTTCGGCGGCAGTGTCAACCGGCTCTACCGCAACGACAGCAGTGGAGTGTTTATTGACCGCACAACCGAAACCGGTACCGGCGATAGCGGGACAGGATTCACTGGAAGCTGGGTTGATTTTGACGCTGATGGCGATCCGGATATCTATGTAACCAATTTGGGTTCGGCCGATGTGCTCTACAGTAACAACGGCAACGGTACGTTCATGGCAATAAGCGATACCGCCGGGCTGAACGATGCGGGTGACGGTGTGGCGGGGGTGTGGGGGGATTTCAACGCTGACTTCCTGCCCGACCTCTACCTGGTCAAGGAAAACGCGGCCAACAAGCTTTATCGTAATAACGGTGATTCCACGTTCACTGATGTGGCGGTTACGGCCGGGGTGGCCCATACCGGCGATGGTTCAACCGCGGCCTGGGCTGATTTCGACAACGACGGAGACTTTGATCTGTTCCTGGCCAACAAGGACAGCACCCAGGTTCTGTACAGCAACAACGGCAATTCCACATTTACCCGCCTGGACAGCACCAGCGGCCTGAACGTGGGTGGGACCGCCCGCAGCGCCTCCTGGTTTGATGTCAACCTGGACGGCTGGCAGGACCTGATGGTCACGTTCAGCGACAGCGCCAACAGGCTGTTTCTAAATAGGGGCGACAGCACTTTCCGCGATGAAGCGCCCTCCGAGGGGATAAATCTGTACGGTTACTGGAGTTCCGCTACCTGGGCGGACCCCGACGGTGGGGGAGTGCCTGATATTTATCTGGGCAGCCGCAACGGGGCCAATGTCTACTACGATTCCGATTTCAACGGCAACTGGCTCAAGGTGCGCCTTCACGGCGTGGTCAGCAGCCGCTTCGGTATCGGGGCGGTTGTGCGGGTGGTGGCCGGTGGACGGCGCTACCTTCGTATTATCGACGGGGGGAGCGGGTCGCAGAGCGAGCCGGTGGCCCTGTTCGGAGTTGACTCATCGAGCACTATCGACAGCCTTACCGTGTTCTGGCCCGCCGGCCTTCGCCGCGACACCACCAATGTGGCGGTCAACCAGTCGATCCTCTGGGTGGAGACCGACAGCGTGTTTCCCGTGATCGACTCCACAGTCGTTTACCCGGACACAAATTTTATCGCCGGGCCGTTCCCGATCTCGACAAAAATCACGGATAACAACTCTTTCACGCCGCTCCTGTTCTACAGCACAAATCAGGGCCAGACATTCAGTACTGTGGCGATGACAGCCAGCGGTGGGGATTTTTTCACCGCCAATGTGCCCGGCCAGGCCAGCGGAACCAGAGTATATTACTACGTGCGCGCGGTGGACTCGCTGGGCCACACAATGCGAGACCCCTTCTCCGC
>SDBV01001593.1_pt1 | contig 34149 bp, 33 predicted proteins | sample 2277081 | NCBI WGS metagenome assembly SDBV01 (sample SAMN10402039, study PRJNA504765) | marine sediment metagenome | isolation source: marine sediment core GS10_PC15, 223 cmbsf | place: Arctic Ocean: Southern Knipovich Ridge | collected 2010 | reverse complement strand
CCTGCTTCCATTTTCTTTGTACGGTCATTAAACTGCTGTACAAATTGTGGTGCACTTACGCCATGCGGACCTAAAGCTGGTCCTACCGGAGGAGCCGGTGTAGCTTTTTGTGCAGGCACCTGGAGCTTTACTACTACTTTTACAACCTTTGGTTTTGCCATTTTGATTAACCCCTTATGTGGTAAATTACGCTTTTTTTTAAAAAAAGCTCCCAACATTAAAAACGCTTTACTTAAGCGTTTATATTTTTAATAATTTATATCTTTACTGGTTTATATCTTCTCCACCTGTATAAAATCAAGTTCTACCGGTGTAGCTCTTCCAAAAATACCTACCATTACTCTTAATTTACCTTTTTCCAGATTTACTTCTTCGATACTTCCGGAAAAAGAATTAAACGGTCCGTCTATTATTCTAACAACTTCTCCGTTTGTAAATGATAATTTTGGCTTTAACACTCTGTCTGTCTTAATCTCACCCGCTTTTTGCAGAATAGATCTAACTTCATCCTGAGAAATCGGCTGTGGTTTCTGGTTTTTTGAACTACCAACAAATCCGGTTACTCCAGATATTTTTCTTATAGCACCACAAATGCCTTCCCAATCCTTATCCGGCAGATCCATCTCTACTAGCACATAGCCTGGTAGAAATTTCTTATTTGTGACCCTTTTTTTTCCGTCCTTTACTTCCACTACTTCTTCTGATGGAACTTTTACATCAAATACGGAATCTAATAAAGGAGGCTGATCCATAATCCTTCTAATCTTTTTTTCTACTTTAGATTCATGCCCTGAATATGCATGAACCACATACCAACCTTTTCCCATATGCACCTTTAAATTTTTTATTTTACAAAGAACTAATAAAATTCATTAACTCGTAAAGAAGATAATCAATTAATCCCAGGGTTATAGCAACAAGAATTATCGAAACAAGAACAACCTTGGTCGATGAACCAACAGCTTCCTTAGTCGGCCAGGTAACTTTTTTTAATTCTGCATAACTTTCCTGAAAGAATCTCACTATTTTACTCATTTATCGCCCCTATTATTAATTCTAATATAGTTAAAACAATCTTTGAAGAACAGGCCAGGTAGGACTCGAACCTACAACATCCGGTTTTGGAGACCGGCGCTCTAGCCATTAGAGCTACTGGCCTATTTTTTATTTTATTTTAGTTTCCTTGTGAATTGTATGTTTTTTATCGAATTTACAATATTTATTCAACTCAATTTTACCTTCAACATTACGCCTGTTCTTCTGAGTTGTATAATTTCTTCGCTTACATTCTGTACATTGCAGTGCTATTAACTCTATCACCCTGGCTTTTCCTTTCGCCATATCAAATTACTCCTTAAAACTACGATAAATAAATAAGCTCTAATACTAATCTTTCTATATTCTAATGTCAACATCAAGCATAACTTTTTTTAGCCCTCGATCGGATTTGAACCGATGACCCCCTCCTTACCATGGAGGTGCTCTACCGACTGAGCTACAAGGGCAATATAGCTTTGTGTTACTATTATTATACAGTTAATAAGTATATTTGTAAAAATGAAATTATTTATAATACTGTATTATATGTTTATATTAAAATTATTAATCTGCCGGTGAAAATTACTCATTAAGAGTAAAAATGTCAATATAATTTCACTAATATTTATATAAATATATTATTGGTTTCTAATCGGTTCCTCTTTTGCACTTCATAATTCCTCAAATCTTGTTGTTTTATTTTTAGTGAGCTTATAATCATTTAATAATTTTCTAAAGTATCCTTTTTATTTATATACTGAAGAATCCCGGAGTAGAGCTCCGAGGTATCTTCGTTCTGCACTAGTGCCTTAATCCCCGCAGTAGAACTGTAAGCATTTCGGCTGGAAGAATGAACAATATTTATTTTTTTTATGTAAAAGGATTGACATATTAATATTACATTTGTTAATATTCCACTTGTTAAATTATGCCGCTGTAGCTCAGTCGGTAGAGCAGAGGACTGAAAATCCTCGTGTCATCAGTTCAATTCTGATTGGCGGCATTTTTTATATGGCTACTAAATAACCTTTTAGTAGCTTTTTTTTGATCATTTTATTATAAGCTCTATTATATCCATTGCAGCACATGAAGTTCTTTAGAAAGGTTCTTTACCCTATTTATATCTTCTTCTACTGGTAAATAAGTACTAAAAAAAGCTTTTTGAGTAATTAATGTTAACTGAGTAATTGTATCCTTTTGTAACGGTACTTTCCTGATTAAGTTATCTTTCCAGTTTATCCAGCCTTTCCGCTCAGGTAATGGAACTCCTTTTTTACTTAACTTATATACAATCCTTCTTAACCGGGAACTATATTTTCGGAGTTCTTTATTTAAAATCTTTATACGTTTTTTCCTATATCTTTTTAATAAGAAGAATAAAAAAACGGTTAATGCTATTAAAACGATTCCTACCGTAATTATAACTAAATATTTTAAATAGGGTAAATCCTGAACCTCATTCTCATTACCTTTCTGTTCAATAACATCGCCAAGTATTGCCAATAGCTGTTGATCTGAAAATGAATATTGATACATATTAAAATAATTATAAAATGATGAATTCCTCTGTACTTCCGGATCCATCGGGGGAGTAATTTCCAGCTGCATCCAGCCTAAATCCGGAGACCATACTTCCGGCCATGCATGAGAATTAAATCCAGTTACATTAAAAAAATCATCATCAGAAGGGATGTAAACAAGAAACCCATTAATATACCGCACAGGAATACCATTAAGTCTTGCCAGAATTACGAAAGCAGTAGCATAATGAACACAGTATCCTTCTTTTGCTTCAAATAAAAAATAATCAAGTACATCCTCATCTAAAGGAAAATCTATTTCTAGATTATACGAGAAATCCTCGAACAGATATTTTCTGATATTTGCTATTACCTTATATTGATTTTCATCTGAGAGCTCCACTGCAAGTTCCCTGATCCTCTGTGTGGTATCAATAGGAACACTAAGATACAGGACCAGTTCCGCTTCTGTAAGAGCTATATTTTTCTTATTTAATCCAATATGCCTCCACAAGATAAGAGTAGTCTCCGGAAGGAAAGATTCATCTAAGATTATTCCAGTATTGCTGTTCGAATGAAGAATTTTTATATCGTCCACGGATGGAACAGTTATAAATTCAGTTGAAATTGTATGCGGGATGTATCTATATAATTCTGCTGCTATTGTGATATTTATAGGTTCACCTTCCCTGGTGTCCTCTATAAAAATAAAATCGTCACTGTAATTATTCTTATCAAGAATACTCTTACTTATTTTCCATGTAAAACCATCAAAATAATCCATTACCTTTGTTCTTAGATATAAAACTTCTCCGGGTTTTGCCTGCACACTTAAAATAACACCTGGAGTAAATAATGGCTTTGTAAAGAAACTCTTGCTGTCAAATCCGATACCAGCTCCGGGAACATCCATAATTATAGGTAAATCCGGGAAAAGTTTAATTATAAATTCAATCATTTCCGGTTGTATAATAGGGCTTATACTATTAACACCGCCTGGTGTAACAAAAAGGCTAATTGATACTGCAATAAAAAAAGCAAAAAGTAAAAATATTAACGAAAATATAATCCTGCGAATATATCTTTTTGTTTTTACATTTGTAGTAATAATTACAACCAATATAATAACAAAAGATACAATAGATATAACTACAAAAATGAAGCTTCTGTGGATAACTGTTAAAATAAACAACATAAAAAAAGCAAATCCGGATAGAGGTTTAATATATTTCCTGCTATAAAGTAATCCGGCAAAAAGGGCCCCAAAAAAACTGGCAAAAAGAACAAAAAGTAATGGGAATTTGCCGCCTACACCTCTATTATTAAAAAGTTTAAACCAATCTTCAAAAACCGAATATGGATAGAGTGTTGTTTTAACTAATAGTATAAATCCTGCTGTTGCTGATAAAAAAACAAGTAGCCAGAATGAAATTATTTTAATTGCATTTTGTGACCTAAAATAAGTATAAAAAAGAAAATTCATAATCAAACAGTATACAATCATATTTAATAATGAACCGCTGGCTTTTAGATATATATATAAAGCCACTGGTGCAGCAATTGTAAGAATAAGAGAAAAAATAATTCTTAAAAAATCATACTTTTCATATTTAATCATCTTTCTAAATCCCTTTTTATTGTATCAGGGCCATCAACAAGGAGAACATATCCACCACGCTCACGAACACTTTTGATATAATTTAGTCCCAATTTCCGATTCTGCTCTATCATCCCTGCCTGGTTCACTATTACAATTACATTAATACCGCTATCCTTAAATTCTACTGCATATTCAAGTATTTCCGGATCAAATACATGAGTAACAAACAGAATAAAATTGGAAATAATATTCTTCTCATGCATATTATAATTAAAAAGAACGAGCGGAGAAATAGTATCTTTAAAATATATATTTAATGTTGAACGATGAAACTTTGTAAATACAGAACTTTCGGTACCAAGAAAAAGGTATTCGTCCTTACCAAAACATCTTACAGCTGTATTTATACTGTTATCTAAAAAATATTTTACTAAGGCAACTACAATTTCCAGAGAACAGTCTTCTCTCGTCAAAATTAACGGATCCGGTTCTTTTTCTCTACGAAGATCAAGATAAATATCAATACCTGGATATGCAGTCTGCTCATAGGTTTTTAAAAATGGAGAGCCGGTGGATATTAGTTTCTTCCAGAACATATGCCTTACAGATTCTCCAGGCCTATATACTTTAAGACCGTTTAGAAGAGTATTGTCCCTTACCGCACCCTTATTTGTACCTATTGATTTCGTACTTTTATTATATTCGGAGAACACAGGAACTAGTTCTATTACCCTTGGATGAACATAAAAATCCCTATGCCAGACTTTCATGCTTATCGTAAACCATCCGAACACATCCTGCAGCTCAAGAGTATCCAGTCCGACGCTGTAAATTCCTCTGTACGGACACTTAATTGTAAAGCTTTTGCTGTATTCCTCCTGCCTCTTCAAATAAAATGATAAATCCTTAAGCTGTTCATTATGCCCGGGCTGAATTATTTTAAATTTTATTAAGACATTTAAAATCGGTAAAAAAGATTCATTTGAAACATAAAGAGTATAAATAACGTTCTCGCCTTTAACCGGCCTCTCCGTACTGAATTTCTGATGATATCTTAACTTTGAAAATGAAAATATTAAATGGCTTGCTGAAACAACAGGAATGAAAAGATAGGAATAAAACAAAATCGAAAATAAAGTACCCATATAACTGCCCGCCAGGTAAAAAACAAAAAAACCAAATAAATAAATACAAAAAGCAAGCAGATTAATTCGAATTCCTCTCATAAATTAGAAACCTGAAGGCATATTCAAATTTTTAATAATTTCGTTTACTACATTTCTTGAACTGAGGTTTTCCATTCTTGCTTCTGCAGAAAGAATGATCCTGTGAGCCAGTACATCTAAAGCATTCGCCGTAATATCCTCCGGAATTATAAAGTCTCTGCCTGCAATTAAAGCATTTGCCTGGGAAACCAGTAAAATGTGCTGAGTTGCTCTGGGGCTCATACCAAGTTTTATTTTTGTACTTTTTCTTGTACTATCTGCAATCTTCACGAGATACTCTTTTATATTTGCATTGGCCTGAACTTTTCTAACAAGTTGCCTTAAGCCTATTATATCTTCCGGACTTGCAACTGGTTTAAGCTCTTCTAAAGGATTACTTTCCTGAAACCTTTCCAATATTTTAAACTCATCATCTGCTCCAGGGTAACCTAAGGAAAATGAAATACCAAATCTGTCTATTTGAGCCTCCGGAAGCTGAAAAGTACCTACAAAAGAAATAGGGTTCTGAGTAGCAATTACAAAAAAAGGTTCCGGAAGATAGTAAGTTGTACCGTCCACTGTAACAGATCCTTCCTGCATGGCTTCCAGTAATGCAGATTGCGTTTGAGCAGATGCTCTGTTTATTTCATCTGCAAGTACAAATTGATGCATTATTGCACCTTTTTTAAAGATGAAATCCTTCTTTTCGATACTCCAGATCGTCATACCAAGGACATCACCTGGCAAAAGGTCCGGTGTAAACTGAATACGCCCAAAATCGAGATTAACAACTTTTGCAAGTGTTCGTGCAAGTGTTGTCTTACCTACACCTGGTATATCCTCAATTAACACATGTAAACCCGACAAATATCCTAAAAGCAGTTTTTTTATAGAATTCTCTGTTCCGACAAATACTTTACTTATTTCTTTTATAAGTTTATTTACAATTTCTGCAGCTTGTTCTTTTTCCATAATTCCGATATGTACTCCTGTTCCTGAATATTAAGGATTTACATATTAGAGGTCAAGCGTTTGTAGTTATTTGCTATTTTGGAACACAGATTTCACAGATTTTTAAATAATCTAATTCGGATTCATATTATTTTAATAAATAAATTGATTACTTCCATATCTTCTGTGTCTAACGCAAAATCCACTGCTGTCTTTCCACGATCACCTGTTATATTATTAATATCCGCACCGGCTGTTATTAGCAATTTTAAATTTGACGCAGATTTACTCAGATTATCGCAGATTAAATTAAATTTTACATAAATAATATAAAAATCCTATAAATCTGCGTTAATCTGCGTCTGAAAAAATAAAATATTTAAATTTTGTACAAAAAACAGTTCATTAGAATACATATTTATAATTACTGATAATCTGCAATTTCTATTGAATCTAATCAATTTTAAGTCTATTATATTTCCATGGTTAAATATGAGGATATGACACCGGAAGAAAGGGATAGGTTTATATACATCGTTCTTCGCGAAATTGATCTAAAAGTAATTGTTTTAATAATGAAAAAAAGATTCGGCCCTGATGTAACTACCGAACAAATTATGAAATTCGCATATAAAGTAGCAATTAATAAAATAACACCAAAACACTTAAAAAAGAAAAAGAAGTGATTTTCTATTGTCTTATGAAAGTCATGTAATTAATTCCTGGATTATCAGTCATAGAACTCATCTCCGCCCCGCTACTTCCTGATGGATAAGATAAAGTATCAAAATATAATTTTAAAGTATTAGCATCTAAAAATACAAATGTATTGTAATATATATCATCTACTTTGGCCAAATCAGTATCAGAAGTTGCAATACATCTCATTGTGGAATGGGCTTTTATATCGCTTAGATTTTCATACGCATCAATTGCATAAGAAATATATTGAGTGCCGCTACCGTCACCTGTATCTATAATTTCATAAGCATGTGTACTTGATATTATCAATGTTTCTTCAATTACCATTTTTGTTAAACCCGAACCTGTATATACCCATGATCCTGTAAATGCAGGTTTCTCTGCACTTTCGGAATCATCACCATAACTAAAATCATTTGGTTCCGGAACGCAGGAAGAAAAGACAAGGAAAATAGCAAATAGTAATATAACTGTTATTTTTTTCATAGTACCTGCTTTTAATTATACTACATTATTTTAATAATTCAAATTATTTTTAATTTCCAAGCATTAACAAAAACTTAGTTTCCTCTACAATTTTTACATTTAGAGCAGAAGCTTTCTGTACTTTACTCCCTCCGCCTGTTCCTTTTAAAAGATGTGTTGTTTTTGAAGTAATAGAAGTTGTAACCCTCCCGCCTCGTTTTTCTATTTCTTCTTCCGCTTTGCTCCTCGGTTGAAAATTATCAAAACTGCCTGTTACACACCATACCTGTTCGTTAAACACCGGTTCACCCTGATACTTATCCTTTTCCTCATGAGTAAAATTAAGGCCGGCCTTTTTTAAAGCGCTAATTCTTTTTTGCATGGACGGTTTTAACAATTCTTTAAAAATGTTAGTTGCCGTACTTTCTCCTATACCATGAATAGCCACCAGAGTTTCCACATCATTTTCTTTTGCAAGATCAATAATTTTATCTATATTAGTATACCCATTAGCAATTAGAAGATCTGCTGCCTTTTTACCGAGTTCCGGTATTCCAAGTGATACCAATACAGATTTAAAATCTTTCTCCCTGCTTTTTTCTATTCCATTCTTTATTAATTTAACCTTTTTCTCACCGAATCCAGGTTTATCTATTAATTCATCCGGATTAAAAATATAAATATCTTCTATGCTTTTAATGATCCCATTTTCAAATAAAAAATCGATTGTCTCTGGCCCGAAATTATCAATATCCATCTGCCCCTTTGAAACAAAAAAGTGAAAGCCTGCCCTTATTCTGTCTTTGCATTTATCATTTATACAAAAAAGGTGTGCACCAATCTGCTTTAACGCCTGTGAACAGGAAATACAATTCTGAGGCATTTTCCATGTTGATGTTGAAGTTGAAACAGACCAAGCATTTTCATTCTTTTCCAGAACGCTATCGATTGCAGGAATCACATCCCCTCTTTTAGAAACTTCCACAGTATCCTCTACAGATAATTCTAATATATTAATATATTCCTGATTATGCAGTGTAATATTGGATATTGTAGAACCTGATATTAGCACTGGTTCTACTCTTGCAACCGGTGTGACCCTTCCGGTTCTGCCAATCTGAACTGTTATTTCCTTTACTTTAGTAATACCGGTTGGAGATTCAAATTTATAAGCAATTGCCCATCTCGGATGATGCCCTGTATTTCCCAATTTTTCCCTTAATTGTATTTCATTAACTTTTAAAACAAGTCCGTCAATTTCATATGAAAGCTGACTGCGTTCTTTACTTTCCTTTTCAATAAATTCTTTAACATTGGAAATAGCTATTGGACCATTTATTAACTTAATTATTTTTAAGTTTTTTTTCTGTTCATTATCTGTAAAATATCCCATTCTGTAATTAAGCTTAAATCCAAGTTCATTAAGTTCATTTAATATTTCCATATGAGTATCATAAGGATTTTCAAAATAACCTTCATATATAAATATATCAAGTGGAACTCTGGCTGCTTCTGAACTTTTTTTTCTTCGCAATGTTCCTGCTGCAAGATTTCTCGGATTTGCATATGGAACCTGCATTTTGGAATTTAAATTTTCAAAAAGTTTCTTTGGGAGAAAGATCTCACCCCGGACAGCCAGATCTATAGGTTTCCTTAATTTTAAGGGGATTGATTTTATTGTTTTTACATTTCCTGTAATATCATTACCAATATATCCGTTTCCTCTTGTTACTGCTCTTACAAGTTCTCCTTTTTCATAGTACAGGACTATAGAAGCGCCGTCTATTTTTTCTTCCAATATAAATGATATACTTTCTTCAGAATCTTTCCGGAGCCGGCCTATCCACTTTTCTAGGTCCTCATATAAGTAGCATTTATCCAGACTTAAAACAGGAATTGTGTGTTCTGCTTCGGGAAATTCCTGACTTAATTCTGATCCTACCCTCTTAGTTGGTGAATCATGATTAACTAGCTCAGGATATTCTTTTTCTAGTTTCTGCAGTTTGTCAAATAAATGGTCATATTCGATGTCAGACACACTTGGCTGTGAAAGTCTGTAATACTCATCCTGGTATTTATTTAATTTTGTTGTTAATTCATTTATTTCAATTTTTGCTTCTTCTAAATTTTTCATAATTTATCCCATTAATATATGTATTATACTAATATTCTTTTATTTTTGGGAAATAAAAATCCCTTTACTAAAAATATTTTAGTAAAGGGATATATTATTTAAGGTTTTATCTTTTATTTATTTTACAATTATATAACCAGAATCATATGGACCCCAATCACTTGTTGTAACACCATTTCTTGATGTGCCTTTGTATGAGTCTACACCTTCGTCTACACCTTCTACAATTTCTATTTTAACTTCTCCACCCTTTTCAAAAGTTATAATTCCTGCATGAACTGCAGCTGTTCCAATTGCAGAATCGTAAGTGTAATTATCTGTTCCCCATACCGCAACACTAAATTCATCAAGGTTCGGGGGCAGAGTAAATTTAATTTTAGTACCTAATTCCTCGTTTTTATAATCTGCCGCAGCATCATACCAGCTTATTTCACCACCATCCAATATCTTTTCACAACCGGAAAAAATAAATAATATTATGAGAATAAAAAATATATAACCAAAATTTTTTATTTTTTTTCCCCTCTTAAAAATATACTTATTCTAAAGTCTAATCCCGGTAATTTTGATTGTCAACTATTTAATCTATAGTTTAAAATGTTTCTCTTATAAAAGCATCATTATATCCAAGTGCCCTAAAACTATACAACACTGTACCGCCTTCATCATTGTTCAAGGGGCCGATTACAACTTTATGAAGATTATTTACTGTTAATATTTCTACAGGATAATCACCGGAATACTTGCCTTTTAAGCTTTGAGCTAATGTATAATCACTATAAGCTGCAATCTGTATATAGTAGATTCTTCCTGTTGCTTCATCAATATTTAAATTAACAATAATATTATCTGGTTCTACTGTTTTATCTGGTTCAACAATATTATCAGGCTCCAGAAAATCCGGGTCTTTATTTGAATCTGAATCCGTGTCTATAGGAGGCTTTAAATCCGTAGGAATAAGCACAAGTGTTCCAGTATCTTCATCCGGGTTAACAGGTTCCAGTAATGCAACATTTACAGGATCTTCTTCTGTACCTTCCGGTGCTTCCAGATGTCCGTTTACGCTAGCTAAAGGATAATCAGGTTCTGCAGCATCTACAACAAGTACGGATTCTTCAGGATCTTCAATAGCAACAAATACATCAGGGCCTGAAGTTTCTTCGATCTGGTCCGGAGGAACAGGATCTTTGGATTCATTGTAACTTGTTTCTTCTTCCGGGCGAATTACCAGCATCGATACTTCCTGAGTATCTTCCACAGGATCCTCTGAAGAATAACCCGGTTCTGCAAGATATGTAATTGCAGTGTCCTCATCTGCAGTAAGATCATGCCCATTTAAAATTTCCGGAGTTTCATCAGGATCTTTTACTTCAGGATCTTTATCGACCGGTACTTCAATGTCGGGATCTTTATTATCAATGGGATCTTTATCTATTACTACTGTATCATAAGGATCTACATCCTCTAATTCTACAAAAGTTTCACCTTCTATTGGCTGTCTATATAAATCTTTTTGTGGATTACGCTCTTCGAGAGTTTCAGTAATGTCTGTCTGAACTATGGCTACACTGTCAGGTTCTGTTACACTGTCAGGTTCTGTAATATTATCCGGTTCGGTTATATTATCCGGCTCTGTATTATTGGCTATAGAAGTGGATTCATAATCCGGATTGATCATAGCTAGATCTTCCTGGGGATTTTTGTCCGGGTCCGGATTATATGATTCATCATGATTACTTGAAATGTCAGATCCGTAATCTCTTACTATTGTAATACGTACATTTTCTGATTCATTATTACCAATTTCAAGCTCTTCTGCAGCATCCTCTGCTAATAAAAGAAATAAATTCTGATTATCACCTATTCTCTGAATTACAGTTACATCTACAGATTTTCCATTTTTTATATTTGTTACATTAATAACTGTATTAACAGGAAAAGAATTGGATGCAGCAAACATACCATCCTTATCAAGTTCACCACGGCGTATTCTTGATGCACTTCCTTCCCAGGATTCTTCACTGAAACTTAGCAGGGGTAAAACCAATAAATTAATAATTACAAAAATTAAAAAATACTTTTTATTCATTTACAGCTCTCCTTGTACTCTTTTCGGTATATTGCCATGTGTTTATGAAGAGTATTTCTATGATTCTATAATATATTCTTTATATACTGCATCTACTATAAAAGATAACTCACTTCCTAGTGAAAAGCCAAGTTCTTCCCTATTTATTTCATTTTCTTTATAAAAATTGTCCATATTTATGCTTCCATGAGCAATAATCTGTACTATTCTTACGTCTATGTAGTAATATTCTGCTATTGATTCCATACTCATCATATTATCATCATTTACTTCACCATATGTTGCTATCTTTACTACAAACAGGAACCTTGCACCTCCATACGCTGCCTTTCCAACTAAACCATCAAATACCTCATTATCCCAGTTAATTTCACCTTCACCTTGAATATCATCAAATACAATATGTCCTAATTCAAACAAACCGTCTAACAAACCATTTTTTGCGGGAGAAGATATGGAAGGTTCTTCATTATTGTATGTTTCTTCCACATAAATATAGATGTTTTCTGAATATAAATTTGTAATTATTATTATAATCATTATTAAAAGTACAAAAACTTTTCTCATTGACTCAAATCTCCTTTATTTAGTATTATTAGCATCCGGAGAAATATACTGTATTATATTCATTTACAGATAAAATTCAAATATAAATCTGTATTGGGGCCGGTATATAAAAGTTATATCGGCAGATTATTCATGCTCAAATATTATAAAAAGAAAAGAATTTAATTATCATGTTTTATGTAATTCAGATAAAAACAAAATCAGAACAAAAGTTCCTTAATTTGGCTGCACAGCTTGCTAAAGAACTTAACTTAAATATATTCTGGCCAAGGCGGAATTTACGTATAAGGAAAAAAGGCAAATGGCATGATTCACTCGCTCCAATATTTCCAGGATATTTGTTTATCAATATTGAAAAAATAAGCACAGAAATATACTGGAGATTTCGGAAAATTCCAGGTTTTTTTCGTTTTCTTAAAAATAATCATAATATTACACCTCTTCCCTTAGCTGAAGCTAATATAATCCGAAAATTAATAAGGTTTGGAGAAGTTATAGAAAAATCTACTGTTACATTTAACGAAAACAATAAAATAAATGTTATAGATGGGCCGTTAAAGGGCTTAGAAGGTATTATCGTTAAGATAGATAAAAGAAAAGGAAGGGCAAAAGTCAAATTAGATCTGTACAAAGAAGCATATTTAGTAGATTTTGGCTTCCACTCAATATCAACAAAATGATATAAAATAATATTAAGTAACAAATACAAAACTGGATTATAAAAAATGAGCATAAACATCGTCAATAGAATATATATAATAGGTGCAGGCCTTGCGGGTATCAGTATTGCAAAAGAAATACAGGGCAAAGAGATTTTGGGCAAAGTAGTTGCATTTATTGATGATAATCCTTCTTTAATCGGTAAAAAATTGGTGGACATACCAGTTCTTGGCCCTATTGAATCTGTCATTGAGCTATTAAAAATAAAACCTGATGATGAAGCACTTATTGCAATACCAAGCGGAACAAATAAAGAAATAATAAGAATATATAACATCTTAAAAAGAGCAGACTTTCCTAGAATTCGAATACTGCCAGGCATATCACAGATTTTAGAAGGTGAAGCACACCTCATTCAGGCAAGAGAAATAAATCCGGAAGATTTTCTTTCACGGACACCCGTAAAAGTTTCATTAAAAGAAAGCCTTTCCTATGTGCGTGGAAAAAGAGTACTCATTACCGGTGCAGGAGGCAGTATAGGCAATGAACTGTCACGCCAGCTGCTCTTCGGGGGTGCAGAACGGCTTTACCTGTTAGGACATGGAGAAAACAGTATTTATGAGATAGACAGGGAACTGAGATTGCTTCAGGCGGAGCAGATCGGGGAAAAAGCTACTATTATACCTATAATAGGAGAACTCCAGGACAGAGATTATATGTTTCATATAATTAATAGATTAAAAGCAGATGTCGTTTTCCATGTTGCTGCATATAAACATGTTCCTTTAATGGAAGAAAACCCTGTTGCTGCTATTGCGAATAATGTTTTCGGCACAAAAAATCTTTTAGAAGGTTCACTTGCAGCAGATGTTGACAGATTTGTAATGATTTCCACAGATAAAGCTGTAGAACCGACCTCAATTTACGGGGTTTCAAAATACATTGCCGAACAGCTTGTTATAAGCAGACATGAAGAGAACCCTGATTATTTAGTAGTTAGGTTTGGTAATGTTCTTGGTTCAAGAGGAAGCATTTTGCCAATATTTAAGCAGCAGATATTAAAAGGCGGGCCAATTACAATTACAGACCCTGATGCAAGCAGGTTCTTTATGACTATACCCGAAGCAGTTTCTCTTGTACTAAAAGCCGGGGGTATAGAAGCAAACGGCTCATTATATATTCTTGATATGGGCGAACCGGTCAAAATAACAGAAATAGCAAAACAAATGTTAAAATTCTATGGTTATGAGCCTGAAAAGGACATTAAAATCAAATATACAAAATTAAAGCCCGGCGAGAAATTAACAGAAAAGCTATGGTTTGATAATGAAACACCGGAACCAACAGGATTTCCCAAAATAATTAAAATAACCCGAAATAATTCGTTAAACAGGATGATAGATAAAGTGGTTGCAGATTTAAAGTCAATATGTTTTTATGATGATTTAAAACCTGAAAATTTCAGGAACAGAAGAGAGCTAAAAGAAATCTTAAAACAAGTAGCTCCAAAACTGGAAATATCTGATGATGAACCGGAATACTAATTTCATACCCTTTGCAAAGCCTTTTATAGGGAAAGAAGAGGAAGAAGCAGCAGTAAAAGTATTAAAAAGCGGCTGGCTAACTACAGGCCCGGAAACAAAGGCATTTGAAAAAGAATTTGCAGATTATACAGGAACCAAACATGCGATTGCTGTAAACTCTGCAACCTCCGGCCTGCACCTCTGCCTCGAAGCTCTTAATATTAAGCAGGGAGACCTTGTTGCAACTACTCCGTATACTTTTACAGCATCTTCCGAGATTATCCATTACCTCGGTGCAAAACCTTACTTTGTTGATATAGATGAAGATACTTATAATATAAATACTACTCTGCTGGAAACGGCTGTTAAAAACAATACCATTTCTGCAATTCTTCCTGTTCATATTGGCGGACTTCCCTGTAATATGGAGCACATAAAAGACATTTCCAAAAAGTACAATATTCCTGTTGTAGAGGACGTCGCACATGCTTTTCCTGTAAAAACAAAAAACGGTTTCCTGGGAACAAAAAGCGATGCAGGTGTCTACTCCTTTTATGCAAATAAAACTATAACAACAGGCGAAGGCGGAATGATTGCAACTAACAGAGACGATATTGCAAAACGAATGCGCATTATGGGCTTTCATGGAATAGACCGTGAATGCTGGAACAGATATACAGAAAAAAAAGCATCCTGGAAGTATGAGGTTGTAGAATCCGGCTTTAAATATAATATGCCGGACATCGCTGCAGCTATCGGCAGAGTACAGTTAAAAAGAGCAGAAAGCCTTCTTAAAAAGAGAAAAGAAATTGCAGAAATATATTTAAAAGGTTTTTCTGAAATTGATTTTCTTAGTATGCCGGCTGTTTCCGAAAACCATGCATGGCACTTATTTATAATTCGCATCCGTGAAGAAAAACTTACAATAAGCAGGGATGAGTTTATAAACAGGATAAACGAAAAAGGAATAGGAACATCCGTACATTTTATACCATTGCATATAATGCCTTTTTATAAGAATAAATATGGTTTTAAAAAAGAAGATTTTCCTGTATCGTATAACAACTATCTTAAAAGCATAAGTATCCCCGTTTACCCAGGGCTCACCAAACAGCAGGTTAATTATATAATAGAGAGTATTATTGAGATTGGGAAAGAGTGTTATAAGGGATAGATTTTATTGTAATCATTCCCACTTATTAATTGAATTTAGCTTTGTTCATTCTATTTAATTTTAGGAACTCATAAATCTTTGTATATTTTATTTGCTAAGATATTATTTATTTCACTATGCCTCGGTATTGCTGAACGGAGATTCTTCTCCGGATTAAGCCACCATGAATGCCTTTTCCCTTCACGTATAAGTTCACAATTATTCTTTTTTAAATATTTTATAAATTCATTGCGTTTCATACCAGTATTATTTCTTCGGTAAAATTTCTGCCGGCAGATTTTAATGCTTCTTCCTTATTAAATTCTATTGCCTCCTTTAATGTTATTCTTAAAGTTTCAAGTAATTCATTTCGTGTTTTCTCCTGACAATTAACTCCGGGGACCTCGTCTATCAATCCAACAATCATTTTCTTTTTTTATTATTGCAGTATACTCCATTTCTACGCCTCTTTTTATATATTACCATAAATTAAAATACTTGTATATAAAATGTATATTTTTACAGCAATTCTCAATATGAAAATATATTATAAAAAATAAAATCAGATAATGAAGTTAAAGACAAATCTGAATTAATCGAATTTGAAAAAGAATTATATAATTCTTTTTCAGAAAAAGATCCTAACGGTTGGTTAATTAACAGCTACAAAATAATCGATAAATGCAGGCTGCAGCCTAATATTAACTATGATGATGTAGTAATACTTATTACAAAAATAGATAATAAAATTGTTGCTCGCATCTCAGGTAATTTAAACACTAATAATAAATTACAACTTGAAAAAAAGGGTTTTACAATTAAAAATAAAAATCAAAAATACTGTGAAGGATTAAATTTCTATATTAGTGAAGATACAGGAAATTTACTTAATATTTTAGGCGGATTTCTTAAGTTTATTTTTAATGAGCTCAAAAAACTTCAAATGGATTTTTTATATACAACTTGCTCTAAATCGCTATTAAATATGTATAAATTGTTTGATTTTAAAGTAGTTGAAAGTAAGATAATAAACATTAGAGAATTATATTTAATAAGATGCAAGATAACTTATTAACTTCCGGTCTTAATTTAATACAAAATAATTGATCATCAATATTTATTTTTCGTTAATTACTTTTTTATGGCTTCATCAATAGCAGCTTTTAACTTTTCTATTCTGAAAGGCTTTTCAGTAATTTTCACCCTTACTCCTGTAACTATTACAAAAATATGATTACCGCTTTTTTTAATATACTCATAATATTTCCTTCACCCTTCCGACTTCACCTGTTGTAAGCCGCACTTTTATTCCATGCGGATGAAACTTACTGTTTTTGAGTAAGTCCTGTACTACTCCCTCTGTTAAAGTACCTGTTCTCTGATCTTTTTTAAGAACAATTGCAACTTTTATTCCTGGCTTTATGTCTGCTCTGTTTTTTCCGTCCATATGTTTTACTCCAATTTTATTATAAGTACTGTATTTCGATTTACAACCCTTTTTGAATTCTATTTTAAATTGATACTTTTTTTTAAAGTGATTTAGATTACACAATATGTTAGTTTAGTTTTTTTTTCAATACAAGGATTATTTTAGTTAATAAAAATAATAATACCTGTAATACTTACAGAAAGAACATTTCACAGATTCATGCTTAAACACAATAGAAATATTATATTCTTATAAATAAAAAAATTGTTTTATAAATCAGTCGCTTATTGATCTGTATTTTCCAAGAAATATGTACTGTTCAAGTTTTTCAAAGATATATTCGGTTCATCCTTACGCATGTGGGGAACATATGCTGTGGCAATTATTTCCGCTGCTAAAAAACGGTTCATCCCCACGCCTGTGGGGAACATATTACTTCCATCACCACCATTAGTTTCAATCACGGTTCATCCCCACGCCTGTGGGGAACATATATGCCGGATTTAGTAGACCATATATATATACGGTTCATCCCCACGCCTGTGGGGAACATTTATGTGGTGACTAACACTGATGCTTTATTCACGGTTCATCCCCACGCCTGTGGGGAACATTACACCGGCTGCAGCCTCGGCAAGTTTGCCGTCGGTTCATCCCCACGCCTGTGGGGAACATGACAATCATTATCTTTAAGCCAGTTTCGCCACCGGTTCATCCCCACGCCTGTGGGGAACATAACCTATTAAAATGTTTTACTATGCCATTAAACGGTTCATCCCCACGCCTGTGGGGAACATAATTCGTAGGTTATGTTTTATTTCAGATCTCTCGGTTCATCCCCACGCCTGTGGGGAACATACTATACGCAAAGGAATAATATACAAGTTCCGCGGTTCATCCCCACGCCTGTGGGGAACATAATGGAACATATCTTTTTAACCTCTATTATTCCGGTTCATCCCCACGCCTGTGGGGAACATATTATATTATGGCATAGATGTAATGGTATTATCGGTTCATCCCCACGCCTGTGGGGAACATACCCTACATTTAATGCTGCAACGCCAGTTTCACGGTTCATCCCCACGCCTGTGGGGGACATATATCGCAACGATGAGGGCCCTGTACAATAATCGGTTCATCCCCACGCCTGTGGGGAACATTCTATGATAAGAGAAAGAAAATCTGATTTATACGGTTCATCCCCACGCCTGTGGGGAACATTTCCACCTCTTGACATTCCATAGGATTTTATCCGGTTCATCCCCACGCCTGTGGGGAACATTTCCACCTCTTGACATTCCATAGGATTTTATCCGGTTCATCCCCACGCCTGTGGGGAACATGTCAGATGGTAGACCCCACTGATCGTATAGAGCGGTTCATCCCCACGCCTGTGGGGAACATATTGACAGCCTGATTAAACCTGTACTTGATTGCGGTTCATCCCCACGCCTGTGGGGAACATTAGTTTGGTATAACCCTTGACGGTCTATATTTCGGTTCATCCCCACGCCTGTGGGGAACATGCATTTTTCTCTGCCAAGCTTCTAAATCCGTTCGGTTCATCCCCACGCCTGTGGGGAACATAGCTTCATTTTCCGGACAAGCGCAATTCCAATCGGTTCATCCCCACGCCTGTGGGGAACATTCAACATTGCCATAAGTTAATTTTCCGGCCGTCGGTTCATCCCCACGCCTGTGGGGAACATTACAATCAGGCAGCAACGGACGGCGATTGTTACGGTTCATCCCCACGCCTGTGGGGAACATCAAGAGCCTATAAGACAAGCGGGTACAATAGACGGTTCATCCCCACGCCTGTGGGGAACATGTATATGTATTCGTTTCCGGTTCTGCTCCGACCGGTTCATCCCCACGCCTGTGGGGAACATGTATATGTATTCGTTTCCGGTTCTGCTCCGACCGGTTCATCCCCACGCCTGTGGGGAACATCTCATCAAGTAAATGTAAATAAGGACTATTAACGGTTCATCCCCACGCCTGTGGGGAACATTTTACTAATTCAAGATCCGCATCTGGACAATTCGGTTCATCCCCACGCCTGTGGGGAACATAATTACTATAGTTATTTTGCCGTCTGTTTTTACGGTTCATCCCCACGCCTGTGGGGAACATCCTCACCCTCTGTATATGTAGTTCCATCATCACGGTTCATCCCCACGCCTGTGGGGAACATAGTATTATCCGGTGAAACAATTTATCAAGGAACGGTTCATCCCCACGCCTGTGGGGAACATTTGTCCAGCATCAAAAGAATGACATTCAATACCGGTTCATCCCCACGCCTGTGGGGAACATACCCCGCCTCAATTTTACCCTTTAAAGATACGCGGTTCATCCCCACGCCTGTGGGGAACATTGCTATGGGTGATTTATCAGAAAGACTGGGAGCGGTTCATCCCCACGCCTGTGGGGAACATGTGAAGTAGGAACGGGTGGATCATATCCTATACGGTTCATCCCCACGCCTGTGGGGAACATGATACGCAGCTACGTTACATGAAAGGTATGAGCGGTTCATCCCCACGCCTGTGGGGAACATTTCAAATGCCGTGTCAAGCTCGGATTCCATTTCGGTTCATCCCCACGCCTGTGGGGAACATATTTTCATCTATACCATTTAACAAATATAGTTCGGTTCATCCCCACGCCTGTGGGGAACATACTTACAACTATTTCATTATAATATATATAATTAAAATTACAGTAAAATTCTACCAATCCTTCTCTAATATTTTCAAAGAGCAATAATTTTAACATTTTTCTATTTCATCTTTCTTTGGATAAAAAGAAACTAAAGGAAATCCATCTATAGAAATGGGGATTCTTCTATTTTTACCAAAAGTATCAAAAGCATATCCGGCTTCATTATTTGTTGACCATGCTAAAATTGAATTACCTTCTTCAGTTTCATTTTTTACATTATCCCATAGCATTTCTCGTACTTTAACAGAATAATCTCCTATATAAACACCAGCTCGTATTTCTAAAAGCCATTTTGCCAGATATCCTCTTAATCTAGGAGGTACATTCTCAGTTACGATGACCATCATCACCTATTCCTTTTTTATTTTGAATTGCAATTGGTATTGCTTCCTTTGGAGGTTTAGGAGGTTCAATTTCTCCTGCTCTTAATATTTCTTCTATAATTGGAATTATTTTTCTTAATATTCTATGTTCTCTGAAGGCGTTTCTGCATAGTATTCTTGTTTGTCTTGCCGGATTTGAAGGATTATTTTTTGCAGTCTTAAATGCTAAAGGTACAGTTGTTTCAAATTTAAATAAATCCGCAATGTCATAAACAAAAGATTGAGGTTTTCCTGTATGAATAAAACCTATCGCAGGTGCATATCCTGCCGCTAAAATAGCTGCTTCACATATACCATATAAGCAATGGTTAGCTGCGCTTATGCATTTATTCGGGATATCCCCCTTATTCCAGTCTCTTGGATCATAAATACGACCCTTCCAGGTGACATTATATTGTTTAGCCATAATTTTATATAATCCACGTACACGCGCGCCTTCTATTCCCCTTAATTGTTCTATACTTCTTTTTTTTGGCGGTTCTTCTCCGAATCTGAATTTATACATTGCCCTTACAACTTTTAAGCGAAGTGTATCATCTAATGCAAGTTTTGCCTGGTAAAGCAGTTTATCAGATCTGGCGCCTCCGGGCTGGCCTGAAGCATATAGACGAACGCCACCTTCTCCAACCCATATAAGCAGACAGCCAACTTCGGAAGCTAGAGCAACTGCTGCATGAGTAATACGTATGCCCGGCTCAAGCATAAGACAGGCAATTCCGCCTACTGGTATATGAACTCTAACGCCGTTTTTATCTATAAGTACAAATGAACCGTCTTTAACATCTATTTGTCCTCTTTTTAAAAAAAGGATAGAATGGCGTTCTTTTATTGATATTGGTTTACCGGGGATTCGCATAGCTAAGTCCTTTTTACTAATAAAAGACCGCAGCCAAATGCTTTTGCCTTGCCTATTCCTTCAAAAAGAGTTTTTTTCATTATTTCGATATCAATAACTTTTAAAATTCCATTATAATCTATAGTACTAAGCAATATCGGTTTACCAGCTTTTTTCTTAAAAAATCTATGCTGTAAGTAGCTACTTATATTTAAATGTTCAATATTTATTGTAAAGCCATGGTTTTCTGCTCTGTGAACAATCCATTCCTTTGTTTTTTTATCTATAAAACTTGATAATTCATTCAAAGAATATCCTGATTTTTTCCCTTCAAGTTTTGCATTCATCCATACATCATGGTGACTTGAGTTTTTCCCCCCTTCTACTTTTTTTGATATTACAGGATTTGCCATTAATGCAAATTCGTATTCCTGTCCTTTTTTTATGATTGGATTGTATTCCTTTATTTGTAATTTAAGCATGGGTATACTATTAACCGGTTTCCTTTTTGAGACGACATAATAAACATTATTAGATTTTGTTTCTTTTCTAAACAGGAAATCACGTTTTGCGTCAGGTTTATCAGGAAATATCTGCCATAAAAGCTGGTGGTCAGAATAAAGGCCATTACTTCCATGTTCATCTAAATATTCAAAAACAGCTAAACCGGAATTAACACTTACTTTAGTAAAAAACATTATTCATTTTCCTCCAAATTTGTAATTACCATAAACTCATCCCTTCTTGTGAATTGCCATCTTTTCCTGCTTAAAGGTTGGTCGTATCTTTCTGTTTTATGTAAATATGTATCAAAACCAGAATTTGAACATTCCTCCCAATAGTAAGCTGTTTGTTTACAATTAAATATAAAATCCTCATATTTGGAAAAATATTTTTTTTGATTTTCCGTGGATGCAGATAGGGATAAAATCGGATGGAAAACAGCTTTATCCAGCGCAGACTTTAAAAAAGATGTATTTATTATTTGAGGCTGTAAAGGGTTTGCAGGAGGGCAGGATTTTCTTCCAAGATACAATTGGAAGAATGGTTTTTCCATGGCTGCTCTAATTTGAGAAAGGCTTATATCACTTTTTAATTCATCCTTAATCCATATTGCAATTATAGACAGCGAATCACAAATATATTCTCTTCTGGACAAAACAGTGTTTAACTTTAGAGGATTTAATTTAATCTCATCTCTTCTTGTGTAATAATTTATTTTTTTATCCTGATCAGGAACCTGGGCTGTATGAAAATCTTTTAATATTATCCCAGGATTTATAAGCTTAATACCAAAACCGATATTCTCAGAAAGTGCGTTCTGCTTTTCTTCTTCATTTCTTTTAATTCCTAAAGCAGCAGCAACTATTCCGATTATCGCGGATTTGGAAGGATGACGTGTACTTCGTCTTTCACCTCCTACGGCTATGTCACCCCATGAAGCAAGGGGACTGTATAATCTAAATACACAATATTTCATTATTTACTCCGTAACGAATTTTATAAGTTCTTTTAATGTACCTTCTCCTTTTTCAACATTAATCGTATACCTTCCGTCTGCACATTTTCCATATACCTTGTCCATGTTATTGTAAAGGACCTCCATCCTCTTTACAGCATCGATCATTATATTGGTTCCATTTATAGGACACAAGAAAGCAGAAGAAAGCTGTCTAGGCTGCTGCGAACCTTTTTCTGCAAGAACATAAGAAGCCTTTGCTCTTGATGCAAAACTATTTTGTTTTCCGGAAGGTGCAACCTGTGATGCGCTAGATGTAAGGGCTTTTATTGCTCTATTTACAAGTTCGCTATTCCCAAGATTTTCTTCCAATAATGTTTTATTAATACAAATATAATTATAAAAGACACCAGCACCGAACCCTGTTTCACCTATATGGGATGAGCCTGCATCCGTTTCACCAGTGTTCAAATCATCTACAGCAGTAAAATAATCATCTTCAACAGCAACACCATGAACAGTAATAGCATGAGAAACCTGGGCAGCAGCTTCCATACAATACATAACATTCGAATCCCCATTATTATTTTTTGTAAGCATTCTTCCAAAGAGTGATATATCTGCCGCATTTGTTTTTTTTCGTAAAAGTTCTAATTCTTCTTTCTCCGGATTTCTTTTTTCTGCAATAAGATTATCTGCAAGCTGGAAAGTATTTTCTTCTTCTTCCGGACTGACATGAACTAACTGTTCAATTTCCAGTTCATTTAATGGCTTGTTCTTATCTTTACCTTTTAATTTCCCAAACTGGCCTGCTATTTCCTGTGCCCATTCAATTGCTTTTTTTTCATTAATACCCTTTGTACAAAGGTATTCATAGATTTTTTTACCAAATAATTTTGTACGAATTCCGATATTCCCCTTTAATTCATCTTCAAAAATGTCGGAAATTCTCCATGCACGTTTAAGACTTTGAGAAGAAATCCTTAATCTTTCAATACCGCCCATAATAGCTGTTTTCGGACGACCCAAATCATCCCTATTTATATTTGAAGGGCCGTATGAAGTTAACAGATGTAATTGTATAAATTTTGACATATTATTCTCCTTTCTCCTTATTTTTTGCTTTCACTAATAAATAATTGAGTATAATATTCATGTGAAAGCTCATATTTTAAGCTGTTTGCTTTTTTCTGAACCAAATTCTTTCTATTTTCATCATCCCAGCGCAGGATTATATCAGCTACATAAAGAGGATTTGCCTTTCCATTAAGTATTTTTACTGCCCTTCTTAATCCTGTGTAAAACTCATTCCAGTTTTTTGATGACAAAAGCTGACGGAAGCGTGTTTCACTAAATACTGCACGAGAACTGCCTTCCGCAGACAGGGCAAGCTGTTTTGCAAATGAATTATGAATATTCAAACCCTCCTTTCGTACATGAGCAAGAATACCTGCTATAGCAGCAGCAGCCTGATAAGTATTCCACGGCGGTATAATATCTTTTACTTTAAAAGTATCGGGAATTAATGCAGCTTCTTCAGGCCCTGAGCAGCGTTTTAATTGTGCCCTTGGCCCGTTGCGTTCAAGAAGTCCAATCCACCATGCAAGTAATCTTTCTACATTTTCTTGTTTAAGCTTCCTGCATTTAATTTGATTCTCTTTTATTTTTTCCATATATCCTCCTATTCAATTGCAATAAAGCTATTAAGATGCTTATTTGCAATACCTTTAATTGAACCTAATAGTCTATTACGAGCATGGACTACCCTTTTCATATTAGTACCTTCTTCCTGTTGGGAAAGGGCCCATGTATCAAAAAGCTCAATAGATTGATTTCTGATTATTTTAAGCCATTCGGAAGTGAATTCGGATACGGCCACATTATCATTTATATTTTTAACCAGTCTTGTAAGAATATTGTAAAAATCACTTTCCGTATTATGCCAGAAAGCAGTATCTATAAATGAAAAATCACCTTTAGCTTCAGCGGGTGCTTTAAACCACACATATTTAATTTCTCGTTTGATTGATGAAACAAATAAAGAAGCTGATATTATATATGAATTTAAAATTTCTTCCACCATTTTTGCATCCACTATTTTTAATGAATAAACAGGAAGCATAGCTTCATACCAGCATCTTGCTTTCATCTTATCATTGTCATATCCAGCTGCCCAAATTAAAATGTTATTATTTTTAAGTATTTTTTTTCTCATCTCCAGAGATTGTGCAAAAGATACAACAAGAGCAGGTATATCAGTATCTGATTCACTATTTAATGCTATTCTTGTCCAATGTCTGTATGATATTCCTCCAGGATTTCCTTTATATGGATTTGGAGGTTCGTCAGATTTATTAGGATCTTTTCGATATGCATTTAATGGATGTATCCATACACCTGCATAATGATTTCCAGATGGCGAAGAACGATATCCGTCTGCGAATTTATTACTATTTACTCCTGAAATATCACAAATATCTGTCCCTTCATTAAAAAAAAGTCTTATCCTTCTGGGCATTCCAAAATACATATGAAAAGGATGGCACTCACTTGCATACAAACTGTTTCCTTTTTTAGCGCTTATTTTCGTTTGCTTCATCCATGGAAAGATATCGGTTTTTTTATTTTTAGTTATGTTTCCTGTTAATAATGATATTTGTTCCTTTGGTAGTATATTCATCCATATTTTTTGCCATAGTGAAGGTTTTATTTTATTATCTTCTGTTGGATAAAGCATTGTTGTCATAGGCCCACCACCCCTTATGCCTGTGTTCTGACCACGACCTCCGCCTGAAGCGAAAGTCTGAAGTGTATATAAAACAATGGCTATCCAGTATATATCAACCTTAACCGGAGTATTTTTGTTAAAAATAGTATTCGCAGGTAGTTCAATAAATAAGTTTTTTAATGCTTCTTCTTTTCTGTCTTTCAAATTATCAAAATCCTGCATAAAAGCCGGGCCGTCTGAATCTATCTCAAAACAATCTGTGTATTTTAATAATTTATTTTTAAAAACATCATTAGAATACGGCTTATTCCACAGGCCACCCCATTCTTCTTCATCCGCTGGCATTGCAGCAACCTGAACAATACCAATTAAAAGCTGATAAATAGCATTCCTGAAATCCGGACGAGGAGCTTCTATATCTGTGACAGGATTACTTTTATAATTATCAAGAATCTGCCAGATTGCAATTTTATCTTTTGCTTTATTTTTTCTTATTGCTGGCAGCCAGACATCATTTAATAAATTCATCAGACCTCCTTATTTATTCTTAAACCCATTTTTTTATCATAATAAATTGTTATTTCATTACCCTTTGAATCTATCCCTTTACTTTTTTCTTCATTCATTAAAAGGAAGACTGAATCTTTATCCAGTCTTTTTAATTCTTTTACTTCTTCAATCTTTTCATTTAAATCATTATCATAATAAATTTCTCCTATTGAGTTATTCCTAACTTTTAATGAACTAAGATCCCATGGAAATTCTGTCTTATAAAGAGGTACAATTTTTTCATTTAAGTATTTGCAAAGATAAACAGTTTTCTGTTTATCTCCCAGCCTTGTAGGGACTCTTTCTTCTTCATCCCATCTCTGGCTGGATTGGCGGTTATAACCATTGAATAATTTTAATACATTGAATTCTGCCATGTCTTTTTTAGAGAGCTGTTCCGCCCATGCATTGTCTTCCGAATGCATGAAGACTTCTGGTACATCAACAGCATTATCACCATATACACTTTCAATTAAAAAACGGGCTCTCTGTGGCATAGTTATTTTGCCTTCATGCTTTAATGTCTCTTTTGTTCTCCAGAGTAAAGCTGAATCCCTGTATACATAAGATGCTCCGCGAAAGTAATTGGAATACCATTGTGCGTCAGGTGATTTAGTATCCGGTGGTGTATGAATGTAAAAAACAGGTGCATCACGATCTGATTTAACATTATCTTCAATTCTATTTCCCTGTTTATCCCTTAAATGACGATGCATACGTCCTACTCTTTGTATTAGCAGGTCAATTGGCGCAAGATCGCTGATAAGAATATCAAAATCAAGATCCAGGGATTGCTCCACAACCTGTGTAGCAAGAAGAATTCTTCCCTTCCTCTCTTCATTGCCTGATTTTTCCCCGAAGTTGTGAATAATGCTTTCTTCTATTTTTATTCTATCATTAAGTGCAAATCTACTGTGAAATACATCTATGCTAGAATAGCTTGATTCGGAAATTTCTAAAAGATTTTCATAAGCACCAAGAACATCATTTACCGTATTTCGTATCCAGCATATGCAGTATCCTTTTTTAATAGTTTCCCTTATTAAAGTATATATTTCTTTATCATCTTCAATAAAAGAAATTTTCACCGATCTTTCTACATCCGGCCTTGTTTTTATTACCTTTTCAATAATCTTTTCTCCCTTTATTACTGTTGTTGATAATGGGTAGCCCATATCATGTAATTCAAATGAATCGTCCTGGCCCAGACCGGTTTTGTATGCCTTTATTAACCGCTCACGAACGGTTTTAGGAAGTGTTGCCGACAATAAAACAGCTGAACCTCCCGATGCGGCATGTCCTGTTAGAACATTCTCAAGTATTCTAAGCATATAGGCATCATAAGAATGAACTTCATCAATTATAAGTACCTTCCTGCTCATTCCATAATACCTGAGTGATTGGTATCTTACAGGAAGAACTCCTAGCAAAACCTGGTCTATTGTTCCGACTCCGGTATCAGCAAGGAGGGATTTTTTGCTTGAATCCGCAAGCCATTCTGAGCAGTGTATTCTGCTATCATCATTTACCGTATATTTTTCATGTTTTTTTGAAACGTCCACAATAATATGATCTCTGTATGATTCACGGAACTTCTGTATAAAATGTCTTGAGCCATGACTCAAAATCAGAGAAGGTTTTTCATTTTTTGAAAAAAGTCTGTAATAAACATTTCCCATTCGGTCATACATCGCATTGGAAGTAGCCATTGTCGGCAGAGCTATAAAACATCCATCAGAAATACCACTTGATATAAGGCGTGAAGCAAGAATCAAAGATGCTTCTGTTTTACCTGAACCTGTTACATCTTCAAGTATCCATAATTGAGTTTTATTTTTTATTTCACTTTTATCACAATATTTTTGAAGCGGAGTAGGCCTGGCTGCAAATCTTGGGAAGATATGGGACAGTCCATTTTCTTTTGAGGGTCTTGACGGTAAAATGCCGGCTTTATTAACTGCATAAAGAGCGGTTTCATGTATTTTATTCCAATAATCTGATAATGGATATTCATCTTTGTTATGAGTAAAATAGTCTCCTGATGCAATCCAATCTGATACAACCATAATGCCTGCAAGCTCCCATGAAATCATATTTAGATATGTTTTTATGTTTTTAAGTTCTGCTTTATCAACTACAATAGACGGTTTGAATAATTTACTACCTTCAGGGAAAAATAAAACAAGTAATTCATCCGTAAATTGCCTTAAAGCCTTTAAATCATCATCATTAAACGTAAATCGAACTGATTGCATATTATTTTTAGGGGGTATGCCATGATGCCCAAAAGAAAATTCAGCAAAAATGTCAAAAATACTTGAAACTGTGGAACTATTTATATTTAATTGTTTTAGTAAATATTCTCTTATAATATCATCATAAACATTCCATCCAAGTTGGTCGTGCCTGGTTGAATAAGGTTTTTTGCTGATTTTCCCTTGTAATTTTTCAAGTAAATCATTGCGTAAATTCTGAAATGATATGGAGAATTTCCCGATGTCATGAAGTGCTGTGAATAAAAGGCAACATTTTACTAAGATTTTATGGAGTACAATCTGATTCTTAATATTTTGCTTTTTTCTACTTATGAAATGGCCAATAAGAATATTTCCTACTGCTGCAGAATCAAGGCAATGATAAGGAAGGAGATGATAATTTCCATCTTTATCCGCCTTTCCCCAATACTTATAATAATTCACCTCACCCATACATCTCCGCCAATTTCCGAGCTTCTTCCCGCATAAAATCTCTCAATTCCTCCGGCTCCAGCACTTCCGCGTCCGATCCCCAGCCCCTTATCCATGGCACCATTTCCAGCGGTTCTGTAATTTCTACAGAAAAAAATATAGTTCCGTCTTTTTGTTTTCGTATTTTTTGTGCCGGATGCCATTGTGTTTCTAAAACTCGTTCTGATACTTTTTTTGAAAAATGTATAGTTATTTGCTTCTTTATTCCTCCTGCATCCCATATTCTCCAGGCATTAGAAAAAAGCTGGCTAAAATCAAATTCATCAGGGAAATTATATAATTGTTCTGTTATTACTGCTTCTGTTATTCGATCGGTTCTGAAAGTTCTTATAATATCTTCATCATCTACAAGGCCAAACATATAAATACTCCGGCCGGCAGTATAAGGTTCCATAAAATATACGGATACTGTATATTTATGAATATCTGATGATTTTTTAGATTTATATTTAATGCTTATTTTTTTGTTTTCCGCCCATGCCCTTGTTAAAATTTCAAGAATTTTAATTTTATTTTTCCAATTTTCTTTTTTACGTGGCAATGCATATTCCGCAGATGATTTTATAAAATTACCTATTATAGGTGAGACACGTCCTGCAGCTTGTGCCAATTTTAAAAGGCTGCTGTACATATGTGGCGAATATGGACCGAATGATAATGATAATAATCTAGCAGATAGATAAAGAGCAAAAACTTCATGAAGAGTAAGTTTGATATTGTTTAAATACTCAAATTTGTTTATTGAAAGCTTCTTATTATCATCCTCTGCAATAGGAATATAAATTGAAAGATCATCTATACATCTGCTTACTGTTGAACGGTGAACACCCATTGCCCTGGCAATATCAGCTCTTGAAGCTCCTTCTTGCCTTGTTAAAAGAAAAGTTTCAATAAAATTAAGCTTTTCCTGCTTTTTCAAAATAGACCTGCCTTTACATTAGCATACATTATGATGCAAATTCAGCAACAAATTTATTTTTTTATATAAGATACGAATATTTAATTTTTTAAAATAATTGAAGTTTACCCACTACCACCTCCAGTATTTCTCTGCAAGCCCTTCGTCCATAAGTTCCTGATTTAGATATTTCCCTTGTTTAGCAACAGCATAAACATCTTTACTATCAGGCAGATAGAAAACATCCGCGAGATACCTTAAATAAATATCACGGCTGTAAGTCTTAATTACTACAAATGGCAGGTCTAACACTTTTAATTCTATAAATTCCTTTGCTCTCCTGCCCTGTTCGGTTTGCAAGTCTTTAGCATTTATACTCCGAGGCCTAAGGGTCCGTAATACTGTTATACCGAATCCTATATCTAAAAGAGCTTTTACAGTATCGCCATCTACTACTTCGGATATTTTTGCTTTAAATGTATAGAGCAGAGATTTATCAGGTTCTAATAATTTATAAGAAGAAGAATCTGTGTATTCAATATAAGTATCCAGATTATTAATATTGATTAATTCCGGCTTCTTAAGATGGGTATAAAAACCGCAGTCTAAATTTATTACACCATCTATTTCTTTTAGCCTGTATACATAGGGCCGGCTTCTTTGAATTTTAAGTTCTATAACAGAATTAGAAGGAAGCTCTAATTTATCTTTTCTAACAACTTCCTGAAACTGTCTTACACTTAGATTTTCTTTCTGTATGAGATTTTCATACTTAAGCCTCTTGCCATTGTCTTTAATAGTTTGTAGTATCAGGTAATGAGACCAGGTGAATCGTGTCAACGTTGACACTGGCTCCGGATATTCTTTGTAAAACTGCACCGTTCTGTAAAGTGTACGTTTTACAATTCCAAGTTCTTTTGAAAGATTATCAAAAACATAAACACCGTAATCTGCTTTTTCCGAATGTTCAAGTATATGGGTTTGTATATAACTTCCGATTCGCCACATAACAGCTGTTTTGTGATTATTAACATCCCGTTCTAAAATTACCCGGCCGGTTTCAATCTCCTTTCTAATAACAGAAAGAAGATCTTTAAATGATATTACTTTTATTTTTTTATTCATGCAAAAATAATACCGAAAAAAATCATTAATTAAAAGCAAAAAAAGCTCAGTTCAAAGAACGAACCTTTTAAACTCTATAACAGCATTACGAAAATTTACAATGTAGCCAACATGTATTTTTGAAATATAAAGATAATTTAAAAGCTGAGCTATCATATTATTGTTAATAACCTGAACAGCTTTTAATTCCACTATAACTCTATTAGCTACAACCAAATCTGCAATATATTTACCAACAAGATTATTCTTATAGAATATGGAATATATCTTCTGCCTTGTAAAAGGTATATTATTTAATTTTAACTCTACACACAAACTCTGTTCATATATGTTTTCCAGTAAACCAGGACCTATTATTTTATGAACATTAATAGCACAACCAATTATTTTATCCGATAATTCTTTAAATATTATATTTGACATATTTCATGCCCTCCTTTTTAATTTTAGCTTCAACAAATCTTTTTCGATGAGATGTCAAGGCTCCGACCCGGCATTAAATGTAAAAATAACTTTATGCTTATTTTTAGAAATTTCACCTGAAGCTTGGGAGGACTCCGAAGGGCATGGCCTTTACATCGAGAAGAAAAAGATTATTGTCATACTTATTAAAAAGGAGGGTGGAAATAGAATGATCAAAAAATAATAAGATTGAAAAATGCTATTAATTTAAGTTAACTTTAAAAGATAAAACAAACCGATGATGCGTATAAAAATTTCGGTGGTTTAAGTGCCTTCGGTGGTTATAATAAAAATAACATTTCGAGCCCTCAGTGGTCTTACCAAAAATCAACCACACGCTCAATTCTTCCATCTAATATTTTGTTAGTCATAAGTTTCAAACTTTTGGAGCTTCTCATAATAATCATCTGTCATAAACTTTTTCCCGGCTAATAATTTTTTTAAATATTTTGCCTTTATACTCTGCAAATTTATAATCAAGCCGTTTTCCTGGATTATCAAATTTCACTTTTTTACAATCAAATTCATCAGGATCATATTTACCTCCGAGCCATGTCATCATATCTTCATATCCTTCATCATCAGGAATACCAATTTCTTCAATTTCACCTGTATCGGGATTTTTAATTCTAAACGCATGAAGGTGAGAATCAGTCCATCCCATAGAATCCTGTATTGCTACATGTAAATCCCAGAAAGTATAGTTTTCAGGAACCTGTATTCTTCGCCAAATAGCAGGAGAAATATCCTGTAAAGTAATCTTGAATTGATAGATATTCTTGTATGCCATATTAACCTTCCTTTTCTGTTAATTTTCTTTGTAATATTTCAAGATATGGTATTCTTAATAAAATACGAAAAGCATATTGAAACATTTGAATTGTAAATAAAAAATATCCATCCATAGGATTTCCAGTTGAACCTGATGTTCCCACCTGCGAAGTCATTTTCTGAAACGCTTTCACTCGTTTATCATCATTCTGGGTCCTGAAAAACTTATTAAGGCATGTATAAAGTATTTCTTCCCAATCTTGCAGTCCATTTTTGCTTTTTCTTTTTAGATCATAATACATCTCAATAAGTGACATGGAGAGTAAAAATAGAAAATTTGTTTTAGAATGTCCTGCGACTAAATGATTTAAAAACTCATAGGCATAATCTTTCTGGATATTCATAGCAAAATTAGAACTATAAATTTCTTTTTCTTTCAGTTTGTTTTGTATTGTTTCATTAAACATTTCCCAAAGCTGTTTTTTATCTTTTACTACATCCCTGCCATATTTTAAGAAGTATTCTTTAATTTCAGTAAATATTGAACTTCTCTGTAATTGATTATAACACTGTTTGATTTTTGTAATATTATTCTGCCTTAACTCATCTTCCCATATCATATCCTGAAATACTTTGAGAAAAAGATTTAGTTTTTGATTTCTTGATTGGACAGATACTTCATTTATTTCTGAAGAAGAAATACTATTTACTCGTAATTCACATTGCTTAACAAGGGTTTCATCTTTTTTGTAATGAGAAAAGTAATCTGTTGTATTTCCCCTTGAAACCTTAAATATCGGTTCTTTACATTCAGGGCAGATTATTTGAAACAATCGTGTATCTTCATAATCAACATTATTAGGATTTATATATTCCTGAAGGAATAAACTATAACCATATTTCATATATCTAATCTCATTTAATAAATTAATCTACAAAATAAATAGAAGGATAACGATTCCTGTAAAAATGTCCCTTATACTTTCTCAATATATACTCCACAGCGATTTCTTCATCATAATTCCTAATTACAAATGATGATAGAATAGATTTACCCCCATAGTCATTAATCATTTTCCTTACAAAATTTGGACTTATTGAATTTGATTCTATAAACAATCTTATTGTATTTTCTTCATCTTCTTTAAGAGCTACACCTTGCTTTTTAAATCCATTAACAATATTATTAAAATCTTCGGCAATTTCCTGCCCTTCATCAGGATTAAAATAAGCACCTATTCCATTTGATGTTTCCATTAAAGATTTAGGATAGGTATAGTTCGGGCTTGAGTTTTTCAAATTATGTTTTTTCATAAATATTTCTAATTCTTCTTTTGACAATCTTGATTCGTATTTCAATCTCTCTTTCTTTTGCATTTCAGCAGCCATTTCCAAACCATCAGAAAAAATTACTAAATCATCTCCAAAATATTTTACAAAATCATCATAATGCTTTTTAATTCTTTCATTTGCTTTCAATAACATTTTTTTATTATATCTATATACAATTTGTGAATTCGTTTTCAAAAAATCATTTTTTAAATCATTTTTTTGTTGTTTGGATAAAACACCAAGTAATTTTTGTTCCCCTGACCAATACCACATATTATCCCATGGAATTAGACTGCCAAAAACTATATTATTAACCTTAAACTGGGAGCTATAATCACCTGTATTTACCACATACTTAACATTATTTATTAAATTTAATACTTCAATCTTTGTTCCTGTATCGGTTAGTACTTCATAAAATGCAAAGTGCCTTTCATACCAGCTTCTAAGGTTATTTTTTTGTCTATCAGTTATTTTTAAAGTTTTAGATAAAATATCTATAATACCAAGACCTGACAATTTTGTATTTTCTTGACATATGAAATCATCAATAAGCCCAATAGATATTTCTGTTTCCTTTTCTTTAATATAATTATTAAAACTTAACCGAAATAGATAGGACTTTGTTCCGAGCCATATAAGTTTTCTTTTTACATCTCCAGTTTCATTATTAGGTTCTGATAGAAATTTTTGTATACCGGAACCTTTCGGGATTATTTTTAATTTCTCATTCAAGAATTGAGAAATTATTTTTGACAAATGTTCTATTTCCTTATGAGCAGGAGATAGAATTAAATCTGGTTTTATTTCTTCATAAAGAAAAGATAAGAAATGTCTCATACGATCAATATTAAATTTATCCTTATGTAGTTTATCATCCAAAGACGAATAAAGGGGATATTTTATTCCAAAGAATTCAACATTAAAATCCTCATAACTACTCCAAAATCCCAAATTATTATGTATATCTTCTGCAAACTCAATTATATGTGTTGATAATTCAAGTAATTTATTCTTAGATAATCTCAATGTATTGTGTGCCAACGATTTTATCTCTTTAGCTAATATTTTACTCAACTCCACACTTAATCTTG
>SDBV01001592.1_pt1 | contig 34153 bp, 29 predicted proteins | sample 2277081 | NCBI WGS metagenome assembly SDBV01 (sample SAMN10402039, study PRJNA504765) | marine sediment metagenome | isolation source: marine sediment core GS10_PC15, 223 cmbsf | place: Arctic Ocean: Southern Knipovich Ridge | collected 2010 | reverse complement strand
GATAGCTAATAATTCCGGGTGCTGTTCCAAAATAGTATCGATAAGTGCGAGTTCCACATCTCGTCTCCAGTCCGGACGAGTGAACTTGAGTAAGGCCTGATTAAGAAGTTTCATCGGTTTCTTCTTAATTTACAATAAAACCAGGATTTAACCAAGCATACAATTGATAATCAATACCTTAATAGTTTATAGACAGACTCTAATTAATTGCCATTTTTCATTCTAATAGATAATTCACTTATGCAATGACCGCAGCAATGATGTAAATAGTTCATCTTTCAATTCTCAGTTTTTATTCTCATCATTGATTTTTCTTTTGAGCCACGATTAATACAACTTCAATATTTTCATGAGTATCAATTAGAAATTCATATTCATATTGAATATAAAAATTGTTTAATAATAATTTTTGAACATACCCATCGAAATGAGAATATGATACATTTGCTAGATTTTTACTCCTTTCAAAATAGTGTTCATTTTTACCTGATACATATCTGGTATATACTTTATCATATGTAAAAGCAAATAACCCATTCGATTTTATTTTTGGTGCTATATTATCCAAAAGTAATTCTAAATTATTAAACTTACTAAAAAGGTCAAAAATGAATAGGAAATCTAGAGGTTGACTTTTAAGGATTTTCTGCAATCGGAATTCATGAATGGTTTTTTTATTCAGAAGATCTTGGTAAACAGGAGTATATTTGGATTCCAAAATATGAACTTCACCGTTGTTTTTGAATATTATATCAGAAGATATTAATGTATTTTTCGTAAGTGAAGCCAGGTCTTTTTCAGATAGATAATTTCGGCTTATTTCAATCAAAACAGAAATCATGTCTTGCGTTTGAAAAAGATTTGAGATCTTTATGTCTGTATTGTTTTGCATTTTGTATGGAATGAAAAAACAATGGGCAACTATATACCCATTGTTAACTAAAAGATATAAAGTATTTTCAGAAGGTTACACCTATCTTAAACGCTCGGTTGTTAAAGCCGTCTCCTATCATTAGCTCATATCCTGCGTTGATGAATCTCCATTTCACTTCGGCTCCTACGATCCCTCTTACTGCCACATAACTTTCGTTTGTCAAATCCACTTCGTCAGTGACTTCACTGGTATGAGTGTAGTGACCTGCAACGCCTGCATAGGGAGTAAGTATTCCAAAAAATGTTTTACTAGCCATAACATCCAAGCCGGTTACTGATATATTGAAATCCTCAATATTAGCATCCATGACATGACTCGCCCTGACAGAAGCGGCCCAGTTGGTTACAGGATCATTGATAAAAGCATACTTTGCTTCGAAACCAATTAAATTATAATTTGCTCCAAATAAAGTGGTTGGCGAGACATAAAGGCCGACATCAAGTTTATCAGTAAGTCCTATTCTAAAACGGATGGCAGGGATTGCCGTTCTTGGCCCGTCATTGAGATAGTGAACTGAATCAGGGTGGTGAAACGTGTTATTCCATGCACCACTTGTTTCATCGACATCTGATGATGTCATTTCAATGTTAAATTCCCAATGTTTTGCACCTAACGGTTTTGCTGATGATAGTGGATTCAGGTAAATGAGATTGCCTCCTTCTTTAGTAAATCTCTTCCATTCAGATTGAGTGAGATCAGATGATATATCAAAGGAACATATTCCAAGACTAGTATCTACATGTAGCTCAACATCCGGATCACCCGGTTGAGGACTTTGAGCCATTGAATTTGAATTGAATATTCCAATAAGGGACAAACTTGTTAATAAGGTAATTGCTATAGTTTTCATGGTTTTAATATTTAGTTGGTTTGTAAATGATTTTGTTTCGATTGTATTGTTTTGAGTTTTCATCATTATATTGTTTTGGTTTATTTTAAATTGATATAACAAAAGAACGGTACAAACCGAAGCCATTCGCCCTGTCCTGCATTGCCGAACTTTTTATTATAAAAATAGTTAGAAGAAAGAATGGATTTTCTTGTATCTAAGCTGACAGACACTCAAAAAGGAGAAAGAATGGATATGTTTGAAAACTAATACGTCCCTATAAGGTCGAACTTTTTAGCCAGTTGACGAAGATAAAAGTTAGTTGCGGTAAAGGGGTTACATCAGGTTGAGATTTTTAAAATAAGCCCTGGGTGTTAGTTCCTTCAGTTTTTTGAATGCGGTATTGAAAGTAGTTTTGGAGTTGAACCCGGCTTCATAAGCCACTGCCAATAATGTGAGGTTGCTATTTGAAGGTATTTTCATTAATTCCGTCATTTCATCAATTCTATACGAATTAATGAAATCAAAAAAATTCTTTCCATGTTTATCATTAATAACCTGTGAAATATGATTAACACTTTCATTAAGGTTCTCAGATAAACTTTTCAAACTAATGTCCGAATCGAGAAATGGTTTTTCCATACCCATTAAATCAAGTAATTTTTCATTTATGGCATCAAGCTTTTCTGCGCTCATACCTGACTTTAAATACTTTGCCTTTTTAGCATCAATTTTCCGACCCTGTGTAATAAACATTTTTTCAAGCATTTGATACCGAGCATCATTTTTGATAAGATCGAAAGCCGGAGTGATTTTAAAAAATTTCAGATAGTATTTTTTAGCTTTAATGTCTTTTGCAATTTCCTCAAAAGCTATGTCAATGTTCCCAAGGTATATGTTGATAATGACATTCGCATTTTCTTCATAGGCCACATTAAAATTTTGATCATCCAGTTTTAATTTTTTCAGGTACTCCTCAGCTTTGTTTTTATTTCCGATTGTAGCATATACAATGCCAATACCCGAATGATAAACACTTGATTTCTCAGGTGATAGAGGGACTTGTTTGTAATGTTCAATTGCTTCTTCATATTTGTGGAGCCTTGTGAGAATAACACCTTTAAGACAATAAGAATTGGTGTGGTATGGTATCAATGTCAGCATCTCGTTAATAATTTTGAGTGCCTCTGAGAATTTTCCTGAGCGTAGTAAAACTGCAGCATGATAATACTTTATTGTGGGCGACAATGGATCAATGGCTATTGCCCTTTGTATTTTGCTAAATGCGGCATCATAATTTTGGATTACTACCTCAATGATTGATCCGCCCATCAATGCTTCAGGGTAATTGGGTCTATACTCTAAAGCCCAATTGGCATGGTCTTGCGCCTTATTTAAATCACCACCAGAAAAATATTCAAATACAGCCATGGCATAATGTGCTTCCGGATCTGTATTATCTAATGAGAGTGCTTTTGTAGCCGCTTCTTCTGAAATACTGAATGCTTCATTTTTTGGTAATATGTTGAGCAAACCTAAATAACCGTAATAGAGACCCTTTGTTGCAAAGTAATAGGAGCAGGTATCATCCCGGATAATAACTTCTTCAATCTGCTGAACGGCAAGTTTTACATCTTCATTATGAAATTTATTGAAGTTGTACTTACTCTTTAAATAAAGTTCATAAACCGAAATATTAGTACTTTTTCTTTCTACTGGTTCTTCAACCACAAAATGGCCAAGGTGTTCCTGCATTTTTTCAGCTACTGCTAATGAAATTTGGTCTTGAATCAAAAATATATCATCTAATTTGTGGTCATAGGTTTCTGACCAATAGTGAAAACCATCTTCAGAATTTATTAATTGAGCAGTAACACGAACTTTGCCAGCAGCCTTCCTTACGCTTCCTTCTAATAACATTGAAACATTCAATTGATCTCCGATATCCTGAATAGCTATATTTTTCCCTTTGAAAGAAAATGCTGAGGTTCTTGAAGTCACTTTTAAACTACTGTTTTTTGACAGGGCGTTGATAATTTCTTCAGTAATACCATCACTGAAATATTCATTGTCCTTGTCAGAACTTATGTTCACAAAGGGAAGAACTGCTATTGATAGTAGCTTTTGCATATATTAATGTTGGGTAACGAATGGCTAATGTGAACTTAATGGCTTTTAGCAGCGTTATACATTCTTTTTTACCCTAAATATAGGGCTAAAGGGAGTGTTCAATACCTATTCAGGATCAACAGCCCTGTACGCGTCAATTACAGCTTGTTCTCCTTCTTCTCCTTTTACACTATTCCCATGCTCCATCCCAAGAATATCTGTGTATCCTTTCGACTTAATGTGACTAAATACTCCCTTGTAATTTATCTCGCCTGTGGTAGGTTCATTCCTCCCGGGGTTATCGCCGATCTGGAAATATGCAATCTCATCCCAGGCTGCATTTATGTTAGGAATCAGGTTTCCTTCGGAAATCTGCTGGTGGTAAATATCAAACAAAATTTTGCACGAAGGGCTGTCCACCGCTTTGCAAATGGAGTAGGCCTGGGCCGTTTTCTTCAGAAAAAGGCCCGGATGGTCCCTGAAATTCAATGGTTCCAGTACCATTATAAGTCCATTTGGTTCCAGTATATCACAGGCTTGTTTTAGCGATTCCACCACATTTGCTGTCTGGTAACCCATTTCAAGATGCAGGTCCACGTGACCGGGAACCACCGTCATCCAATTTGCATTCACACGTTTTGCCACATCCACGGACTCCCGGATCTGGCTCAGAAATTCCTCGCGCAAATCTTTATTTCCTCCCGCAAGGTTGGGCTCTTTCCAGTATATTTTATGAGCAACAAATACACCCATTTTCATTTCCCTTTCGCTCATGGTAGCAGCTATTTTCTCCTGATCTGCTACCGTACGACCTTTCAGCCCGTTGTCCTCCATTGATCGGAATCCCTGGTTGGCCATAAAATTTAACTGGTCAATTAGATCTTTTCCCGCACGGTTTATGAACATTCCGAAATGAGGCGCAAAATTCAGGTTAAAAACTTCACCATTCTCAATGAAAGATGAGCCCAAAGCACTTGCAGTGGCGCCGGATAAAACCGCACCACCTGTAAGTGATCCTGTCTTAATAAAATCTCTCCGTTTCATAGTAACAATTAAACAACTTTATATTCACCAGGTACCGGTACCGGATAATTTCCATAACTATCAGGCATCACCGGAGGATTCTTATCCCAGCCGAGGTCACTTTCATCCGGGAATAATCTAACATCCGAATTCAATACCTCATCCCACGTTAACAGCTTTCCTGAATAAGTAGCCATACGGCCCATAATTGCTGACATGGTTGCTTTCGCTCCATTTTCGGCGTCACTTATCACATTTCCTGACCTGATCGATTTGAATAGTTCATCATGCTCCACCTGGTAAGGATTCGGATCTTCTTCACCATCATGTTTATAAATGGAGGAACCATCATATTTTTTTAATACAGAGCGATTCCCGCTATCCGTATAAACCGTTCCTTTCGTACCCTGGAAGGCCTCCGAAACCCGGCTCATGGTATGCTGCTGGTGCCTGCACTGGCTGGAAATAACCGCACCCCCCGGATAGGTAAATTCTACAAAATGATGGTCATAGATCTGCCCATGATCTTTACCTGTTCGTACCTCACGACCGCCCATGCCCTGTGCTGTAGCCGGATATTCGCCGATAAACCAATTGGCCACATCAATATTGTGGATGTGTTGTTCAACAATATGATCGCCACAGAGCCATGTAAAGTAATACCAGTTGCGCATCTGGTATTGCATCTCGTTTTGATCAGGCTGGCGTTCCCTTACCCAAACTCCACTGGAATCCCAATAAACCTGGCCGCTGACAATTTTGCCAATATCGTCATTTTGAATAGCCTGAAGTGCCGAATTGTAGTTAATCTGATAATGCCTTTGAAGGCCAACCACAACATTCAGGTTTTTACTTTTTGCCAGTTTAGCAGATTCCAGTACGCTTCGGATCCCGTACGCATCTGTTGCCACTGGTTTTTCCATAAAAATATGTTTTCCCTGCTCAACGGCATATTTGAAATGGATAGGCCTGAATCCAGGTGTTGTTGCCAGGATCACTACATCAGCCATATCTATGGCTTTCCTGTAAGCATCGAATCCTACAAATTTGGTGTCATCCGTTACTTTTATCCGCTTTTTATCAAATACTTTGGATAAACTCTCGAAACTTTTGTCCAAACGATCCTGAAACGCGTCAGCCATGGCAACCAACTCTACGTCAGGATCGGCTTTCAATGCCTGGTTAGCTGCACCGGTTCCCCGGCCACCACATCCTACAACAGCAAGTTTTAATGTTTCATTTCCTGCCACAAAAGCACTGGCACCCACGGGTAAAACTCCCGTCATTATTCCTCCTGTCGCTAATGCGGAGCCTTTAACAAATTTCCTTCTTGTAATTTTTAGATCTTCCTTTTTCATAGGTCATTGAAATTAAATTTTTAATTTTTTACTGGATGTAATCGATGGTTCTCAAAGAATCAGATCAACCGAAATTGGATCGAAAATACTAACTCTAATTTAGCTTTAAAAGTGATAAGATACAACCCTTTGGCTCCCCGGCTCTGTTCAGGGATTATGCAGGTGGCAGGCATCCTTCCGGACTTTTATTTTTAGATTAAGAACAAGTCCGCCAATCTCTCAAACAATTGAAGAATTTTGGTAATTGGTCAGCCAAACACGGGATTTTATAGATTATCCAGGTTTCTTCTTTATGGTTAATAGAATTTTGTTGCCCTTTTTCACTTGACAGATTTTCGGATTTCGAGCTTCGGATTTAGGATGTTCCTAATTATAATCATCCATCGGTTCCAGCCAGAACTTCTTTATTTCTTCAACAGAGGGTACGTTATACGGCCTGATAATTCTAATTCCGACAAATGCTGCATTGGTATGCCACCAGCGACTTTTGGGAAACTGTGGATCTCGCCGTTTCCAATTCGGTTTGGAAGGCTTGCGGGAAGTACATTTACATTGATGGTCTTTATCTTTCCAGGATCCTCCACGTAGCGTCCTGGGGTAGAGGATTTCCGGTTTTAGCCACTGATTACTCTCTTCCCCTGTTGTTGCATAAAAATCTGAGGAGTATTGGTCCATGGTCCATTCGGCGACATTGCCAAGCATATCGTATAATCCGTAATCATTGGGTTTCAGGGTTCCTGTTTCCATATAGTTTACACCACTGTTTTTCTTAAACCATGCATAATCCTTTAAATTATCCGGTTCCCCTGCAAAATAGTAATCTGTAGTACTTTTAGACCTGCACGCATACTCCCACTCCGCTTCGGTGGGTAAACGGTAAAATATACCGGTTTTTGCAGTGAGCCATTTGCAAAATTCAATGGCTGCGTACTGGGTCATATTTGTAGCAGGAAATCCATCCTTGCCCATTCCCAAACTCATATCAGTGTAAGGAGAAGATGCACCCGATAAGCCATCAATTCCCAGGGATTTTAACTGGTCACCATCAACGCTGGCAACCGGGTTCTTTTTTTCATAAATAAAAGCCTCGTACTGGTCCCATGAAATTTCATAGGCAGCCATCCAGAAATCATCCACCATTACTTCATGCACGGGCGCTTCATCAGGATGTTCAGGATCATTGCTTCCCATTACATAGGTGCCTCCTGTTACAGGAACCATTTCCATCGAATGAGAAATCCCCGGAATTTTTTGCTTATAAGTCAAAAAATCAGGTTGAATAAATGTATAAAAAATCAGGAGCCAGATACTTACTAAATACAGCATACAATTTAAAAATACGATATTACTTTTTAATTTTTAATTATTGTAAACTTGATTATATGATTTGCCGAATCAGAACCATAATGATATTTTCGACCGGTTTATCAATAAATACCATCGTAACAGATAATATTTTTTATTTATAAAAATTATCCGTTTTTCTATGTACCCATGAAAATGCATAGGTACATGAAAAATAAATAAGCCAAAAGTAAGCAGAACTATGCGGGTTAGGGATTACTGCATTAAAACTCGCCCAGGTTAGGGCTGAACATAATACAAGAAATAAGAAAAAATATTTTTATTAAAGTCGGCTTTATTCTTCCGGGTTAAGAACCATTTGAATGTATCCTTTAACGGCAAAAGAACCAGGAAAGCAGGTACAAATCCGAGGTGGTGTATTATTGTCATTAAAAAGTTATTAGCTGGAGCTAAATAGACCTCACTGGTACCTACGTTTTCGAATGAGTACATGATTTCGTCTGAAAATTTTGCTGCAATTTCCTGACTCACATAAGGATCTCCAAATCCATATCCAAGAATCCCGTAATTAATTAGTATGGACTCTGTTATAGTTTCACGCCAATAGATAATTCGCCACCATGCATTAACATCGCTAAATGATGGTAAAACCAGAAAAAACAAGATTAAGAGTAAAATTAAAGATCCAAACATAGCAGGTATATTCATCTTTAGTTTTACAATCAGGAAGGGAATGATGATGATAAAGGTTGATAAAAAAGCTGAGGCATGTCCAATGGTTGCTGACAACAAAAGCGTAAAAAGAATTAAGAATAATTTCATCCAGATCTTATCTGCAAAAACTAATGCATAAGCCATGAAGGTGCCTATTCCCATTGCAGACATTAATGATAGATAATGGTAATCTTCAAAAATTTTATAATCATCAATCGTTAAATAAAAGTAAACATGGGTGAAAACCTGGCCGATAACTGCAATCACGTCAAGAATGATCATGAATTTTAAATTTGAATCGAGAGAACTGGTATTAATAAAAGCAAGGAAAATGATGTAGGAACCTGCCAAATAAAGTATAACTGCATATTGCCTCAATATGTAGTAGTGGTTGTCCTAATTATAAATCAATGCTGTGAACAAATAAATCAGGCTCAATATTATAATAGCAATAATGGGATAGGAAATAATAATTTTTTCAGGATTCCTTATTAAGACAACTATACTGGAAAGAATCAATAACCCAAACAATAAATCGTATAGGTGAAGAGGTCCATATACATTAAATTTTGAAAAAATTTTCCCAAAAATTAAAAGAAGCATAATCAGAACAAACAGACAATTCTGAATGGGATGAATAGTCTGTTTAATATTCTTGTACATTTTCAGCTGAATTATTTACTTATGTCAGTAGGTAACAAACTCATTATTCAAAATGGATATAAAGCCTTTTTCAAATTCTCTCAGAGTATATTTAGTGTAATAGGTTTTCTGAGCTTCGATTCCGAGTTTATTCCTTGCCTCTTTATCTGCTATCAAATGCTTTAATGCGTTTGCAAAGGCCTTATTGTCATTTATGTTGAATAAAATTCCATTAATCCCATCTTGAATTATTTCAGGAATTGCGCCGACCTTACTTGCAATTATTGCTAAACCACAGCTCATTGCTTCTAATATGACCAGTGGGAATGCATCATTCTGAAAATATGATGGAAACACTAAAATATCTGAAGCCTGAAAAATTTTACTTTTCGAATTTCCATAAGCCGCTTTATGAAGTTTTACTTTCCCATCCCAATTTATAGAGTTATAATAATGAAGAAATTTTTTTCTAAATTTTTTATCATAAAGCTCACCCACAAAAAGTACTTCAAAATTATCCGGTTCGTCCAAAAGTGGTCGAATTGCCTTGAGTAAAACAAGGGGGCCTTTTTCTTCCCTGAAAATACCGATAAACAGAATTCTAGTCACAGGTGAACTCATTGTTTTTTTACCTTTCGAAATTGGCGGAATTCCATTGTTCAATACATAAACTTTGTCTATTGAATTTATCTTATCAATATCCTGTGTGAGTAACTCCGACAGGCAAACTATATTTGCTCTTCGAAAAACCAATGAATAATACCATCGTTTGAATCCTGATCTTTCCACTTCACTATTGATGCCTTTTCCATGAAGATGGATAAGAAGGTTATCATTAAACAACTTTACAATTAATATTAAGAGGGAGTCCTTAAAAAAGGGCTTGCCTGTGACAGCAGGTGCCACATATATCGAATCAAATGTGTTATTTGAAAGAGTGCAAATAAGTTTCTTTACAAGACTGAAAAATTTTAGAATTTTTAGGATAGAAATTTTACCGCTGTCAGCAATTCCCGGACTTAAACCGGTGTTGATATAGGTTGCATTAACGAATTCATTTATCTGCCTGCTTTCTTTTATGAATTGGTTCATTATTGAAGAACCATAAAACGGTGGAGGCAATGAAACTAAAAATAAAATTGAAGGTTTTTTTTTAACTGCCATCAAATAACATTGGTTTAAATCCTAAGTTTTATAAAAGATAGCAGAATGATTTCTCTGACTTTTCAAGTCACTTTCAGGTCGGGTACTGGTATAATAATATTGAATTAAAGATTTGCGCGATTGATCTTTCGGACATTTCAGGGGTTCAGGATGACCATGAAGGGTAAAATCATTGGTAATAAAAATCATCAAACGATTAAAATCAGGCTTTATTTCCGTTACACAATGTGTGATTTTATTATCCCATAACTGCAAACTTCCCGTCCATTCTTCTTTCCAACCCCTGTTCAAATAAAGAATTACATTGATCCTTCTCTGGACATTCATTAATTTATGTTGTGGGCCGTCGACATGTATTGCAAGTTTCCCTCCTGTGTTTATCTGGTTTAAGCCTCCTCCGGTATAATAATAATCAGGAATAATGCCATTTATCCCGGTCAGCTTACTCAAACTTCTCAAAAATCTTCCCGAATTAAGAATTCTTGTAATTAAAATAGCAGATAAAGACATATCAGACTCATCAAACCAATTACTTCTAAGTTTTAATTGATATTCCTCGTCATCGTATTTTTGCCATAGTTCTGAGTCAATGTCTGGAAATTCGTTCACACAAAGGTCAAGAAGCTCATCGTTGAAAAGTCCATCAAAATAAATATAAGGAAAAGGCCTGGCATTTTTAAATTCGTTAAAGTTTTGATTAGAAAGGTGTTCAAATTCATCAAAATGAAAATACTCATTTGAAAATAAGTCTTTAAAATCCATTTTAGTATTGAGTAAGTCAGTAATAAGAAATGTAAATAAATTCGACACCAAGTGCAAATTAATCTAGCAGCACTAAGGCAGTCTTCTCATACAAACAATGTCCGATAGGGTTACCATTCACTCGCTCAGAAGCAACATGAAACGTCCATTCTGTGATATTAGTTTATTTCAAAAGTCCCGATTTCATCGGATAGATAGTTACGATAAGGAACTTCCGCCAACTTACCATTGTATTGGAGCCAATGGATATAGGCAGAAAGAATTTGGGTATACATTTCAAGTTGCATTTTCTGTAAATCGTCTCTGTACTCTCTTAGTTCCAAAAGTGAAGCGACATTCGAAAAAGAAGCTGACATTGCAAATTTCTGAAGGGAAGCTAATTTTTGCGTTACCAGGTCATGCTGTCGAAGGATTGTTTCCAATGAATTTCTGTAATTGAACAGGCCCATTTCCACCTCACTTTCCATCTCCTTTACATCCTTTTGATCTTTAATTAACCGCAATTTTCTTCTTTCCAGGTCCGGGCGGTCCGGATTCACAATGGGTAACTGAAAACCAATTTGCATTCCCATTGTCTCACCAAAAGATTCTCCCCGGTAGGGTTTGTATTCGGCCTGAACGAAGCCAATGTTGCTGAAGCTTTCCTGGCGATTAATTTCGAGATCACTTTCTCTAACACGAATTTTATTTTTTTCGTTTTGTACATAAATATTTTCCTGGGATCCGGAAAAATTTAACAGGGATAATTGTGTTTGGATGGTCTCTACAGATGCCAGCGGGTAATTGTCCCAGGAAATATCACCATCAAAATTGTAGCCCGTCCGGATAAGGAATTCTGCACGGGCAAGTTCGGTCCTTAAATCCTCCTGCTTCAAATCAATTGATAATATACTCCTATCCAATTCAATGAGATCTTTTGCATTCCCACCTATTTTACTTTTTGCTTCCAGAAGTCGACGATAATAAACTTTATAAGATCCTTCAAGATTTAAATATTGTTTAAGGTAAATATGCTTGATCAAAAGTTGATACCTGCTTTCTAAAACGGAAGAATAATCCACCATACGCTGCGATTCCATTTGTTCATCCAGGCTGGAGGCATATTGTTTGTTTGCCCTCCGTTCATACGGATTGAGGGGGCTGAAGCGTAAACGATAATCATCAGGGCCGGTGTCAAAATCCCTGGCCCGCACCCGGAATTCAACTTCCCTCAGAAAAGGGGAGCGAAAATCTGTTTCGTTTAAGTAATCCCATTGTGCATTTAATGCCTGTATCTCCAGGTCATTTGATGATTGGGCCAGGTAGGCATCTACATCAAATTGACCAAATACATCCGCAGAGATAACAAGTAAAACCAGGCTGATAGATTTCATAGTTTCAGGGGTTAATGATAACGTATACTTTTTCACCGTTTAAAAACTGATTCTGTTCAGGAATTTGAACAAACACCTCTTTTCCCCACATCTGTATTTGTCCCTGGGGATTCATTTGTTTGGGGTACGAGACAATCCTTGACCCTATTTCAATGATTTCCCCTTCGATCTGATAGGAGCGGTTAATTGATTCTACTACCACTTTATCACCGACAAGAAGAGGTATTTCCGCTAACTCGTTCATATAGGCTTTGATCAGGTTTGGATGTTCATCGTAAACAGAAATTATAGTTTGATATGGCGGAACAAGCTCCATCAATTGTACAGAAACTGCTCCAATGGTGCCATCAAAAACTGCATATTGTCTAAGGCTTTTTTGCTCGTCAAGTAACGTGGTTATTTCTGTATCCAATAGCTGCTTTTTCAATTGGAATGACTGCTGGTCTTTTGTATAAAGTTGTTTTTGACGATCTTTTTCAGTTAAAAATCTCTTAATCTCCAGTTTTTTTTCTTCCGCCAGGTTGTTTCGCCTGATATCTGCCAATGATTGTTCATTGGCAACCGTATCTATTCCTGCCCACTCTGATACTTCAGAATAAAACAATGATTCAGAAGCATACTGCGATTCAAGTTCCATAATCTGGCCATCAATCTCTGCTAAATTTTGCATATGCTTCAAAGATTCCACCCGCTTACGGGTTTCAAAATCCATTTCCAACTTCTGGATGGATGATTCGAGCTGATTTTGCTCGTTCCTTATTTTTTCAATGTCAAATAGCAGGTCCGGCCGTTCCACTTCAAGTAAAATATCCCCTGTTTTTACATGCTGTCCGGGTTTGACATTTAATGCTTTCACACGGACCGGGTGATGAAAACTGATGGCTGTTTTTTGTGCCTCAACTTCTGCAATCACTGCGTAGGACCGATCTTTTGAATTCAGGGAAAAAATGAGCAGACTCGCTGAAACTATCAGGACGAATGCATAAAATAAATATTTCTTAACCATCACAGTTCCACCTCCTCTGATTTAGAAAATCTTATTTCTGTCAAACCCGTGATTTTAGCCATTTCCTCAAAAAACTTCTCTTTATCCATTTCTGCTGGTATTATTAGCCTGAATGAATACCGATGGTTATTTTCAATTGTGGTCCGGAATCTTACAATCCGACCTTTTACCTGTTGTTGTATTAAGAAATCCATAAAGTTCTCTTTACCAGCACTCTCCTGCGCGGTAAACACGACGTCATAGTAATCCCTCCCGGATTTTCCGTAGGGTGAATAATATAACAGAACAGCAACCGTGCAAAAAATCATGGTTCCTGCCAATGCAATTGCATACCCATAAACACCTGTAGCAATTCCCACCGACAAGGATGCAAATATAAAAATGATGTTTCTCGGATCTCTTACGAGCGTTCTGAATCTTATAATAGCAACGGCACCGATGATGCCAAAGCCGGCCGCCAGATTGTCCCCCACCGCCATGATCACCATGGATGTAACTGTAGAACTTAAAACCATTGCCTGGAAAAAATGTTTCGGGAAACGACTACCTTCATATGTCAGCCGGTAGGTCAACCCAATGACGGTACTTAAGACGAAGGCCAGCAAAAGAGAATATACCGCCACTTCAAATGATGGAAAATCATAGTATTGACTTCTGCCAAACAATTCCTCTAGCATAGGGGCTATTTTTTTGCCTAAATTAATGTAATTAGGATTTAGTTTTTATTTACTACCTACATTCATCCAAAATTTTTTGAAGCCATTTGGGATCTTTAATTTGAAATCACATGTCAAAATAAGAATCTCCTTGCTACACCATAAATTCTATCATTGTAAACCTATTCGTTTTAAAAGCAGGAAATCCACCAATGCCCATTCAGGGATAGGGTATTCCGTTTTGATCAATTACTAACTAACGTTCGTTTGACATTGTAATATTATTTTACTAGCTTTAGATAAATTAAGATATATGGGTCCATTTATCTAAATATATCATGGAAGCATTAAATACTGTTATCAATCAATGTAAAGAACTAGCGTTTGACTTGAACTTTACAAGGGCCAAAAAGTGGAAAAGTGAAGTGGACGGCAGAATATTGGTAGGATATCTGCCAATATATTTCCCCAGGGAAATAGTACATGCTGCAGGAGGACTGGCAGTTGGGATCATGGGTACCGGGGACAGAAAGCAGGTAATTAAAGGAGATGCTTACTTCCAGTCGTACATATGCCGCATGCCCCGCGGTGTTATTGAATTAGCTCTGGACAACAATCTTAATGATTTTGATGGATTTGTTTTTCCGTCCATATGTGATGTCATTCGTAATCTTTCGGGAATGTTCAGGATACTTAACAAAGGTACTTTTGTCAAGTATCTGGACTTTCCTCAAAATTTTCAATCCCATATTGGCGGTTCATTTTACCGGAAGGAAATGCAGCACATCATTGGAATGATGGGTGAAATTACCGGTAACACAGTAACATCGAAAATGCTCAATCATTCCATTTCGTTGTTCAACAAAAACCGTCAATTGCTGGAACACATTTATGGTATTCGCCAGAAATATCCATGGAGATTAAGTATGGAAGATGTTTACCATATTACCAGGGCCGGACAGGTGATTCCCATCGAAGAACATAATGACATGCTGGAGATAATTTGCAGTGAAATCGAGAAGGACATTGGCGAACCGCAGGACAGGGTGAGAGTTGTCGTTTCGGGATCCTTTTGCGAGCAACCTCCGATCGGTTTAATCAAATCAATAGAAATGTCCGGATGCTATGTTGTCGACGACGATTTTATTTTGGGATCAAGATGGATCCAGGGCGATGTGGATTCCACTACAAAGGATCCATTAGAGGCTCTTTCAGAAGCCTATTTAAACCAAAGCCCGTTTTCTTCTTCAGTTTACGATGTGGATAATCCCAAGGAGGAACGTCTTGCCGAACTTGTCAGGAAAAGGAATGCCGACGGGGTAATATTTGCAGCGCCCAGTTTTTGTGATCCTGCATTGCTTGACAGTCCTATACTGGAAAAAGGATGTGACGCCCGAAATATAAGGCACATAAGTTTTCAATACAGTGAGAATACAGGACAATTTAAAGTGATAAAAGAGCAGGTAGGAGCATTTTCCGATTCAATAAAGTTGTGGGAAGATGAACCCGAAGAAGTTTGATGCTTAAAAGAAAATAAGATATGGCCAAAATACAGAATAAGGAAGTAAGCAAGGAAAAAAGTATGATCATCCAAAAAGAGATGGTCTCCGGCTTGTTCCAAGATCTTGCAACGGTAAAGGATACTGGTAAGAAAGTAGTTTACACCTTTATTCCCGGGAATCTGTCAGAGTTGATACGTACTTTCGATATGTTGCCACTATATCCTGAAATAAACGCATTACAGTCCGGGATGCGCAAAAAGTCTGGTGGTTACATAAAAGAAGCCGAAAAATATGGGCACTCCGAAGATGTTTGCACTTATGTGAAGTGCGATGTTGGCATGATGTTGAATGGCAATATTGGCCCAACCGGAGAAAAATTACCGGACCCCGACTTGTTGCTACTAAGCTATACAGGCTGCTTTACTTTCATGAAATGGTTTGAAAACCTGGAAAGGTTATATCCCGGTGTTCCTGTTGCTTTGATTCACACTCCATACCAGGAAAATGGCCGGATCACTCCTGAAATGACTGAATACATGGTCAGGCAACTAAAAGAAGAGGTGATCCCTAAAATGGAAAAGGTTTCAGGGAATAAACTGGATGAAGATAAACTAAAAGAGATTTTGGGGAATTCAGCAAAAGCCGAAGAGCTGATCGTGAAGATATTCGAAAGTACAAAAAACCGGCCCTCTCCTATTGACGCCTATTTTGCCGGAGTGTATTACATAGGGCCTATCAATATTGGTTTCAGAGGTACACCGGAGGCAGTGGTTTATTACCAGGAACTTTATAAAGAAATACAACTAAGGGTTAAAAATGGCCAGGGGCCAATCACCCCCGAGGGTGAAATGAAAGAAGAAAAATTTCGGCTTGTCGTAGAAGGACCACCCAACTGGACCAGTTTCAGAGAATTTTGGAAACTTTTCTATGATATGGGTGCGGTAGTAGTAGCATCTTCCTATACGAAAGTGGGTGGCGTTTATGATTTAGGATTCAGACATGATCCGGAAAACCCATTAGAAACCCTTGCGGAGTATTGCATGACCTGCTATACAAATCTCAACCTACCCCAACGTATTGACTTACTCGAAAAATGTATTCGTGACTACTCAGCTGATGGATATCTTACAAATTCCATTAAAAGCTGTAATTCATTTTCAGCAGGTCAGTTAATGATGATGCGAGATCTCGAAGAAAGGTTGGAAATACCGGTAGGTTTTATCGAATCAGATCTGGTTGACCCCCGTTATTTCTCCTATTCAAATATCAAGAACAGGCTGGACTCTTTTTTCCAGATGCTGGAGCAAAGATTATTGATGAAAGAGGATGTTTTGAGCTAACAAGAAAACAGAATACAAATGAAAAAATTTTATCTGGGAATTGATTTAGGTTCAACTACTTCCAAAGCGGTTATAATTGACGAAGAGGATAAAATTATCGGGAGAGGAATTACCAATACAAGGTCCAATTACAAGGTGGCTGCAGAAATTGCAAAAATGGAGGCACTCTATGATGCAAGGTTCACCCTGCTTACCAAAAAGCTGGAAGATGAAATGGATGCCCGTGTCGAATTCAAAAAATATATAAATGATATCCGGGCTGTTTTCCAATATCTCGAATTCCGACAGAGAGCCGATCGCCTGAACAATGAAATGGTGAAAACTGCAGGCAATCTTCGCAGCCCAAACAGGGACCAGGTTGTAGATGTGGTCAAAAATATTATGAGTACCATTCTTCCGGATATCCGTAATGAGTTCATCAATAGAAACCTGGGAGACTCAAACCAGTTTTTCAGGGATATTATCAGTGGACATTATAATGAGCACGTAGCCAGGGCAGATAATGAGCTTTTTGAATTGCTGATGTTGACTTTTGACAAGAGTATCACTCCTGTTGAGAATGAGATGATCAGCTTTGACTTTAAAGAGCTTGTTCATGAATCCATGAGGATTCTTGAAAATAAGTACAATGGAATTGCAGATAAATCAGCGACAGGGGAAAGTATTGACTTTGATATTGAAATGAACTTGTTGCAGGGCAACGTCCAGGATGTAGAAAACTCACTCAGAGAGCACATCGACTCAATTGCCGATGAGGATATCCGGATTGCCAACATGGTGGGGACTGGTTACGGACGGGCCTTGTTGCCCTTTCCGGAAGACTGCATTAAATCTGAAATTCTGTGCCATGCTTTTGGAGCCCACGCTATATTCCCCAATACCCGAACCGTTCTGGATATAGGTGGGCAGGATACAAAAGCCATACAGGTTGACAGTCATGGACTAGTAACAAGTTTTCATATGAATGACCGTTGTGCCGCAGGTTGCGGACGTTATCTGGGCTATATCGCGGATGAGTTTAATATTTCACTTAATGAATTAGGGCCCATTGCACTGGAATCCGATCGGGAAACAAATATCTGCTCAACTTGTACCGTTTTTGCCGGTGCTGAGGTGAGGGAACTCCTGAATATTGGAGAAAAGCAAAGTAACATCCTTGCTGGTCTTCACAAAGCTATTGTAATGAGAGCTATGTCGCTGCTTGCACGATCAGGTGGGGTCCGAAATGAGTTCACTTTTACAGGAGGAGTAGCCAGAAACCAGGCAGTTCTTAAATATGTGAAACAAATGGTTGCTGACAGCTACGGAGAAGATATTATAATGAATATTCATACTGATTCCATATTCATGGGTGCTCTTGGAGGTGCCATGTTTGCCAGGCGAAATATTGATATTGATTTACCTGAAAAGAAAAAGAAAGTAGCCAAGGATACGAACAAAGTATAGTGGGTTATTGAGATAACAAATGTAAAAATTGAATTTTTAATTATGAGAGAAGCCGTGCTTACTATGGGTATTGATGTTGGTGGGAGTTATCTGAAAGGAGTGATCCTCAACTATTCCGGCAAACCTCAATTGGTTGATAAGAAGGTGGAAAAAATAAGAAAGCGCAATCCCGCGGATGTAGCCACAGAATTGATTGAATACCTGTTGAAAAGGAATAACCTAACGCATGAAAAGGACATTGCCTACCTGGCATCTACGGGTGAGGGTGAAATGGTACAGCGCAAGACAGGGCATTTTTACAGCATGACTGCTCATGCCCGTGGAGGAAAATTCCTGATGGAAAATGCTAAAACGGTAGTGGACATGGGGGCTTTGTATACCCGAGCAATCAAAATAGATAAAAGAGGGAAAGTCATGGATTATCAAATGACAGGGCAATGTGCTTCCGGATCGGGACAGTTCATTGAGAACATTTCCAGGTATTTAGGATTGGCAATAGATGAAGTTGGAGAAATTTCCCTCCAGGCAAATGATCCTGAGGTTCCTTCGGGGATTTGCGCAGTTCTGGCCGAAACTGATGTTATAAACTCAGTTTCAAGAGGTATTGACACTGCCGATATTATTAAAGGGATCCATCTCTCTATTGCCAACCGGATTGTTCGGTTAATAACCAAATTAAGAGCCGAATCGCCCATCATACTGGTTGGAGGGATGGCAAAGAATGCCGGAATGGTTGAAGCGGTTAAAGAACTGGCCGCAGACAACAAATACAATTACGAAATAGCTACTCACCCTGATGCCATTTATTCAGGTGCTATCGGGGCAGCCATATGGGGTGGATACCGGTATAACAAGTTAAAAGAAAAGGAGGAAATGAAACTTAGTATGTAAGACTAAATAAGTGAAAATTAATAGTTCTTGAATTTCGATTCATGAACCATGCACAAACAAAAGAAAATGAAAAATGAAACAGCTGGATTCAGATAAAAAGCCCGGGAATATTCTTCCAAACATCGGTCAAATGTTGCTGCAGAATGTACAGTTATTTGGATTGAAAGTTGTTTACCAGGAAAGAAAACAGGGAGGTGATTACGTGGGGATAATTTGGAAAGACTTTTACCAAAACATTGAAAACATTGCTTTCAACCTGCAAAGACATGGATATAAAAAAGGAGACAAGATGGTGTTGTTTTCTTCAAACAGGCTGGAAATGCTCGAACTTGAACTCGCAGTAATGGACACCGGTGGTATTGCTGTTCCTATTTTTGCCAATTTCAATCAAGACACTGCAGAACTGCTCATAAACCACTCAGACGCTTCTTATCTGGCTGTTGGAGGTCAGCAGCAACTCAATAATTTATCGAACATACCCGGGATAAAAAAGATTTTCGTTTTTGACCCAATAGAGGATGACCTCTTCCCTAACCTGATACAGTTTTCAGAACTCACAAGGCTCCATGATAGAAGGGCATCAGTCATCGATTTAGAAATACATCCTGATGATATTTGCCTCAATATGTACACATCCGGTACTATGGGAACGCCCAAATGTGTGCAGCTAACCCATAAAAACGTTCTCTCCCAGCAGGCAGCCCTGAGTTCGCTCTGGGATCTTGACGATCATGACCGTTTTCTTTCATACCTGCCCTGGCATCATAGTTTTGGTGGGATATTCGAACTTTTTACGTCTTTGTACAATGGCGCTACCTTATCCCTGGAAAGCAGTTATGGTAAAGATCCTGAGATCATTATGGAAAATTGGAAAAAAATCCGACCCACCCTGTTTCTTAGCGTTCCTAAAATTTACCAGGCTTTAGTGGAATTGACAAAGCAGAGCCCTGAGGCAGAAGAAATGTTCTTCAATTCAGGTTTGAAGTTTGTTTTTACAGCGGCAGCTTCATTACCCAAAAAAATATCCGATGAATTCGAAAAGAGAGGTATTCCTGTAATCGAAGGATGGGGACTTACAGAAACCTCCCCCTGCTGCACGCTCACTGATCCTGATCTGAAGAGAGAACCTGGGGTTGTAGGTAAACCAATCCCGGGAGTTAGCATTCGATTGGCAGAGGATAATGAGATCCAGGTGAAAGGACCAAACGTAATGCTGGGATATTACAACAATGACGAAGCAAATAAAAATATCTTCACTGAGGACGGTTGGTACCGAACTGGGGATGTAGGGGATTTAACTGAAAATGGATTAAAACTGATAACCAGGAAAGACCGCATATTTAAACTTTCTAACGGGGAGAAGGTAGTTCCAACTGATCTTGAAAAACAAATTGAGATTAAGTGCCACTACGTTGCTTATTCCATCGTAAGTGGCATTGGCAGGGATTATCCCGTCGCCCTGATTTTCCCAAACAAAAAATTATTAAAAAACCCCGATTATGAAATTTCTCCCTCTGAAGGATGCTTTTACCCTAGGAATCTTACTGAATTAAGCAGGTGTCTTAGAGGCTGCCTGCATGATGCCAACTGTAGCATAAAACAAAAATTCACAAAGGTAAAAGGGGCAGTTATCATTGATAATGAGCTTTCTGTTGATGATTCCACACTTACACCCTCAATGAAGATGGCGCCTAATAAGGTTCTCGAAAAATATAAAACCCATCTTAATAATCTGTACGGATCCAATGTACCCGTAGATGAAGAAGTGTTTGTGATTGAATTGGATAATACACAACTAACCAAAAAAGAAATTGTACAAGATTAAAACAACCCAGTTGCTAAGGGAAGTAATGCAAAATTACTTTCTGAACTTTTCCCGGTCTCCAAAAGTTGCCTGGTGTACGAGTGTAGGACCCGCCGAGCTATTAAGATCATTTGGATTCGAGGTCTATTTCCCTGAAAATCATGGAGCCCTGCTGGGCACCACCCGAAAAGCTGTAGATTATATACCGGCAGCAGTTAAATGCGGATATTCCGGCCATATCTGCTCTTATACAACCAGTGACATCGGAGCTTTCCTGAGCGATGAGACTCCCCTAAGGACACATTATGGCCTGGAAAAAATTCCAAAGCCCGACCTGATTGTGTATAATACAAATCAATGCAGGGAAGTTGAGGATTGGTTTACTTTTTTCTCAAAACAATTTAACTGTCCGATAGCCGGAATTCATCCTCCCAGATACCTTGATGATGTAGGTAAAGCCGAAGTTGAACTTGTGATAAAACAATTTAAAGAGATCATTCCAGCTTGTGAGCGAGCTTCGGGCAACAAATTTGATATTGACCGGTTCAAAGAGGCGCTGAAATTAAGCCGGGTAGCTACCATCTTATGGCAGAAGGTCCTCCGAACCGCCGTGGCTTCTCCAGCACCGATTACCTTTTTTGACGGTACTATTCACATGGGCCCTATTGTTGTATTGAGGGGCACCCAGGTAGCAGTTGATTATTATAAGACACTTTTGGAAGAACTGGAAAATAATGTGAGTAACAATATTGGCTGCCTGAAGGAAGAAGAATGCCGGCTTTTTTGGGATGGGATGCCAATCTGGGGTAGGCTAAGAATGCTTTCCGATCTGTTCCTGCAAAACAATACGGCAGTAGTGGCATCTACATATTGCAATAGCTGGATCTTTGATGATTTTGATGAAAACAACCCTTTCGAGTCTTCGGCATTAGCCTACACAAAGATTTTTATAAATAGAAGTGAAAATGCCAAAATGGAGTTTTTTAAACGCTGGATTCATGATTATGGAATTGATGGAGTCGTATTTCATGATTCAAAAACTTGTTTCAACAATTCCAATGCAAAATTTGGATTACCTCAGCGATTGACTGAAGAGACCGGTTTACCAGCACTGGTAATTGAAGGTGACCTCTGTGATACCCGTTTCTTTTCAGATGGTCAGAGTATAACCAAAATTGAGTCTTTCCTTGAACAGATTGATGGTCAGAAAGCTTATTTATGATTTGAAGTAAAAGAAAACAAAAAAATATCATGGGAAAAACAGTCATGAAACCCAAAAAAAATAAAGTTGGCATTATCGGCCTGGGACCAGTAGGTTTAATTCTCTCAGCCCATTTTCAAGAAGCCGGATGTGAAGTTGCTGTTTATGACAAAGACAAAGTAAAGATCAACAGGATCAGGAAAGAAGGAATCAAACTTGAAGAAACGATTACAAAAAAAGTATTTGTGGATCATGTATGTTCCTCTTTTGAGGAATTTGCTGAAATAGGAGTAGATACCTGGGTCTTTTGCGTTAAAGCCCAACAGATGCCAACTGCAATTGAAAACGCTATTACCGTCAGGAATTTAATGGATAAGGAGTTGATAAATAACCTTTGTGTAATAAGTGCCCAAAACGGAATTGATGTCGAGAATATGCTTTCAGTAGCTTTTGGTGAATCCAGGACAATACGTATGGTGCTTAATTTTGCCGGTAATCTAAAATCTCCGAACATTGTTAAAGTTACATTTTTCAGTCCACCGAATTACATCGCATCAGTAGATGACTCACTGACTGACAAGGCTGTGGACATAGCCAACTTGCTCAACTCAGTTGAACTGGAAACAATGCCCATAGATTCATTCGAACTTCATAAAAGAGTCTGGGAAAAGACAATACTAAATGCATCGCTCAGCGCATTGTGCGGTATAGGAAGGTTCACCATGAAGGAAGCCATGGACTTCCCTAATACCCTGGAAATAGTTGAGCAGGTGATACAGGAAGCCCTGGAGGTAGCGGAAGCTGAAAAGATCAAATTTGAAGACAACTTTGTACGGCATTGTTTGAGATACCTGAAAAAGGCCGGGCATCATTTCCCATCATTAGCTGGAGACGTTATCAACAACAGGGTAACGGAAATAGATTATTTAAATGGAAAGATCGTTGAATACGGCCGAAAACATTACATTCGGACCCCACTCAACCTTACTTTTACCAATATGGTGAGGGCTATGACTCACAAAAATATTATTACCCAGCTTGCAAAAGGAGAAAATAATCATCTGTTGAACAGGCAAGAAATTCTGTCAATTGACAGAAAAAATAACAACAAGATGAAACCAGCATCCGGCGACTGTTTTGTTGGCGTTGATCTGGGTTCAGCATTCACGAAATTCACCGTTATCGACGAGCAAGAAAACATTGTTTACCAATCGGCAATTCAGACTTTAAACAGAGATAAGATAGCACTGAAGCATGTTATCGAAGCAATTAACTCCGAATTTCCTGTAAAGTCCTGTTGCGCTACCGGATATGGCCGTAAGAATTTCCATGACGCAAATATTGTGAAAACCGAAATTAATTGTGCTGCCAGAGGCGTCTCTAAATATCACCCCGGGAGAAAAAATATTATTGATATAGGCGGAGAGGATATTAAAATGATACGGTGTTCAGTGAATGATACGGTAGATGACTTTTCCTTGAATGACAAGTGCGCTGCCGGTACGGGTGCATTTCTTGTTGAGGTTGCTGAAAGGGCAGAAATGAGCACAAGTGAAATGAGCGACCTGGCTGAAAAATCGAATTTCAATACCGAGCTCAACAGCTTCTGTACGGTATTCGCCAAAACGGAAATAACCGGTTGGCTGATCGCAGGGAAACCTGTTGAAGATATTGCCCGGGGTATATATATGTCAATTTGCAACCGGATATTAAAACTACGTGTAGATACTACCTCCCCGATTTTCATGATTGGTGGAGTTGTAGCGCACCACCATTTTCTTAAAAAAATACTTCAGAACAGGTACAATCAAGATATAGAAATAGTTGAGAATCCCCAAAATATTGTTTCACTCGGCGCAGCTCTGATCGCAAAAGGTCAATATTTGAACAATAAAAAATCAATAGAAGAAGAAGTTACATTAAATACAATCTAATTAGTATGAAATCATTTCATGATAAAAAGAAAGGTATCGGAATACAATATGATGATATATATCTTATCAACGGAGCACGTACACCTTTTGGTAAATTCTGCGGGACTCTCGGGCAAATATCTCCAACCGATCTGGGGATTTTTGCTTCACGCGCAGCTTTGGAGAGATCGGATGTTCAGGCTGAGGCAATCGACCAGGTAATAACTGCCAATGTTGGCCAGAGTTCAGTGGATAGTTATTTTTTGGCCAGGCATATTGGACTATACTCAGGAATTCCCAGCGGAGTTCCCGCAGTATTGCTACAACGACTTTGTGGTTCAGGATTTGAAACCATAATAGGTGGAGCTGAGCAGATCACCCTGGGAAAAGCAGAAACAACTATTTGTTGCAGCGCAGAAAATATGAGCCTGGCACCCACCGCAAGTTTTGGCAATAGGATGGGTTATCCTTTGGGCAGAGTAGCCTTTAAAGATATGCTCTGGGAGGCCCTGAATGACACCGCAGCTGTTCCCATGGGATGTACTGCTGAAAATGTGGCGAAAAAGTATGGTATTAGCAGGGAAGAAACTGACGTGTACGGAAAACTTTCCAATGACCGGGCCATAGCTGCAACAGAAAGAGGGTTTTTTAAGGGTGAAATTGTGCCCATGAACTCAACTGTGTTCGAAACAGATGGGTTGAAATCCCGAAAAGTCAGGCTTCCGAGAAAAGTAGAAAATTTTATTACAGATGAGAATATAAGGGCTTCCACACTGGAGAACATGGCAAAACTGCCTTCCGCATTTACAGATGACGGTGTTCAGACTGCAGCAAATTCAAGTGGAATAGTTGATGGCGCCGCTGCGGTAGTAGTTGCTAAGGATTCGTTTGTTAAATCGGAAGGCCTCACTCCACTTTCACGAATTGTAGCTTCAGCTTCAAGTGCACTGGATCCAAATTTCATGGGACTCGGACCTGTTAAATCAATTCGCCTTGTATTGGAAATAGCCGGCCTCACGCTTGATGATATTGGATTGATTGAAATCAATGAAGCATTTTCTGCACAATACCTGGGATGTGAAAAAGAATTGGGCCTTGATCGTGATATTGTAAATGTTAACGGAGGAGCTATTGCATTGGGCCATCCATTGGCAGCTACGGGAACGCGATTATCGCTGACCATATCAAGAGAAATGCAAGAAAGGGGTGTAAAATATGGAGTGGTTTCAGCCTGCATTGGGGGAGGTCAGGGTACAGCAATCCTCTTAGAAAATCCTAACGTTTGATTTTAAAATTTCATCAAATGGAAAAAACAAAGCTAAATCAATGGCAAATGACGTCGGTAGATGAAGATTTCGAATTGATTGAAATTGACATGCCTCGCATAACTGAGGATGAAGCAATCATTGAAATTGCCGGGTGTGGTGTTTGTCATACGGATCTGAGTTTCTGGCATTATGGAGTGCACACAAAACACGAATTACCTTTGACCCTGGGTCATGAAATAAGTGGAAAAGTTGTGGAAGGGCCAGACCCTCTGAAAGGAAAAAATGTAATAATCCCAGCGGTTCTTCCATGTGGAGAATGTGACATCTGTAATAACGACCGAAGTAATATCTGTCAGAATCAGCTGATGCCCGGTAATGACTTTCACGGAGGATTTGCTTCTCATATCAAGGTGCCCCACAAATATTTGTGCCCGGTACCAGACGAAGTTTTGAAAAAATATTCTTTAGCCCAACTGGCGGTAGTTGCAGATGCCATTTCAACACCATACCAGGTAATTGAAAAATCTGAGTTAGTACCGGGTGATTTCGCTATTGTTATTGGAGTCGGAGGTGTTGGCATCTATGGTGCTCTGATTGCCAAAATCAAGGGAGCGAAAGTTTTGGCAATTGATATTAGCGACGACAAATTACAGAAAGTGAAAGAAAACGGAATTGAAGCCACGCTCAACTCCAATGAATTAAGTTTTAAAGAAATTAAAACCAGCGTAAGGGAGATCGCCAAAGAATTAGGTGTTTCAGGATTTGGCTGGAAAATATTTGATTTCTCAGGAACAAAATCAGGCCAGGAACTTGGTTTTGGTTTGATTACATTCACATCGACGTTAAGCATTGTTGGCTTTACCATGGATAAGGTGGAAGTAAGACTGAGCAATCTGATGGCATTTGACGCTAAACTGATCGGTACCTGGGGATGCAAACCGGAGCTTTATCCTGATTTGGTTGATTTGATCCGAAAGGGTCAGTTGGAAATCGGGCAGTTTGTCGAAACAATGCCCATGTCGGATATCAACCAGGTTTTCAGAGACACCCTTGGAAATAAATTCAACAAAAGGTCGGTTTTAGTACCTGACTTTTTACACGATAATTGAAGACTAAAAACTTAAAACCATGTTAGTAAATCATAATTTAACAGAAACCGATTACCAACAAATTAAATATGAAAAAAAACCTTGCAAGGACAAAGAAGGGAAAGACGTTGATGGAATATATAACGCATGGATTTGGCTGAATAATCCTACGCAATACAATTCTTACACAACACAGATGGTAAAAGAGGTGATACTTGCATTCAGGGAAGCATCAAACGATCGCAGTGTAAGTTCAGTTGTATTTACAGGTGTTGGAGATAAAGCATTTTGTACAGGTGGAAATACAAAGGAATATGCTGAATACTATGCTGGAAACCCCCAGGAGTATAAACAGTACATGAGGTTATTCAATGACATGGTCTCCGCAATTCTGATGTGTGACAAGCCGGTTATTTGCCGTGCAAATGGCATGCGTATCGGAGGCGGTCAGGAGATAGGAATGGCCTGTGATTTCACCATTGCCCAGGATCTCGCACGGTTTGGACAAGCCGGTCCAAAACACGGTAGTGCTCCTGACGGTGGTTCTACTGACTTTTTGCATTTGTTTGTTGGTATTGAAACCGCTATGTATTCCTGTACGGTTTGCGATCCCTGGTCTGCTCATGAGGCTTTGCGCTATGGGCTGGTTACGGAAGTAGTTCCGGCCCTGAAAATTGATGGTCAGTACGTACCAAATCCATTAGTGAGAACAGACAAATGGGTCGGTAAAAAAACCGGTGAGATAATTTATGGTAAAACGAAGAGAGGAGAGTATCTGGCAAAAGGAAAGGAATTGCTCAAATCTGGTGAAGTAGACCTTTCATTATTGGATGAAGCTGTCGAAAGACTTTGCACCAAGTTGATGAATACCTTCCCTAATTGTTTGAGTAAAACCATTAATTCAATACGGAAAAAGAAGCTTGAGCATTGGGATAAAAATAAGGAAAGTAACAGGGACTGGCTTGCCTTGAACATGATGACCGAAGCCAAGGCTGGATTCCGGGCGTTTAATGAGGGTCCGAGACACAACCGCGAAATCGACTTCATAAAATTAAGACAGTTACTGGCTGAGGGTTGCGAATGGAATGATGAGATGCATAAAGCAATCTCACCACAATACCAGGATGCCGAAGCACATACTAATAGCTAATATCATATCAATGGAAAAGATAGAAATTAGCTACAGCCACGAAAATACAGTATGCAGGGTGATCTTAAATGATGGTGAGGGTAATGTTCTGGATAGTGTAATGATGTCGGATCTGCTGACTTTGTTTGATGAAATCAAAGAGAATTCTGATATCAAACTGATAACACTTGAAGGCAAGGGCCAGCATTTTTCGTTTGGAGCCAGCGTGAGGGAACACGCTAAAGAAAATGCTCATGACATGATTACCACCTTTCACCAAATATTCTACAAAATCATTGATCTGGGAATTCCTATGCTGGCTAAAATATCGGGTCAATGTCTTGGTGGTGGCCTGGAACTGGCATTGATATGTAACATTTTGTTTGCTGATAAAACAGCAAAAATGGGGCAACCGGAAATTATTCTTGGAGTATTTCCTCCCCCGGCATCAATTATGCTACCTCTGAAAATTGGTAATGCAAGAGCTGAAGAGCTCCTGATCACAGGTAGGACCATTGGTGTAGAAGAGGGGGTGAAACTGGGTTTAATTAATGAAGTATTTGATGATAAAGACAAGATGGAGGTTGCTGTGGGGGAATGGATAAACAAATATATCGTTCCAAAAAGTGCTTCGTCGTTGAAATTTGTTGTTAAAGCTGCCCGTAAAACATTTAATCATATAATGAAGAATAAACTTCCGGAACTTGAAAATAATTACCTGGAACACCTAATGGACACTAAAGACGCCAACGAAGGCATTCAATCATTCATCGAAAAACGCAAACCTATTTGGGAGAATTGCTAATAAGAGAATCAAAAATCATGAAGAAAATAAAAGTAGTAGGAATAGTCGGAGCCGGTACAATGGGATCAGGACTTGCTCAAAAATTTGCGCAGGAAGGATTTGAAGTAATACTCGCCGACAGAGAAATGAAATTTATCGATAAAGGTATCTCCAATATAAAAGCAACACTTGGAGAGGGAGTAAAAAGACGGCTGTTCAGTGAGCAGCAGGTACAAAATATTATCAGCAGGATCAAGGGATCTACTGATCTGGAGAACCTGAAATCGTGCGATCTTATTATTGAAGCAATTTTTGAAAAATTTAAAGCTAAGACCCAACTATTTGAGACCCTCTCTGCCCTTGTGGACCCTGAAGCTATTATAGCTACAAACACGTCTTCTTTCTCTGTCGAAGATCTTTCTTCTTCAGTTAAAAATCCAGAAAGATTTATAGGACTTCACTATTTCTTTCACGCGGCTAAAAACCGATTATTGGAAATAATTCCGAGCCCCTCAACATCGAATGACACAATCAAGTCAATATACAGGTTTTCTGTTATGTCGGGTAAAGACCCGATTTTCACTGCCGATAAAAATGGATTTGCCATCAACCGGTTTTTTGTACCATGGTTAAATGAATCTGTGCGTCTGCTTTCCGAGGGTGCAGCTACAATATCTCAGATCGATGCTATATGCAAAAAAGTATTTGGTATAGGCATGGGTCCATTTTTACTGATGAATGTAACTGGCATTCCGGTTGCAATGCACGCGCAGAAAACGCTGGAAAACTTTGGACCATTTTACAAAGTTTCTCCATTGCTGGAAAAACAGGCAGCCAGCGGTCAGGATTGGGGTGTAAGCGATATTGAAAATGCTGAATACAATGATGAACTATACAAATTAGTTTCAGAAAGGATGCTTGGTTGCATTTTTTATGTCTGTACACAAATTCTTGCAGAAAAAGTATGCACCGCTTCTGAATTGAATCGAGGGGCGAAAATAGGATTACGTTGGAGGAAAGGAACTGTCGATTTAATGAAGTTTTATGGTAACGATACAGTTAAGCAGTACATCAGGAATATTGTAGAATCTTATGGTGAAACCGTCCCTTTCGTTGATAGCAACAACTGGGACATGGAATATGTTACCTCCAGAAAAACCGGGAATAAAGCGGTGATCACAATGTCGCGTCCTGAGGATATGAATGCGTTGAATGAAGAAGTAATTCAACAGCTGGAACGGAAGTTTTCTGAGGTGGATTCTGACCCCGAGGTGGATATTATATTCATAACCGGTCTGGGAAAAGCTTTTGTAGCAGGTGCTGACATCCGGTTTTTTGTAAAGAATATGAAAGCCAACTCAATTGACAATATTCTGGAGTTTACAAAATTTGGCCAGGATGTATTCAGAAAGATTGATGAATCTGGTAAACGTGTAATTGCTGTTTTGAACGGAATGGCAATTGGCGGAGGTTTGGAACTTGCTCTTTGCGCTGATCAGATTTTGGCAACTCCGAAAGTGAGCGTTGCTTTTCCGGAAACCGGTATAGGAATATATCCGGGACTCGGAGGAACCCAAAGGGCCTCACAGCGTGTTGGAAAAGGTATTGCAAAATACCTTATCCTGACCGGTAAAATGCTAACCGCGCAGGAAGCGCTGGAAGTTGGCCTGATTGATTCTGTTATTGGTACTGAGGAGATGTTTGATATCCTTGATGGACAGATGCCAGTTCCTGTAGCAACACAATCACAACCTTCGGAAAAATGGCAAAAGATTAGCAATTTCTACGAACAAAACAATTACCGAAATATCATAAATGGTGAATATACAGATGGTGGTTTGGATGATGAAACAATCGCTAAATTGACAAAAACTATGGGGTTTAAAGCCCCTTTAGCAATGGATATAGCAGAGCAACTTATAGAAGAGGCCAAAGGTCCGGAATCCGAACTCCAAAAACTGAATATGATATTCAGTACTTCCGATGCAATGTTGGGGCTCACATCTATCGGTAAAAGAGTGGCGTTTGAGGGGAAGTAATTGTAAATATTGGGAAGTTGCCAGCAAGTTAAAATAAAAACGAAACGAATTAAACAATAACTTTAATAAGTTAAGTTAATAAATCGTACCTGTGTCCTGTGGTTTATAATCTGGCATATTCAACTTACATACTGGACACTTTCGGAGTGCTTTCTTCGTTCAGTTTTGCCGAGACAATTTGGAATAAATACGAAAATATGCGATTCCAAAAATTGAGGACACAACACTTAAATTAAGAGGTTCATTGTTTTATGTTAAAGACTTGACGCCAAAACAGGCAAAAAAGGAATTAAAATCTTTGGATCAAGTAATTCCAATTCTTTTCAAGTTCAAAAGTACGCTTGAACCAATAGACGACCAAGAAATTCTAAGTTTCAAAGAAACAGCTATTGAGTTTTTCAATACGGTTGACGTTTTTTACTACACATTGCAAGAAGTTGCCCAAGTTCATAGTTCTTATGAAATGTCCTTGCCCGTCTTGGGTCAGGACTGGGATAGCAAAGAAGACACGCATTGGGATAATTATTAAACTGCGGCAAAATACAATCAAGGTGACATAATATTACTCCCATATCCACATACTGACCTTTCTGATATTAAGCAACGCCCCGTTGTTATTATTTCCAAGGACTCCATTAATAAACAGAACCTCATCGTTGCCAAAATCACTCCTGTAATTCGCACTGGTCAATTCTCCTTTCCAATAAAACCCATAGACATTGATGTCAATCTCAAAAAGAGAAGTGAAGTTAGGACAAATGAGGTATTCACAGTACATAAGTCTTTAATCATCAAAAAATATACTCTTTCTTAAGGTTATTGTTGTGATTGTTAAGGGTACTATTCCTGGCCTTCAAATTTGATTCAATGTAGATTTTATTGTCTTTTGATACTTTATTCTCAAATCTCAAATAAGTAAAAAAGTAGTTTCCGTTGGTTCTATTTAAGACCCGTTCCCAAAAAGGATAGGTTCTGCTTGATATTAAAAAATCAAATTTTATGCTGGAATTTTCAGGGACATCATTATATATACCTGTTACTTTAACATCCCTTGCACCAAAGCCATCACCAATAAATAATGTCTGTCCAACAATATTGATATTTCCAAAAAACTTAATGGCCAGTGATTTTGTTAAGGCGATGGAATTGACATCTGTAAACATTGATTTCGAGTCTCCGGAAATTATTGAAAAATCGAATACATTGTTAAAATCTTCGTCTACATACAATCCATTTTTTTCAACTAGAGATTCGCCATTGGACATCACTTTTATTCCGAAGTAAATCGGTATAAAGTGCGTTACGCTTTTTATCGCAGGAAATGTTTCACTAAGATGGAATTTTAATCCACCATCTGATAAGGTGGTCCTCTGATCTCCTCCTGTATTTTTAGTTTTGGTTATAATGCGATATATATTTTCATAATCATCATGAAATGTATCATAGCTCAATTCTATACTGATAAATAATTGAAGAATCAGAAAACCACTAAAACCCATAGCCAAGCCGACAATTATTAAGAAAAATTTCAGTTTTTCCTTGACAATGCTGCGTATAATAATTTTTAAATTCATCATTAATAAATTAGGAATTATTTAAAACCATTTTGTAATGAGTTAGACGCCGTAGTGATGATTCTCATAGTTAGCAAATACATCTCGTAAAAAGTTTTTAACGGATTTAACCGGATTTTATAAATAAAACTAATTTTCACTCCTATTCTGATTAATTCATAAACTTAAAAATCTAATAAAGCAGATATTCTTGTTATTTATTGACTGATATTTGCTTTATTTAATAAATTTTTGAGAGTAAGTATTAAACAACTAAAACAAGCCCAAACCTTCATCTATCCGTTTTTGCACATCCTTACCTTTCGGTTGTGGAATGGTTTCAGGAAAATTTTTATTCAATATTTCCATCATTGCCGGCCTCATCTTGTATAGGTTCCTGAAGTATTGAATTATCCCGTTCACTTTTTTCTTACCGCCCTTAATTTTTTTCATCTTCTTTAAGAAGCCGGCAACATCATTGTAGATGTTTCTACCTGTACTAACGGCAAATTCTTTTACACCTTTTTCATATAATTCCAGTATTTCAGCAGGAAATTTGCTTTTCAGTTTAGAAGCATAACTATCAACAAAAAATACCTGCTTTGAATTGATTTGTAATAGCTTAAGTAATCTATCCCAATATTTTTCCTCGATAAAAATATGTGCTAGTGCATTTACGTTTATATCACCTCCTCTTTGCTCTTTTCCTTTTAGTTTGTTGATTATTTCTTCACATTTCTGCGACCATTCATTTCCCGCATAAGTAGATTTTAATTTCAGAAAATATTCTTTGCTAAAATGGTTATCGAAATATAGCTTTTCAGACCACTTGCGGATTTCCAGGGTATCATTCGTTTTCTCAGCTATTTCAAGTATTTTGACATACCAGCTATTTTCTGTGCCCTGGCGTTGTTCTTTTTTGGCAATAACAATACCCTCCTTGCACAATTCTTTAGCAGCGTTAAAATCTTTTCGTGCAATTGCCTGACTTACCAATAACTCTCTGAAATCAGCATATTTTTTGTTGGCTTCGATAAGGGCCTGGGCTTCATCTTCTCGTTTTGCCAGTTGCAAGTAATCTATCTTGGATTTGATTAACTGGACAATGCTATAATCAGAATAGGATGATCCCCTTGCTTCTTCAATTTGTTGGTCAACAAGGTCAAAGAATTGCTTTTCCTGGCCTGTGGTAGTTATCAGTAGCGGAAAAACATCCAAAAACCGGTCTTCAAAACCAAAATCATGATACTTTTCTTTTGGGTATTCAGAAAAACAATAAGTAAATAACTCGTCTTTCATTAAGGGTGGTGCCTTATCAGAGATATTATAAAAAGTATCAAAAGAATGATCCATTACGTCACTGGCCCCGCCATCGGAGTCATCCATACTTTGAACAAAAACAGGAACTTTCTCTATAAGGGCTTTACAAATTGCGAGTGCTTCTGAGACATTATCTTTACTAAGCAATACTTCTGCTTTTTGTGCAAGATCAAATAATGGATCGATGAGTGTTTTTGCTGAGTAATAGTCAATAAGTCCATACTGTCCCTGAGCGGCTTTATAAATGCTATCAACTATTGTCCTGTATTTTTCGTCCACATCATCATTTAAATGCTCGGCAAAATATGCGATAAAAGTATTTTTTAAACTGTTGTCTCTTCTTAATTGCGACACAATGAACTGTTGTAGCTCATCTTTTGAAGTCTTTTTAAAAATTTCTTCCACCTTATTCTTCCTTTTGGCCTTTTTGGCAATCTTTCCCGAAGATTTGTTTTCTGATTCCATATTTTCAGCAATGGCATAAAAAGCAGCAATTACGTGTTTGCATATTGGGCCATGGTCATATGGGCAATTGCATGTCCACCCTTCTATTTTTGATTTGTGGGTCCTTACTTCCACTAAATAGGTATTAGAACCATAAACCTGTGACATCCACAATCCGGGGACAATTTCATCCAAATTATCAACGCATTCATTTATGAAATAATTTTGTCTTTTCTCAAGTAAAGTAGAATTTATGTTTCTTTCAATATCTTTTATTGTTATGGCAATTATTTCTTTACACTTTAAACTATTATTTTCCTTTGAATTGCAGGGCCGATAAGTCAGAATTCATTTTCCAAAATTGTATTTACAATTACATGAAGTTTAGAAATATGTTTATTGACAACTTCCCAAATTGTCCATATTTTAAGATTAAAATATTCGTGTGCTGCATAATTTCTAAGCGCTCGGATTTTGAACCAGGGATAAGGATATTTTGCCAATAGGTCCTGGTCTATATGGATAACTGCTTCTCCAATAATGATCAATTGATACA
>SDBV01001591.1_pt1 | contig 34162 bp, 42 predicted proteins | sample 2277081 | NCBI WGS metagenome assembly SDBV01 (sample SAMN10402039, study PRJNA504765) | marine sediment metagenome | isolation source: marine sediment core GS10_PC15, 223 cmbsf | place: Arctic Ocean: Southern Knipovich Ridge | collected 2010 | reverse complement strand
TATTAATGAGGTATCGTCTATGGTAAGATTGGACAAAGTATCTGGAGATATTATTTTATCAATATCAGGAAAGTTTGAAACAGTTATTATTTCCCCACCATCATAAAATGCTCCTGTGTTATCTACCATAAGATTATGATTTTTAGTTGGACTTTGCATAAACACATAATCTTCATCCACGACAAGCCTTTCATCTCCGACTGTAAAATTACCAATAATATAACTACCTGAATTATTTATTGTTAAATTGCTTAGTGTGTCAGGAGAAACAATTTTGTCAACTGGTAAGTCAGAGGAAGTAAGAATTACTTCACCATTTGCATAAGCTTCAGTATTTGTTACCAATAAAACTTTATTACCGTCTGGGCTAAAAATTCCACTTCCAGTTGAATCAATAATAAACCTTTGTGAACTTCCATCTTGATAAACTAAGTTAGTGTTTGTTAAACTTAGATTTTTTAATTCGTTTGGAGAATATAATTCATTTGTTTTATGATTTAATAATGAATATAATCCGTCGTGGTCTCCCCATCCGTAAGCAATATCCCAGTTTGGATTTATATCATTTATTGTAATAATTTCAGCACCATCATAAAAACTTCCTGTATTATCTGTCATTAAAGTATGAGCTCCGCTTGGGCTAATAAGTGCTGTAACATATTCATTTATTTCTAATCTAAATCTGGTACCATCATTATAAATTAAACTTGTATCTGTTATGTATAATTCTGAATTTCCGTCTGGAGAAGTTATCTCGTCACTAGAGCTACCATTACTACCATTTATTCCAGTTAGTTGTGAACCATCTCCAATGAAATAATTAGCTGTAATATTTCCTGTTGTATTTACATCACCACCAACTATTAAATCTGAAGTTATATTTACATTTTGAGCAAAATAAAAATCATTTAAGGCTTGTGTTAGATTGGGAGCAACTGTAAAATAAGTTTGGTTATTTATTTTATAATTAATTGAGCCACTAACTAATGTAAGTAAACAAATAAAAAGAAGAGATATATAGACTTTCTTAAATGGATTACTACTTTTTCTTTGTTTTAATTTTATTACTGTTTCAAGTATTTTTATAGCATACTTTAAACTTTTTTTATCTTCCTTATCCAAAATTTTTATTTCCTTTTTCCACTCTTCTAATTTTTCAATTGTGTGTCCATTATTAACACTTTCACTTGTCTCTTTCAATATTTGTTGTAAATTTAATTTTTCCATTTTTAATTGCAAATTTCTTGAGAAGAGGAACCATCTGGACTAAACAAAATATTGCAGGTTGAATTTCCTCCCAATGCACATCCTCCTTGTTTAATTGGATCAATAGTTTGAACTTCCGCAGAAGCGAAGCTAATAAAGAGAACTACAAATATTAAAGTTAAGGATATTTTTTTCATCTTGTTATAAATCTCATTGCTTTATTATTACAATAAAAAAACTTAACCCTTTCTTTTCTTGTCTTTTGGTTTTGCATCTTCTTTAATAATATTATTTTCTTTTGGTTTTATATCTTCTTTAACTATACCAGATAGTTCGGAACTAAATTCTTTTGTATCTCTTGCAGCTTTAAGTGTTCCCTTTCTCAATCCATTCCAAATCTTAGGTCCTAAGAACCATGCGACTGCTCCTACAACGAAAATAGGTATTATTTCCTGAAATCCAATCATTTTTTAACCTCCTTTAATTTATTTTTATTTCCAATATATGAGGATATTTCAATAAGAAGGTAGACGGGTATTGTTAATATTATTTGAGGAATCATTGAACCATCGGGGGTAATCATTGCAAATAAAATAAGGAGTATTAATAAAGATAACACTCTTGCTTTATAATCCATCTTAAAATCTATGATTCTATATTTTATTAGAAAGTACATAATCATAGGAAACTCAAAGATAATTCCAGATACAAAACTAAGAATTAATATTGAATTTATAGTTTCTGTTAAACTCCAAATGGTTTGTATACCATAAGTCATATTAAATTCAGCAAACCAAGGCAATGCACCTTTTATAAATACAAGAAAACTCAATATAAAACCCAATAAAAACAATAAACTTCCAAGGGACAATATATATTTTAGTATTCTTTTCTCGTAGCTATATAAAGCATCACTCAAGAAATCAAACAAATAATATATTAAAAGAGGCATTAAAATAATAAAAGACAATAATATAGAAAGTTCTAAAGATATACCAAAAATCTCAGTTGGTCTCATCGCAATAATTTGTATTCCATTAGGTATTAATGATATTATAAATTTAATTATTTTATCAGCATTAATAAATATTATAATACTAATTATAATGAACACTAAAAGTATTCCAAGTACCTTGTCTCTAACTTTTTTCATTATTCTTATCTCTATTTTTTTTATCTTTTTGCTCTTCTAGCTTGGGAGTTTCTTTTGGCTTCAAATCTTCTGCTTTTTCTTTTGAAACTTCCGCATTTAATCTTTGTGTTAACTCTGCAATTTGTTGATTAACGTTATTTAATGCTTTCTGATGTTGTTCAACCGAGACTAACAAATCATAGGCTTGAGCTTTTAACGCGTTTATTTGTTCTTTTTCTTCCATTTTTTATTTCCTCCCATTATTATATACTATTGCCCAGGTCAGTAATTACGAGATTATCTGATGTTCCGTCCCCTGCGACTACAAGCTGAATTGTTTGACCTGGAATAAGAGTAAAGGGAAATATTACTGGTATTGTGACCTTCGTGGTCTTTACTTCCATGGGTTGATATTCAGCAGTTGCAAATACTGGTATTGCTCCATCAATGGAAAGCGCAAATCGGTAATTGGCAGTGTTCCCTGTCTTCGTTGCTGAAATATTGGGAACAAATCTACCTGATATTGGATTCAGTCCATCATATCTATATATTCCCTTAGAAGCATCTGTGAGCGTAAATCTTGATGTTATCGCATTATCAGTGAAACCTGTTACGTTAATTGCGGCGTATGTTCCATCGGTAATAGTAGTTGCTGTGGAATTATCGTTGACTCGACCAAATGCTTCTGACTTGCTGTCTTTTTGACTTCCCGAACTTTTAACATCTATATACTTACTAGCCTCCGTTAGACTACTAGTATCAAAGGTCCCAGTTTCGGTGTTTATAAAGATTGCACTAACGACAAAGTTTGTAGTTTGTGGAGTAGAGATTACGTGATATCCTGCATTGTAATCCACCGTGTCAATGATTGATAAGGTATCACCAACTGACAAACCATGAACACCACTTGTGGTTGCGAGGATCTCTTTTAGTCGTGAATTTCCAGTATCCGTTGCTGTAAAGGTGATAGAACTGATTTCATACTCAGTCGTAGACGTTATCTTTGTGATCGTAAATGTTCCATTATAGTTTGAATCTGTAAAACCTGTATGGATAACTATTTGTCCTTCTTTGTAGTCACGAGCAACTGATAGAGTAAACTTAGCACCTATACCACTTGAACCTACAGATACTGAATTTACAGTTGCACTCGAACCTACATTATCAGAAATAGTTGTAATCGATCCTGTACTTCCTACTTTAAAGTAATCCCCCAGATCTCCAATAAAAGTAGAGTTTATCTGTGTTGGAGTTGTCATAGTTGGATCAATGTCTAAGAAACATGCTGAAGCACTATTCAAAGTAATTGTTGTTTTGTCCAAAGTGAAAATAGAACCTTTTGAACCTATTGTTTTTATCGCCGCATCTGTAGAATCAGTAGTGCTACTGAAAGAACTTGGACCAATACGTATTTCAGCGGCGCTGTCTAGAGTTAAACCATTTTTATAATTTATTATCGAGGTACGATTTAAATAGAATCTACTTGAAGTAGTCGCTCCAGTGTCTACACCAGTTACAGTCCCAATCGTTCCCCCTGTTCCTATGAAAACAACTGCGCTAAAATCAAATCCCATTGAACCTTTAATATTCATAAAAGTCGCATCATTCCCAAACATTAAAACTGTGACTCCTCCCCAGCTCAAAAACCGTACTGTATTATTTCCTAATCCAGTCAGAAAAGTATCTGATCCTGCATAGGTTAATACATTCTCGAAAGAGTTTGATATAACTGCTAAAAACGTAACTCCATCAGCTAATTCAATCCTGTTGGTTCCGAACACGATTGTTTTTTTAAAAATATACAATCCACTTTGCGTTATTGTGATTACTCCACTAACTGGAGCAGGTAAATCGACTAATCTATGAATTTCAAAAACAGCTCCACCTAATGTTTCAGGAAGCTTGTTTGTAATATTGTGTGTAGGTCCGCTCATATTCTTTCTCCTTTATATATATTTAAGTCTATTGCCATGTTATTTAATGTTTTATTACTACTTATTATTTGTGTATTTTCCATTTTTATATTATTATTCCCTACCATGAGTAGAGGTTACTCCCATCTGAATAAAGTCTTGCCACTCCATAATCCGCGTTAATGATTACATTGCCTGTGCCGTCTATCTCCTCAAGTCCTTCAGTAACGATCTTTATCCATGTCGCATTAGCCTCTATAGTTCCTGACTGGTCTTTAACCATAAAATACCAAGGATTGACAGGAGAACCTTTTGCAATATGAGCTGATGCAATAGTAAATGTTCGTGTTGCAGTTGTATCTGTGCAAGCATAAAGATACTTAAAACCAAAATCAGCAGTTGTCATATTAAGAGAGAATGTTGCACCACTTGGAAGCAATGAGTCGGTAACGGTAACTTTTCCTCTTAAAACCGTCGTTCCTTGTGGGTCTCCAAAACTATGAATACCCCTTTCCCCTGCTACCAATCCGTCCTGACTAACCCAGACTTCTGCCTCAACATCTACATCCTCAGCGCCTGGATGCTGAGCTGGTACACTAGTAGTATATGTAGGACTATTGACAAACGTTCCGTTATTATTATTTCCGGAAGAATCTAACGCAGTGTTACCTGACCCCTCGTTAAACTTCCAGTGAACTAACAAACCAGTAGTGCTAGGGTCTCCACCATTAGCAAGGGTAGTAATTTCTGCCGGTGACAACTCTCGGTTATAGATACGAGCATCATCTATTAATCCATCTAAAAACTCATTAGGGTATGCTCCTATTTTAAATGTAGTGTCGAAGTCAATCACGGCTGGCCCGGTACCCGATGTTTGTAGTACACCGTTTTGATAAAGTTTGTAATTTCCACTTCCAGGTTTTGTGGTGACTGCTAGATGATGCCACTGGGTTTTATCAAAACCAGTGTTGTCATAGGCATTGATAGTACGAACGGTATCAAAGAAACTGATGTATAGTTTGCCATCTACATAAGGATATAAAGAGTCCTCATTGGTAGAATTGAGAGTAGCAATACCATTATTTGGCCATGTCGGGAGCTGATTATCTAATTTTATCCATATTGAAAACGATGCTTCAGTAGTGAAACTAGATGCAATATCACCTCCGAGTACATAATCACTAGTTCCTGGTGGATTAATCCCTGACAACTCTAAGGAGTAAGGATCTACCATACCTGGATGGTTTACTGTATTATAACGTGTCGCTTTAGCCAAAGTGTCTGTTCTAGTAATACGAGCACTATTGTTATCGCCACTGTTAATAAGACGATGCTCAGGAGTGGTGGCAAGTTGTGTGAGTTGAGCCTCAGGAGTTGTTGTTCCAATACCGACAAAATCGGTTGTCCGATCGACATACAAAGTTCCTGAATCAACGTTCAAAGTTCCATTAATTACAAGTAATTTATTATCAAATTCACCATATATCAAAGGAGTAGTAGTATTTGAATTATCAATATATAATCTGTTAGAACTAGTCTCGCTAAATCCTGCCTCATGCCCAATGAATACACTACCACTACCTATGGTGTTAGTCCATCCTGCCTGATGACCAATACCTATATTCTCACCACCTGTAGTATTCTGTTCAAGAGCTGATCGTCCTACTGCAACATTATTATTTCCTATGGTATTTGCCGTAAGAGCATATGAACCTACCGCAGCATTAAAATTACCTGTAGTGTTAAGGGTAAGAGCGCCATAGCCAATGGCTACCTGATCAGTTCCTTCTGTATTAAGTTTAAGAGCATCCTTCCCTATAGCGACATTACCAACTCCTATAGTATTAGAAAAAAGAGCACTATGCCCTATAGCAATAATATCATACCCTGTAATGTTAGTCTTAAGAGCATTATAACCAACAGCCACATTATCGTTACTAGTTAAATCATCATTAGCACCAGCACCCATACCTATAAACACTGAGTTGCCAAGAGCCATTTGCCATATATGACCGCCAACCTCTAACCTACCATCAGCAGTTAGTCGCATTCTTTCCCCAAAAACACCAGCGTTATTCGTGGTGTTAAATCGGAAATATGCTGGTATTTTACCTGTAGCAAGAATCCCCTCACTAATTACAGTCATTTCAGCGCCAACTGTATTAAAATCTGTTCCGTCATGTCCGATGAATGTCAATCTTCCTAAGCGGTCTCCCGGAGCAATAACAGTAGGTATCGTACCACCTCTGGACTTCTTAAATATAATATCTGCTTCCCCAATATTATTACCTTGTGCTTGCAATATAAAATTAAATTCGTCCTCATATCTAATGTGGAAAAGACCTTCTGGTTGCGTAATGTTAATACCAACTTGTCCACTTCCGTCAACATTAAACAGAGGTCTTCCTGCTTGGCTCAGTAACATAAAGGCAGTATTATTATCATCAGTTCCCATACGAAAAAATGTTTTTCCAGTAACATTTATATTATCAAAATAAAGAGCGCCAGTAGTTGAAGTAAGAATTGTATCATTACCATTGTGAGCGATTTGGAAATCGTTTTGGTTTCCAAAAGCTAATATAGTTGAATCGTTGAAAGTTAAAGTTCCACTGGTAAAAGCATCAGATACATCACTTCTTAAAAACTGCGTAGATTCTAAGCCATCCAGTTTATCAGCATCGAGTCCTCCACCTGAACCTTGAGCTATACTACTCAAAACACCGCTGCTTACTGTCACTACCCCATCTGTAGTTAATCCGGGAATGACAATTGATCCACTATTAAGAATCGTCAGTGCTTCTGTGCCACCATTGTTTCCAACAAGGAAGTGCATATCTGCGCCAGTAACTCCCACGCCCGATGTTGTTTGGAGTATGAGATCGGATGTTGTAGCAGTACCACCGAGAACATTAGCGATAACGGTAGCGACTGTAAGGTTATTATCTTTGATATTGGCTTGGACAACACCCAATCGGCTAAGAATAGTCAAATCATCCGACTTGATTACTGAAGCACCAGTCTTTGTAGGTCTTAAGAAGTCAGTTGCGATTTCATTATCAGCAAGAATCCTGTCATACATTCTCACGTAATCAATATTTCCATTCCAATAATCACTGTCATTTGTTTGTCCGATTCTCCCAAGAACACTGGTTGTTGTTACTGTTAATGCAGCATTTGTTATTACTTTAACACCATTAACCCAAGCATTAATATTAGTTCCATCATAAGTAACCTGAACTTTAGCCCATTGACCAACTACGAAAACATCATCTGCTGACTGGACTGAATCCCCTAATGTAAAAACTCGAAGAGCACTACCATTTCTTTGAACAGTAAATTTATCAGTATCTATATGTGCCCCATAACCAACAATTGTGCCTGTGCCTGATAACACCGTATTAGTTTTAACTAAAGCTTCAACACTTCTAACATCATTTCCTGTCGGAAACCCTGTAGTTTGTGTGATTGTATAATAATCATTAATACCGTCGAAACTTGCCCCAGAAGCGTATCTACCTTTTGTTGCGTCAACAGTTATACCGCCTACAGGTAAGGCATCGTTGCCTCTCGGTGATCTATCGTACTGCCTGCCACCACCCACATCATTAAATGTGATATGCAACACTTTTCCCGTTTCGTCTGCATTGGCTGCATTCAGATTAGTTCTAAGTGTTGTATTCGCTGTTGTCCATGAAGTTCCGTCATAAATCTCATATTCACTCAAAGTTGTATTGAAAATGGTCATTCCAGCAACAGGTGTAAGAGCATCACGTTGAGTGGTGGTAAGGCGGTTGAGAAGAAGTGCCCTATTTGTTGCTTTGAGATCAAGAGAAGCACTGGTTGCAGGAGTCGCAAGACCTCCTATAGAAACTTCGTTATTTATTAATGTTTGTCCTGTACCATTGGGAGACAATAATATAGTGCCATTAATATTAGTTGAAGATATTGTGTTGCCATTCAATGTTAAATTATCGACATTAACCTGTGCGAATGTGGGAGTCCCTGTTATTGTTACATTCTGATCTATGAATGTATGATCCACACCGCTAGAAGTTCTGTGAGTAGTATTCAGTGGAACATCAGTACCAACATTAACACCGTCAACCAATCCGTTAATTGTTAAGTTGCCAGTAAATGTAGCATTATTACCATAAATATTTCCAGTAGTAGAAATATCATCTCCTGCAATTGTAGGGCTTAATATTGTTCCACTCCTATTCCAGAGGTCTTCTACAGAAATAGTAGTATCTACATAAGCTTTATTAGCTGCATCAGTACCACTAACTGGAGTTGCAACATTAGTTAATAAATTATTCCCCATACTTACAGGACCAGCAAATATACTCCCCCCTAATCTTGCTTGTTCAAGTGTAATATTAGCACTTGTTAAATATTTAACAATAGTTGAATTATCCAATTTTAATGTAAGTAAACTATCAGCTGTATCTATATACATAAAAGTGTATCCACTAGACGGTGTATCAATTGGTTCTACTTGCTTTTTAAAATCAATTTTTGCCATTAGTTTCTAAGTATTAAACTCCCATTTAAATTTAATTTTCCATCTAACGTAAATGTACCGAAAACTGCCATTTGTTGATTGGTGGGTATCGTTACAAATTCATTGTCATCTATTTCAGTATATGAAAAATTAGGATCGCTTATTTTATTTATTGCCACCCACTTGGCAGTATTATCAAATTGATATGACTCTGATTGATTTACTACTAATCTTCTATCTTCAGCATCGCCGTTTATATTATTTCCATTTCTTTCCACAGTACATGTAAATGTAGAATCGATGCAGAATACGTGGAATATTTGTCCTTGTTTTGGAGAAGCAGGTAGTGTTATTGTTACAGGATTAGATGAAGCGTCTGCGAGGATTGTATAATCTGTAGGTAAAATTGTATAGTCTGTTGTTTTTGTTGAAAGACCTCTAATGTTTCCTCCTTCTACATCAAGTGATCCCTTAACATTCAAATCAACAAAACTTATGTTTCCATTCTTATCCACTAACCACAAGTCATTTCCATCCTCAATAAATCTTGCTCTTGCTAGAACTGGTGGTATCATAGATAGAGCTGTAAGTCCCACTATTCCTATCCCTGCTTTCTTTAAAATTTCTCTTTTCTTACTATTTATATTTTCCATTAAATCTAATTTATACATTTTAATCACATACCTCCAATATTGAATTCCCCCCAGGACTTGAAATAAAAACACAGGTTTCGTTGTCCCAAATAGTTCCTTCATTAGATGTAGTTAAGTTTCCTCCCATTATAATATCTCCTGTTACATTGAAATCACCAACAACATTTAATTTATTTTGAGGGGTTGATGTTCCAATTCCAACATTATTACTTAAATCAGAAGGAAATAAATTTATTCCTGAAAGATTCCATTTTCCAGTAATTGTTCCACTATTTATACAATATTCTTTATCGCCTCTAAAGATAAAACATATCTGGTCTGGTGAGATTAAATCTGTCATTAGAGCCGCCCAGTCCCATTTTAATATAGTGTCAAAAACAGATACATTAACATCCATTGTACCATAAGCTGTATTATTTAGCGAGTCGTTTACTGATATATTTAAAGGATAAACTTGCACATTTAAAACAGTATTATTTTGTAGAACTCCGTTACAATCTATCTGGAAGTTTGTTGTGTCATTGACTGTGAAGCAACTTATAGGGGAAAGGGCATCAGTTGCATTTATATCAAAAGTAAATGTTGTATTTGCATCGGCAGATTGATTTGCTAAGTTATCAAATGTTGGGGGAGTTGTATCTATTGTTATTGTGAAATTTGTAATATTTGATCCACATAAAACCGAATCATCACATACTTCATAGTTCCACACATATACATCATCAACACTAAATGTGAAATTTATGCTTGAGGAATTTGAAGAACCCGAAACTGAATCCGTTTCATTATAAACTAAGCTAGAAGTAGAATTCCAAATACTTAGAGTTGCATTTACTAAATCTCCTACTGTTGCTGTGTAACTTGCATTAAAAATTTGATTTAAAACATTAGTGATTGTATTGTTTGATGGGCTATCTAGATTCACCACTGGAGCTGGTGGTTCTGAATAAGTTATATTAAGAAAGGGTCTTAATGTTGTGTCTGTTGTAAATTCTTTTGTATAAAATTCTGCTCTCCATACTGGACTGCCCGTGGAGTCCCTTATTGTGACTGACACATTTTTATCTCCCTCATCATATTCATTTTTTACTGCGTCTGTTATTTCCCAATTAACCCATTTTGGTGTTATTCCATCAAATACAGTCCAGTTCATTGCTGTTAAATTACATTCTGCAGAAATATCAAAATTAGGACCACAAGGTTGATTACCCCAAGTTATATTTGGATAAGTAGCAGGTCCACCCAATGAACTACCTTCCTCCCAAGAGAAGTTATAAACATGATTAATAGTCCAATTTTCATTTCCTGACCCACCTGCATGTGAAAAATGGTAAAGATAAAGTTGTGCATCATCTATCTGTTGTCCAAAAGGAACTGAAGAAATATTAAATTTTACATAAGGAAAATTAAGTTGGGAAGTATCCGACCTCATAAATAAAGTCGTTTTTTCGCCAAAGGCTCCTGTAGGACTTCCTACAGCTAAATAAGTATCATCTAAATTCTCAGTATCAGGTTCCTGTAATTTAATAGTTGTAGAATTTTCACCTAATTTAAACTCCTTACCAAAAGGATTTTCATTGAAAATAATATTCCTTTGTCCATCTTCTTCAATTTCTATCTCTACCTCTGTCTCGACATCATAAGGTTCTCTAGTTGTTTCATTAAAAAGAGTTTCAATAATCTTATATTTGGTTTTCATTTTTCCATCTTCAACTTCTAATTCAAATTCCCCTAAATTATTTTTATCATAAGAAAAGTTTAGTTCAATATACGTCATATTGAAATCAACCACATCTATTTTATGTGTTCCATCATTTTCTAGATAAACAATATTAAATCCCTTATTCTTTAGACTCCTCGCTTCTTCAACTTTCTTCCATTGGTTATCTTCTTCAACAAATCTTATTCCAGAATAAAGAATTAAATTACATGTTCCATTATTACAAGTTGTTTCTGTTGAACTAGTTCTTGTAATTTCTGTGTTTATCTCTTCAACTTGTGCAGAAACACTGCCAAATAAAATATTAGGTAATAATTCAACATTTAGAACCCCCTCTGTTTCTAAAATAAATAAACTTCCAACTAATAAAACTAAGATTTCAATAACAATTATTTTCTTATTTAACTTCTTTTTCTTCAAATCCTCTTCTCCATACAGACTTTCAATTTGTAAAAATCTTTCTTCCATTTAAATCACCGCCGTCATTGTGACGTTTTTTATATTTACTGTTCTTTGATATGATATAACTTGATAACTATTTGAATAAATATCTCCTGTGACATTTGCATCCCCATCAAAAGTAGCAGTGCCAGAAACATTTGTCCAAATTCCACCAGAAATTCCTGTTAATTGAGAACCGTCCCCAAAATAATAATCTGCTGTTATGTTTCCTGTTGTTGTTAAATTTGTGGTAAAATCAAGACTTGTAGAAGTATTCCAATAATCTCCTCTATCGGCAGTCCAGTTTCCCACTTGTGCAATAATCTCACTGAATCTTACAAATAAAGCATCAACCCAGTTTGTTACGCTAGTATTTACAATCACATCTTGTGAATCCACATAAATTTTCATTGAATTGTTGAAACTAATATCTTGACTATTTATGTAAGTTGCAATTGAAGTATTGTCTGCAAGTGTTCCGTTTGTTGCCTGAATCCAATCTATTAATAATTCATTATTTCTATAAACAACTCCTGTGAAATTCCCATCACCTAATACATTCAAAGTATTCTGTGGGGTTGATGTTCCAATACCTACATTATCTCCTGTATTAGCAAGAAACACATTTGTTCCTGAACGATTCCAACTTGTTGAATTAAAAGAACCTTCTATTAAACTCTCAAGCCAACTAACTAAAATATTCAAAACCCCCCCATTATTTTCCATCTGGGTTGTATTAATTGCATTCATACCATTCCACCAAATAGAAGAATTGACTGATCCTGTAACATTGTCAAAAGTAATAACCGTTGGAGGTTCTCTTGTTACTTTTGGCAAATTTTCATTATCAAATCCGAAAGCAGCAAAAGAGAAACCCATTAAAAATATACTTATAACAATAAATATAAAAAACCTATTTTTAACAAACATAAATAAATGTAAGAACTTATATTTAATTACATTATCATTTATAAGATTTAGAAAAATTAATTTATCTTCTTGGTAATTTTTTGATTTTTGCCTCCACTACTCTTTGGACATCCTTTTCATTTTTCTATATTTGTTGAATAAAAGGATTTCTTCGCATTTGTCTTCTCATTAAAGCAGCATGTTCCAATGCTTTTAATTTACTAAATGCTTTCTTAATTGGCTTTCCACCTACATTAATTACATATCCTTTTTTTATTTTTCTAACAGTTATTCTTAGTCCATTCTTTCTTTTTACCATTTTAAAATTCCAATCTTGTTAAATCAAATCCTCCAACACCTAAGTTATTTGAACTAACCCTTTTTTTCTTTTTACTTTTTCTTACTTTAACTGGTTTTGATAATATTTTTTCCCTTGCAACTTCTATTCTTCTATCTCTTTCTTGTTGTGCTGCAATTAATTTTCCTTGTTTAATAAGTGCTGTTCCAACCTTTCTTCCAGTAACTTTAAATCCTCTTCCCAATCTTTTTGCTAATGCAATCTTTTTTGGATGTTTTAATAGAATTAATTCTTTCCTTATTTTACTTTTTTCAATCTCTATTCCTGCTTTGGTTTCTGCTAATTTTACTTTACTTTGTCCCTCTGCTAATTGCTTACGAAGTAATTCAAGTTCTTTATCTTTTACCATTTTTTTATTTCTTTGGAAGTTTTCGTCTTTGAGGTTTCACTCTTACTTTCATTCTTTTACCTGGAACTTTTCTAAGAAACCCTTTGACATTAACTTGTTTTCTTTTTGTCATTATTATTTTTTTCCTCCTTTTATTTTAAATTTAGGTTTTAAATTTTTAACTTCTTTTAATGCTATTCCAGTTAATGCAATAGTTCCTGTAAGTCCTGAAGCCATAGCAGCAGAACTTCCAATAGAAGTTAAGGGGTTAGGAGTTCCTGTAGGTAATTGACTTCCTAAAGCACTTCCAACGAGATTAGATCCAAGAGAAATTGCAGCTAAGCCAAATGGAATTTTTAAGGATTTTAGTGTTTTTCTTTTTACCATTTTTATTTTTTCCCTATCTTTACTATTTTGGTTGAAAAACCAAATCTTTGTTTTCTGAATATTTTTTGGGCAATGATTGCTTTAGACTTTTTACTAAAAGTTCCTTCATTTCCTCCCCTAGTAAAAACTATTATTTTCTTTTTTCCTTTTCTTGGTCTTAATACAAATCTTACCATTATATTGTCCTCACAGGTCTAACTTTTAAAATTCCTTTTGATGCTCTTTGAACTTTCTTTAATCTTTTTCTTCCAAGTTTCTTAATCTTTCTTTTCAACTTTGGTTTTAATCTTAATACCATTTTCAATTATAGTTTTCTCTATTTACTTTCAGTATTTGGAAGGAAGGAGTTAAACTCCTTTTCTTCCTCTACCTCCAAATACAAACGACGCAACAAGTACCCCAATAACCAATCCTAAGAAGATTATCGTTCCTACAAGTCCTACAAGAACTGGATAATTTCCGAATTGTGTAATCATTGTATCTGTAGCAGTACAAGCTTCTCCACCCCATAGGTAAGAATAACTTACACTTACATTGCCTAGAATAGTTACATTGTATTCTGTTAGGTTTGTTACAACTCCAGTACTACTAACTGTTGCATTTCCTAATCCTATTGAATAGTTATAATTATCTGATCCATTTGGTGTATTACCCCATATTGTAGTAAGTGATGGTGTATTGAAATTACAAGTACTAGCATTGGCTAAAGTATATCCTGATTCATTTACCCATGCTTGAGATTCATTTGTTGTAGTAGCACTTGCGTCCACAAATGTATCTCCCAAAGTAGAGAACAAGAATATTGCTATGATAATTAGAACTCCTATTAAGACTAACATTAACACCGCACCAAAAGCTTGGTTAAGTGGTATTCCTTTTTTTGTTTGTATTATTCTATTATTCATTTGTTTAAACCTCCTTTCAAGGTTTCTAACTGTATTACTATAAAAATAAAAAAAATAAAAAATTGTTCAGGGGGATTAAACTCCTCCTCTTCCTTTTCCTCCGAATACGAATGAAGCTACTAGAACTCCAATAACTAATCCTAAGAAGATGATTGTTCCAACTAAACCTACCAATACTGGATAATTACCAAACTGTGTAATCATTACATTAGTAGCATTTTTCTCTGCAGAGTTAGCATCAAAAGTATCTCCTAGATTAACAAACAAGAAAATTGCTATGATAACCAGAACACCTATTAAAACTAACATCAAAACAGCTCCAAAAGCTTGGTTTAATGGGATTCCTTTTTTAGGGGAAAATAAACTTTTAAGTTCCAAATTAATCTAACCTCCTTTCAAGAGTATTAAAAACCATAGTGTTTAACAAAAAAAAACCATATAGTTACATTATTAGATAAAGAATTAACGATAATTAATTTTAGTTAATTAGAGTTAATTATTTTTTCATTAAAACAACTCACATAGATTGCTATAAATTACTAATGCTACAATGATTAATATTCCAATAGTTACAACAACTAATAATCCACTAAATAATTTCCCAACACCTTCAACAGTTCCTAAACCTGTAAATGCTCTTGAAAGAGTAAATATTATTCCACCTAATAAAATGATTGTTCCAAGCAATCCAATAAATACTACAAAACCACCAAATTGAATAATCATTATGTTACATGCGTTTTGTGCATCTGTTGTAGGATTGTCTTCACTTCCTAAATATAATATTCCATACTGGTCAAGTATCCCTAGTTGTGTTATATTATTTGTTACGGTCAATAATTCCCCTGTTTCAAGATTTGTAATATTATTATATGGATAATTCAATAAATCTAAAGTCACATTTACACTTTCATTATCAGCATTTATAATTGTAATTGCATATTGATTTCCTTTATTAGTTGATACAACTTTAACATCATTATTATCTGAAGTGCTTGTATATACTGTTGAACCTGATGAATGGTAGGTTGCAAAGTTTTTTGTTGAATTAAAAGAAGCAAAAACTGTATTGTCTAATAAAGGTTCAGCAACCATCCCATATTTAGCATCTTCACTTCTATTCACTCCATCTTCTTGCCATTGATAATAAACCATATTGGAAGTATCAGGATAAGAATTTAATATTCCTAAGTAAGCCAAAGCATTTTGCATTTCAAAAATAACTGTATCATTTATTATTGCCCAATCTAACTCATTAAATTCAGTGATATAAATATTACATGAATTAAGATTTAATGTTGTACAATTACCCTGTAAAATATCAAACCAACTTTTAAAAAATACATCTGAATTTTCTTGAACCGAACTTCTATATTCATGAAAAGAAATTCCATCTGTTTGATTCCCATAATTAATTAAAAACAAATTCATTAAAATTCCGCCCCCTATTGCTGGATTGATATTTGAAACAGAAGGACCATAAACTTTCATATCTGGATATACCTCTTTAATTGCTAAATAAGTAGCATTATAAAGTTCTAAATATCTCAAAGCACTTGCTGTTCTATTTGTTTCATTTATCATCCAAAATCCTGTTAAATCTGGTTCATTATAAATTTCTATTTCTACTGAAGAATTATACAATCCATTTGAAGTATAATTATTTATTCCACTTAAAACTAATGCAGTATAGCTTGTATAATTCATAGGGGGACAAGTTAAATTATTACTCCAACAATTTGCAGAAGTATTTGCTAACCATAAAGGCATATTATTAATTAAAATCAAGGAACTTATACCATTATTAGCCCCCCAAGTAACTAAGTCCTGCCTTCTTGCATTTCCATAAGTTGTACCAGTAGAAGAACTAAAACTTATAGGTATTCTCTGTTTAGTAATTCCTACTTCAAGTAATTTTTCTCTATGCCAAGTATAATTTGATGGGCTTAAAACTCCTTCATTATATCCTATTGAACCCCAATTACCATGAGTATTAACACCATAAAAATCCTTTTTAATTGTTCCTATTGAATTAGAAAAATTTACAATTACAGTTCCCTTATTTACAAACCAACTATCTAAAGTAATATTTCCAACAACTAAAGAAGAATAAAAATTGTAACTTCCACTATCCAACTTTAAAACTATACTCGCACTTGTTAAATCTCCTGTCATTGCATAATTATCATACATACAAGATGAATTAAGTAAAGAAAACTCTCCGTCGTTTATCTTAAAACTTAATTGACTTCCGTTCAATTGCTGACAATTTGGAATTGTGATATTTATTGGGTTGTTTGTTCCAAAGTTTAAATCTTCGAATAACATTGTTCCTGTTGGCAAGAATCTTGAATATGTTGAATTATATATTTCTGTTATTTCTGCTGAACTTAATGAACGATTAAAAATCATAACTTCATCAATTGAACCATTAATTCTATTCGTTGTTGAACCAGACATCCTGCCTATACCCATGTCTTGTCTTGGAGGTATAAGGCTACCATTAGCAGTATCTCCACCTGCAAAATCTCCATTGATATAAAAATTCTTATTTGTTCCATTATATTGGGCAACAACAAAACTCCATTCTTCTACATTTATTGTGTTTGAACCACTTGACGCATAATTATCACTCAATCCTGCAGTTCCCATTTGAAGACTTCCAGAAGCAGTAATCCCGAAATAAAGAGAATTAGTTTGTCCCATAATACGAGGATTTGCACTAAATGTTCCAGTTCTTGGATTTACCCAAGCTGTAAATGTAAAATTTGAATTAGTTAGATTAATATTTTGAGAAGTAATTATTTCTGTTGCAACATTATTAAAAGTATAAGCTCCACCATATCTACCAGAAGAAATATATGTTGTAGTTCCATTTACTGTCCCATCATTATTATAATTAGAATAATCATAAGTTATATTGTCTGCGACATCTTCTTGGACGTCAAAAGGTAGATATAAAATCATTGTCTCATCAGTTAAATTCAAATGTGCGAATTTGTTTTCCTGGGTGACATTGACATCAGTGGAATTATAACCTGCTTCCGCAGAGATTATGATTGTTTGTAGGCCCCATTTATGTAATCTTTTTGCCCTGTCTAAGATAAAACAATATTCCTCTTTTCCCAGAATGAAAAATTTATCCTTTCCTTCGGAATAATATATTTTGCCAGGATAATCATAAGTTACATTTTTCTTTTCGTATATTGGGTCTTCTTCTTTTTGCTCGACCTTTGAATAATCTATTTTGGCAGAAAGATTGTTTTCTTCCCTAATTACCGGATTTAACCATTTGTTATTTGGTGCCAAACAGAAAGTATCTCCTATGAATGAGGCAGTTTTGTACAAGGCAGATTCATTCCCGGAATAAAATGGATTTGACCATCTCTTAAAAACATTTGGAGTTATTGATGTTTTTCCCTCTTTACTGGGAGGGTCAAATAATTTAACTTGTTTTGTGAAATCTTTTGAATCTGGCCTATATTTGACTGTGAGTTTTCCCTCGTCCCTGTTGGAATATCCCCAAATTCTTGAATAATAATTTCCATCTTCCCATTCAATTCTCATCTTATGTCCAAATTCTTGAGGACTTGATATATCCTTGATAGTCTCTCCTGAGTAATCTAATTTTGTTACTTCATAAACTAAAATATATCCTTCTCCATTTAATACATTTATCTCATGTGAAATTGGAAATAATTTAATATCTTTTTCATTTCCATCAAAAGTATAAGTATCAATCACTGTGACATTATTCTTAAAATTAGCAGTACGAACTATTTTTATAATTTCTCCATCAACAAAATGTTCAACTTCCCTAGAACTAGCACGCATCTTTTTCGTTCCATCAAACATCAAAGTATATTCCTGTCCGGCTAAAACCCATGAATTATCTTCCCAAACTTTAAAAGTAGAATAAGTTTTTCCAACATCAATTCTAACATTCTCTGGAAGCATTACATATACAGATGCTGTTAATATAATTAAGGGAGTAGCTAATATAAATAAAATTGAAATAATGAAGACTATTGGAATTACTTGTGCTTTTATTTGGGCTTTTGATTTACTAAATCTTTTGTGTTTGTAAAATTTACATTTCATTTTTAGGCATTTAATATTTAACTAATTTATTATTTTTATATTTATTTACATTAACTAAAAGAGGTCATTATCATTTACTCTTTTAGCAATAACATTAGTTACTTCTACTATCTGTGGTTCAAATCCATATTCATCTTTAAACTTCTTTCTTACTCTCATTATTAATTCAACCATATCTAATCCTATTAACATTCTTTTATTCGTTTCTTTTTTATTTTCTTCTTCTTCCATTTTAAAAATTTCTTCCCCCTTCTAATCTAATCCAGAATATTCCAAATGCAATTAACAAGATTAAAAAGTAAACATAAGTCATGCTCAAGAATCCCATGAGTGCTAATAATATTCCCAATACTGTTGAAACAAAACTGGAGAAAATAAAAGCCCTTGAAGCTTGTCTTCCTTCTGCTATCGCACCGATAAATGCAACAAGCCAGATAGTTAAAAGGATTACTGGAAAAAAAAGCCCCGTGGTTGCTTTATCATTTACAAATTGAAATATACTAAACAAATCTCTTGTTTCATTCGCTGTTGGAGTTGGATATATCGCCATTAGATTTTCCCCCTTTGTATTGCACTCACCCATACAAAAATAATTATTGTCGTTAATATTGATAAACCTAAAACAAAAAAAGTAGCAGCAACTGTTGAATCAATGAAAGTGAAATCTACAATTATTTTTGCAGGAATAGAACCTGCTAAAGCCAGAGTTGAAAATACTAATTGAATAACTGTGAAAGCAGCAGAAAACACAACCCCAAAAACACTTATAGGATTTAATCCTGCTCCAGTAGTGGTTGTACTCCTCATAACTTCAACTTTATCTGAAATTTCTCCTAGCTTATTGTAATTGGAACTGAAACTGCTACTAACTAAATCTGGTTGATTATACTCTGAAGCCATTCCTGCAATGAATAAAACAAACATTGCAATTACTCCTGTAAATAAAAGTGTAGCTATGACAAAATCCCTAGTTACCCAGCCACGCTTATCTTTTAATAAACCAAATTTTTTCTTATTTCTTTGTATCATTTTTATTTTTGCATCACCGTTACGATTATTATGCTAACTGCTATGAGAGCAGAGATTGATAACATACCAAATGAAACCAATCCAATTATATTTACAAATATAACTGTTGCATTAACCATAAATATTCCTGCTATCTCATTGAATTTAAATACAAATGTGGAAATTAAAATCAAAAACCAAGCCAGTAAAAGTCCTAAGTTTCCAACAGTATCAATAAAGTCTTGGATTAAGAAATTAATCTGACTAATTAAAGTTTCAACATCTTGTCTCGTTATAAATCCTCTCGCATTAAATGTTCCTGTTGTATCTCCAGACATATTACAAGTTAGGGTTGCAGAACTTTGAGATGAATTAGTATTGCAAAGAACAGTATTTGTTGAAAAGGAAAAGTTTTGTTCCTCAACTATTAATGTTCCAAGAGTAAAGTCTCCTGAAGTATCAACATAAGTATAAGTTACAACATTTGTAGATTTATTATAAACTAATGAGTATTGTAAATCTGTTAGGTTTTCTAAATCTTGCCAAGGTTTACCCAAATCTTCACCTATTGTAAATGTAAGAGTGAAAGGGGCTTCTTCCCCAACTATCTTTTGTTGGGATGTTGTCAAGAGATTTAAATTATTTAGACTTATAATAAATCTATAATCAACTGTTTCTGTTTCAAAAAATCCAACAGTTTTTCCATTTTCACTCGTCTTGGCTATTTGAACTATTCTGAATAGATTCTCTCCTGGATAGAACCTTTGAGTTTCTATTAAATAATCTTCTAGAGGAAGAAGATTATTATCTTGAACTTTCAAAATAAAACTTGTTGAAAAAGAGGAATCTAATAAATATAAGAAAATATCCTGACTAACATTACTTATTGTATCATTCTGAAAGAAATAATTTCTTTTTGTATAAAGTGTTGAATTAGATACATCAATATAATCTATTTGTGCATATGTAAAATATGTTGCATTAGGAGTTATACATAAAGTTTGTTCTGTAATACTTGAATTAGTAAAGTTATTATTTCTTTTTACCACTCCACTTCCTGTCCAAATATCAAATGTACCATCAAAATCATAAGGAGTTATTCTTGATAGATTTCTTTCGTCGTATGTTGTAAAGTTTAAACTTTGAGTTGTGAATGTTGCATCACATCTTTCTATATGTATTCTTGTAACATTTTGTTGTTGTGTGGAAGTATTAACAGAAATAGAATCAGTACCATTAAAGATATTTATTTTCCAAAAGAAATCTTTTAATTCTGATTCACCACTTAAAACTAAAGAAACATCTATTGTATTATTTACAATACAATTTCCATTACAAGAAACATCAGAAATAAAATCTGTTCCATTATAATTTAATTGGGCTGTAATTGATAATACACTTAAACTTGTGGAAAGATTTATTTCAAAGAATTGTGAAGATGTTTCAGATACATTTTCAGTAAATGTAACACTATTTTCTATGAAAGAATAGCTCCAATTGGTTGTATCAAAACTTTCTTGCCCAAAGGTATCATTAGCCCAAAATATTAAAGAAGTGTTTGTACTATCTGTTACAGTTAAATTAGTTGTATTAAGTGAGCAAGTAACAGTAGTATTTATTCCATTATATTCATAAAAACAAGTATCAAGGTTTGTATCACTAACATTCCAATTTAATGTTAGATTTCTTCCAGAAGCAAAAGTTCCTTGATTTCCTGTTGGAGAAGTTACACTTACATTTGGAAAAGTTGTATCAACTGTAAAGAATATTGAATCGTTCAATCCAAACACCCCTGTTAGAGAATTATTTGCATATAATAATAAATTAAAATTATTTCCATCCTCAACTGTTAAACTTGTATTTATATCTGATAGGGTAACATTAGTTCCATTATAATTTACAATCCATTTATCAACAGCAAGAGAACTCGTAGCATTAAAGTAAATTATTGAGGTTGTAAAGTTTGTATTATTGATTGGAGAAACCACAGTTATTGTTGGGGAAGTATCAACTGTAAATGTTCTTGTTGTTGCTGTTGTGCACCCAATATCATCACAAGCTTCATAAGTCCAATTATGAGAACCATCTGCTATTGTTTTTGTAAATAAATAATCTCCTTCAATTCCCGAAGAGTTTGTTTCATTTAGAATATTATCAATGAATAATGTTTCATTTATTAAAGTTGAACTTGTAACTGTTCCATTAAAATCTATTATTTGGCTTGTTGAATTAAAGGCATCTATTGGAGAGTTTAATACTATTGTTGGACCAGTAGGAGAACCTTCATAAACATAAACAGCTTTTGCATTCCCGTCGTCAGCAATCATAAAAACAGTTCCGTTAAATCCCATCCCACGAGAAACATTATTATTTGCAGTCAAGCTCCAGTTATTTCCAGTAGAAGTTCCATTCATAAAATATTGATAGACTTTAGACTCCCCTGAATTACTAAGCCAAATAAAACTATTATTCGTTGTAATTCCCCAATGCTCAAGACCAGCGACTGGCGTCCACGTACCAACAAAGCCCCCACTTACATTATATCTATACACATCATTATCACAATAATCCGTAATCCAAAAATCAGTAGTATTCGTTGTCATATCGCCAGGACAAATATTACTACTTGCGGCAGTATCCCATGAATTCCCAGTATAAGTTCCATTCATAAAATATTTATAGACTTCATCGCCATTTGCATCATTAATCCAGATAAAACTATTATTCGTTGTAATTCCATAAGGAGCAGTATCGTTTGTCAGCCAGGAAATTCCTTTATAAGTTCCATTAGGAAAGTATTCATAAGCAGTAGCAGTAGCAGAATCAAGAACCCAAACAGTAGTATCATTAATTGTAAGACCTTTAACAGATGACGGAATCTCACTTGAAATATCAAAAGAACTGATAAAATCAAACTCCGCCCATTCATCTATTCTAACTCCAAATAAAGTAGGTATCCATTCAACTTTATCTTCTTTATAAACATCTATAAAAATTCCTATTGTTAAGTTTCCCTTAGGAAAACTTTTTGTTGTATTCAAATTAATCCATTTTATATTTTCTTCTTGAAATGATTTATTTATTAATTTAGAAGAATTATAATCTTCTACTATTCTATAAACTGTTTTTGTTCCTAAATCATTTTTATATTTATAAATAAAATCTCTATTAAACTTCTGCATATTATTTTTTATATCATAAAACTCCATTTCTTTAAAAACGTTTGAATAATTTTCATAATTACTAATTGTAAATTCTGCAACTTTTTTATTGCTTCCTTCTGTAACATAAACAATTACTGGAGAATCAAGACGAATCTTAGCAACAGTATCTAATTCTAAAAATGGTATCCCAAAAATAGAATTTTTAATAGTAATTGTTTTTGTGGCTTTATCATAATTTTTAACATTATCAAATTCAAAAGCACTCACAGTTCCCATTAAAAACACTGAAAAAAAGATAACTCCTAGTATGACTAACATTGATTTCGTTGATTGGTGAACTTCCCTGTGTGTGTGTTTTTTCATTTTTTCCATCATATATCTTGCCTCCCTCTTCCACTTGTAAATTTAGAGAATAATATAACCATGCTTAAAGCCCCAACACCGAGAGAGATTTTAACTATGTTATTCATTACAAAATTTATTAGAGTTTGAGAAGCTAAAGTATCTGCAAATATTTCTGTACTTGAAAAGGTTTCATAAAAGTTTCCAAAGTATGTAGCTAAGAATATTGTTATTGCTAAAAAGATTACATATAGGAAAAGAAAAGCAGGATGAGTTCTTGCTAAGAAAGAACTAATCATTGTAGCCATAATCAATCCTACAAATAGTAAAAAGAAACCATTTTGAATAGTGCTGGTTCCAATTCTAGACATTTCTTGTATTGCTGATGCTCCTTCTGTAGAATCATTCAAACCAGCAACAGCTAGTCCATCTGAAATTGTAGGAATTACAAAAGCTAACACAAAAAGACCAACAGCTAAAACAAATACAGTTGTTAAAAATATTAACATATCTGGAAGATCGCCTTTCTTTGTTTGTATTAATTTCATTTTTATTGTTACTTTTATATTGCTCTAAATCCTTTTCTTAAAGGGGGTTTACTTCTGGGAGCTTTACTTTTGATATTGAATTTTTGTTTAGGTAATTTAATTTGAATCTTCTTTTTTGCTAAAAATTCTGTGAAGTTTATTTGTCCAATTCTTACACCTGTTTGTTGTTCTAATTCTTTTCTCGCTGGCTCAAATATTTCATCAAAGAACTTTGTGTGAATTTTTATACTAACTCCTTTATCATTAGGCTTTGCCATCTTAAAAATTAGTTCTTGTATTTATTTTAAAGTTAATAGGAAATGTTTTGATTCTTCTTTTAATTTTTCTAATTGGTCTTTTAATTCTTTTTTTCTTTAATGATTCAAATATTCTTATTCTTTCTAATCTTTCCCTATCCTTATCATGTCTGAACTTTGATTGTGGATCTTTCAATGATTGTTTTACTTTTCCTTTTTCAAAAGATAATTTAGAATATCTAACACCCCTTATTTTATCTGTAGGAATTTTCTCTTTTGTTTTTGAAACATCTATTATTCCTTCTTTACCCAATACTCCCTTTACTTTATAAGTTCCGGGATGCACGGCTTTTTCAACTATAAAGAAATTGCCCTTGAATTTTTTATCTAACTTCTTTTCTAATCTTCTTGCAACTTTCTTTGGATTTCCTCTTTCAACTAGAATATCATAATCTGTTGTTGGCTTATCTAAGAATTTTGGGAAGTGAGCATTAAGACTTCTCGCTCCAAAGATAATATGTTTCTTCTTTTTAACATGGTCAATTATTACTTCAGATACCTTTTTCTTATTCCTATAAAAAGAAATTTTTTGCTTTCTGGTTAAAACCATGAATTAATTTAATATTTTGAGATTTAATTACATTATCTTTATTTTCTTTATTTTAATTTAACCAGAAATAAATACCAAATCCAACTAAAAGCATCACTAAATAAACTATAACTAAATTAATATCAATTACAATTTTTCTTTTTGGAGTATAATAAAAGGGCAAAACTTGTGTGAATGATTTAGGATGCTTGAACATAAATTTTAATAATTGAATTCTATCTACTTTATTTTCTGAATTTAAATCGTGTGAAAAATCTTTAAAACTAAAAGTTTTATCTGAATGAGAAAGTTCGTGACGTAGAATTGGAAAGTAAAGTTTAGGATATGCTTTTAGATATTTATTAATTTCTATCGCATCTGCGAATCTGTTTGCAATTCCGTGACCAACATCTACTATTGGAATTCTTGGTTTAGACATTTATCCTCCACAAACACTTCCAAGTCTAGTCCACATTATTGCAAATCCAACAAAGGTTGAAAGGATTACTATACCGATTGCAATAGGGGTTTGGAATTGTGTAAAGAAACTTTGCAAACTATAAGCTTTCTTTGCGGCAGCATCCCATGAAGATTTCCATGCTTTATTTAAACCAGTATCAACTTTGATATTTAGAATACTTAATTTTTCCCATAAAGGTTTTCCGTCCTTCAGAAGTATATTTCCTGTGGCTTTATCTCTCTTTTCTGTTTTATACTCTGTCCAACTTTCATTTAAGACAGGGCGATAATCTTCTGGTGCAACCTGAATAACTGTTAATAAATCAGAACCTTGTAAATATTTTCTAACATCAAAAACTTCCATTGGAATAGGTTTAAATCCCTTCCCTTTTCTCCTGATAAATACTACTCCTCGTTTAGCATTATAAAATCCCTTTCCCCATTCTCCATGTATTATTTTTCCATCACTTCTTGGTAATTTTATTTCAACCTTTAGATTCCATCTCTTTTTGAAATACCAATAAGCAAGACCTCCTCCTGCAAGAAGAAGAGCAAATCCTCCAATAAGAATACTCATTATAAAAAGTTTGAGAGTTCCGCCTGTTCCTGAACTTATAGTACCTAATATATCACTTAATGCCATCTTATTTCTTTAACTTCAACTCCTTCTTTATTGCTTTTGATAATTCTTCAAAGAATTCTTTTTTTCTTTTCCTTTGTTTTTCTTCTAATATTGGAACTATCTTTTTCGTAACTAAAAATAGAATTACAGAAAGTGCTAACAAATAAAGAAATCCAAAAATAAAAACTTTTACAAAAAGTATATTTAAAAGGAAAAAACTTCCAACACCTGTTGTTTTATAAATTAAATATCCTAATTGAACAAATGTAAGAATTATAAAGGAACTTATAAAAGCAGTAAACCAAGTCATTGGTAATTCCTTAATTACTTTCTCAATCTTATTTTCTTTCTTCTCTTTATTCATTTTTATTTCCAGAATTTAAAAGCTTCTTTCATTGTTTGGTTTTGGGGGGCTTGGGTTAAGCTTTCAGTTACTTTTAATGCGTTGAATATTCTTCTTGATTCCATACCATTTAAAGCTCTTCTAAAGACACTTGAAACTGTTTCACAAATTATCATTCCAATCCTTGTCATTTCAGTATAATTTCCTACAAGTCCATACTCTACATCATTATCACTTAAATCATCTCTAATATAATCTATGACTAATTCCATTCTGTTATTTATTTCATTGATAGAATAATTACTAAGGGTTGTATTTTGATTTAATACAGAACCAAGAAAAGACATAAGTCTTGAAATTAATACTTCATTAATATTAATTTTAACATTCCCAATATTTTCCCACTCTTGTGTTTCTTTATTAAATTTCTGTCCTCTTAATTTATATTCAATCCCTTCCAATAAGTTTTGTGGGTCTAATTGAGCTATTACATTAGCAACCTTTTCCTCTCTCATAGAATCGGCATAGAGAGCATTAGGGTCATTTTCTATTTGTTGTTTTTTTAAATCATCATATTGCTTAGAAGTCAATTCCTGTTCCATTGAAGAAATTAATGAATATCATTTAAATACATTATTAGTAAGATTAAAGTTCTAATCCTCTCAACTGCTTTATTGGGATTCCAATATCCACACCTTTAATAATTACAGATTTTGGTAAGCCCAACCCACCGGTTATGATCCCGGTTAATGATGGACGGATTGGTGGTCTTGGTATTCTCCCTTTCAGTTTCTTCTTTTTCTTTTCTTTTGGAATCTTCTTTGGTAAATCAAATAAGGGGGTTGGTTTTGGTGTTGGTGTTGGTCTTGGAAATCTAAAAGAACTAATTGGTCTAGCTTTAGGTGGTCTAGGTGGTCTTCCCAATCCAAGGGTTTCTTGTAATCTTTGTCTTAATTTTTGAGCTTGTTTTTCTCTTTGTACAATTCTCCCTCTTTGAATTGTTAATTCTCTAAATTGTACTGCTTCTATTCCTAATTGTTTGGGTAATTGTCTTTGCTCTAATCTAAACATTGAAATTGGTTCTTGTCTAGTTATCTGTCTAGTTATTAATGTTTCTCTAACCAATGTTCTTGGTAGTTGTATTGTCAAACCTTCTCTTTCTCTTTGTGCCGCCGTTGGTGGTGCAATCTGACGAAAACCAGCATCAAAACCACGAGCAAAATCACCAGTAATGATATCGGTTCTAGCAGATACCCCAATAGATACCCTAGGTAATAAACTACTGATTCCACCAACTCTAGAAGGTCTTTGTGTTTTTAAAGTTACCTTAGGTCTTCTTGAAGGGGGTGGAGGTTTAGGTAATAATTTTAATTCTTGTTGTTGAAATTGCTTAGCGAATGTTTTTTCTAATGATGTTCTTTTACCACCCCCAAACCTTAAAGATTCAACACCTGTTTCCTCCCCTATAACAATTGGTTCTTTTCTTCTTATTACTAATCCTTTAAGTTTAGGTGTTTTACCAGCGGCTCTTGCAAAAGGTTTTGTTACTTCTTTAAAAAATATTGCTCCTTTGAATACTTGAAATTGATCTGTTTCTTTTATCTTCGGAAATTGTGCTAATGTTTCAAATCTTGTTCTTCTTCTTCCAACTTGTCTCACTGGGAATAAATCAAATTGTGTTGGTTGTTCTCCAATATCAACTCTACCTAATTTAAAAGATTGGAGTTCTCCAAGACTAAACTCTGAATCCCTTCTTAAAACTCTTGGAACATTCCTTAATGAAACAGGTCTTCCTCCTGCAACATCTTCAGCAAACCTTTGAAATAATAATTGTTGTCTTGGAGATACTTGTCCTAAACTTTCAACTCCGATTGGTCTTGAAGTTCCTGTAATCACATCTAATTGTCCAACTCTTCCACCCTTTGTTGTTAATGTAAAGACCGGAAGTTTATCAACTACTCCAAAGGGTGTTGTAGTAACTTCAAGCTTTTGAGGTTGAATTCTTCCACCCAATAATCCTTCTGTTTTACTTGGAACAAGGGTGGGGGGAGTAATCTCTCTTGTTATTCTAAATGTTGAAAGGGTTGTTGGTTTTCCACTAATCACTAATGGTTGTTGAATTTCTACAAAGCTTGGTTCTTTAACTCCTCTTATAGGAATTTTTAATTTACCAACAGGTGCTTTAACTCCTGCAAAAGATAAAAATAAAGCTGATTGAAGTTGAGTTCCTGTTGATATTTCTGCAAGTCTACCTTCAAATGGAGTTACACCTAATGTTTGTCTTACTACTTTAGGAACTCCAACCCTTTCAAGAAAACCTTTTTCAGGAAGAGGAGTTAATGATGGTTCTGTCACACCATCCAATTTCACAGGAGCTAATATTGACATTTGTTCTTTAGGCAAAGATTGCAGAGAACTTTCAATAGTTACAAAACCTTTTTTTAAATCAATGCTAGATATTTTTTCTCCTGGAAGAAGTCCCCCTTTTAATTGTTCAATACCTGCAAATAAAGCTCTAACCTCTCTACCTTTTTTTATTGGAGCTATTTCTCTCCTTGCTTGTTCTTGAATTTCCTTTGGGATACCTGAAAGTTCTGCTCCGCTTCTAATATCTAAGAAAACTTCTTTTGCAATCTGAAGTTGTCTTGCCCTTTGTTGCTGTGCCTGAACTCTTGAAATTTCTTGTTCAACTGTTCCAATCTCTAATTCTCTTTGTCCTATCTCTTGTTTGAAAACATCCAATTCTTCTTGCTCTTTTTCAAGTTGTAGTCTTGATACTCCAAATTCTTTTCGTGCTGTAAGTCTTTGTGTTCTAATTCTTCTTCCTGCAGTACCGACGCCAAATTGTCTTTCAATTTCTAATTGACTCTTAAAGCCTCCAATTCTTGTTTTTTCTGCAAGTCTTTGTTGCGTTTCTGCCCTTGATAATTTGATGTCTGCTTCTCTTTGTTGTGCTTCAGTTTGTGCTTCTTCTAATTCCTGTTTCGCAGATTTTACTTGAGCTTGAGCTTCAGCGATAGTCGGCATGAAAATTTCAAGAAACGCTTATTTAATTACATTATGTTTTAATTTTCTTAATTTTTTAATTCTAATAATGTATTTAAAAAAAGTTTTTATTTTATGTTTATGGAAGAAGAACAGGAAACAATATCTGAAGTTGCAGAGTATTCTCCAAAGTCAGAATTTTCTAAACCAAGAATTGTTGAGAGAGCAATCACTATGTGTATTGAATCTAGAGGAAAAGAAATGAAGGCGGGATATTATAATTATAAAATTGTGAAAAGTGGAGAACCAATAAAGATATGGATAGAAGATTCAAGACAAGTTTATATTGGAAAAGTTGAAGCACTTAAACTTTTGTTATCTCCAGAAATAAGAAATAATTCAGACACAAAAAAAATTATGGAAAGTTATAGTGAAAAGATAGAATTAATATTTAATAAGTATTGTTATGAAGAATATAAAATGGAAAGGAAAGAGAGATTAATTTGGAGTCAAACTGGAAATAAAATAATTCCAGAATTAGATGATGAAGTAATTGTAATGGATTTAAAAGGTAATAATAAAAAAGGAATAATAATAAAGGGGGCTTGGAATTTAAAAGTTAATTTATATTGGAATAGTCTAGTTAAAATCTATGATGAGATTTTTGGTAAATTAAATAATCTAGTAAATGATTTAAATTATTTCAAACAAGCATCTTCTTTCTAAAATGAAACAAAAAGAAATAGATTATTCCCAATTACCTGAGAGTGATGTGGTAGTAAATAATGTATATGATAGATATAAAAAAGGATTATATACCCTAATCCTCATTACTGGATTACCTGGAACTGGAAAAAGCTCGTGCAGTATAAGACAATGTGAATTAATTTCTAATAAGATACATGGTAAAAATGAAATTAAATCCTCTGATATTGTAGATTCATTTTTAAGTTTTCTAAAGAGATTAAGACAAGTTAAGAAACCAGGAGAGTGTATTGATATAGAAGAGGTTTCTGTTTTGTTCCCAAGTAGAAGAGCTATGGCTAGTGATAATGTTGAAATTGGAAGAGTCTTAGATACTTGTAGAAAAAAACAAGTTATACTAATAGCTAATGCTCCAATCTTTCCATCTATAGATTCTCACATCAGAGCTATGGCTCATATACTAATACAAACAGAAAAAATAAATAAAACTCAAGAAGTTGTAATTTCTAGAGTTTGGAGAATACAAACCAATCCACATTCAGGAAAAATTTATAGACACACTCTTAAAAGAAATGGAAGAGATGTGAATATGATAATTACTAAAAAACCGAATAGCAAAGTGTGGGAAGAATATGAAGATAACAAGGATAAGTTTCTTGATGAGTTGTATAAAAATTTAGAACACTCTGCAAAGAAGAAGAAAGAGAAACAAGAAAAAGAAATTAATAAAGGAAAGATAATAGGCATTGGAAGACTAACTCAAAAGGAACTTAATGTTCATAACCTAGTAAACTATCAAGGCATGAGTCAAACAGATTGTGCTAAAGAACTAGGTGTGCATCCTTCTGCGATTAGTAAAATGTTAAAAAATATAAATAAAAAATCTGGAATGGGAAATTCAAAAAATGGAAATGAACTCACAAAGCCGATACAGGCGACTTCAAGTTAACTTAGTAAGTGTCAGATAATAATCTTAGGATGAAAAATAAATTAGTCAGTACAAAATGCTATTGTATATATTGCAAACAAGAAAGGGAAATGATTATTACAAACGAAGTCCTTACTAATAGGCAAAGAGAGAAAAAAATTAAAGGGCTTTGTAAAGTCTGTGAGGAACTAATGTGTCTAATTGAGATTGTCCAAACCTAAATCCAAATTTCCCTCAACCTGGTCTTCATCTGGGTTAAGGGATTTTCCTTCGTTTAAGATTGGTTGAATAATAAATTTCCAAAGTGCAAAACCTCCAACTAAAACAAAAGCAGTAACTAAGGGATGGTTAGTGATTATTTCTAGCCCTGCCATTGCTTTATCTCCCTTGCTTTAATTTCAATATAATAAAATCTTGTTCTACGAATAGGAACTTCCCAATTCAAAAGTTTCCCGGATTGATAACGATCTAATTCTATACATTTTATTTCTTTATATTTTAAAAGTTTTCTAAGAACCTTTGAAATATTTATTGGATTATCATTTACCTCTTCTGCTATTTGATTTCTACTCAAAGGAACTTTTGATTTTTCTAAAATATTAATTATTATTCCTTGTTTGATTTTTCCACCACCTCCGACACCTCTATCAAATTGAAACCAGAATGAAATGATTCACCCTGATTATTGATACATGAGCAGGAAACAAAATCATATTTTTCCATCACATAATCTATTGGTTGAGATTTAAGCATTTCTTTATTTTGTATAATGGTCGTTACTGCCATTAATAATCCAATGATTGCTGAGAATAATAAGATTAAAAAAATTGAATTTATGATTGTTTTATTTCTCAATGCTTTGCCTTCATCATACTCAATGTATGTTTTACCATCTATTTTTCTTATATCCATTTTAACTTTAATACTTTGTTTATCCTTGCAATATTTTTCTTTATTTCTTTTTGTAATGTGGGTTGATTCCCTTTAGCAGCTTCTGGAGAAAATCCTAAACTTTTTTGAGTTAATTTCGCATTTATCAATAAAAGTTTCTGCTTCTGCAACAACTTTAAAAGCTCTTCTTTTGATTGCTTTTCCAATTCTAAATATTCTATTTTAATTTTCATATTACTTTGTTAAAAGACTCCAAACGATTTTTATGATTATGAATGTTCCAACAATCCAAAGAAAGGGAATGTAATCTCTCATTCCTATTGCAAAAAACAATCCAATAAGAATGGCAATTACAAACCCTTTTCCAAGACCAAACATTTTTATTTATTCTTCCTCAATATTTCAACTAATGATTTGAGATATGAAACTATCTCCTGGACATTTGAATCTGTCTGTTGAACTTGTGCAGTAAGGTTGTCTAACTTAAGCTGAATCAACTGTTCATTTGTTACTATCTGTAATTTACTTTCTTCTTGTTTTGGTTCTTCAGTTGGTTCTAACTCTGTTTCTTCTTCAGTTTCTTCCTCTTCTCCAAGTTTTGGTATTTCTTCAATTGGTTTTTTTACCATTTTTTCCCTCCTTTCAAATAATTTTTTGAACATTTATTTTTTATCCTTTTATAAAGTTAATTATCATTGGAATTAGCCAATTTAATATAGCTGTTCCAAACAAAGTTCCAATAATAAATCCTAATATAAACTTCATCATTTATTTCTTAGCTCCTTTTTTCTTTTTGCCTTTTCCACCACGAGCCATTTTTGTTCTACATATTGTTAAGTTACCATCTTTATCTGTTCCAGTATAATACAAAAAACCTTTTTCCCGCTTAATTTTTGTTTTTGAAATTATTTCTTTCATTTTTTTACCTCCCTTTTGATTTTTTTCTTTCCATATTTTTAATTTTTCATTTGCATCCTTCATAATATCTTCTTTGAATTTGTGTATGTTTTCTCTTATCTTTAAAAATAGGGGGTCGTTTTTGATTATTGTTGGTGGCATTTTAATCGTATTTGGATAATACTCTTTTCATCTCAACTCCATCAAAGCTTTTTTAATTCTGTTAATATCTTCTGCTCCTTCTCCACTTTCAAGATGTTCAAGTAAATCACCACGAGTTAAATCAATTGCTTTATTCATATTATATAATTCATCATCCTTATTCATCATCCAATTATAAATGTAAAGAAAAGCTGCAAGAATTAAAAATCCTGCAATTCCAAGTGATAAGATTATTTGTGTAAAATGAACATAAAGTTTAATGAAATATGCTGTTGCAAATCCAATTGCAAGACTTCCAAACAATGCTAATGCTTTTATTATGTTTTTCATTTTTTAAAATATTTCCATAATTACAAAGGCAGTAATTAAACCAACAATACATCCGATTACAAAATCTTTATTTAACCATGACCAAGTAATTTCTTGTTTTGTTTCAATTTTCATTGTCTTAGTTTCTATCAAAATCGTCGTTCGTTCTTTTTTTTATTTGTTAGTAATTTCATTTGAATGTCGTGTTATCAGAAGATTTCTTCATATTTGGCCAATGCCTCCTCTGGATTTGCTCTAAGATAAACAGATGTTGTTCCAATACTTGAATGTCCCATGAATAATTGAACTTGATTGATAGGCATTCCTCTCTGCAAACAATTAGTTGCAAATGAATGTCTTAAACTATGAAAAACAAATCTTGGATTTAATCCTGCTTTCATTGATGCTGTTTTAAAATTTCTTTCTAAACTTCTTACAGATTTTTTAATAGGAATAAAATCAATCATCCATCCTTTCCAAGTTTTAGGTAATGGAACAACTCTATCTTTTGAGAATTTTCCTCTTTCAACAATTATTCTTTTACTCTTAATATCAATATGTTGTTTTGTTAAATGTTTTATTTCAGAAATTCTTAATCCAGATTCATAAGCAATTAGAAAAGCAACTCTGGATTCTTTCATCTGTTTAGTTTTTGGTAATAATTTAATCAACTTGTAAAATTCTTCATCCTTCATTGATTTTGGAAGAGGTTGGCTCTTGAATTTTTTTGGTAATGTTTTCTTTAATGCTCTTGCCTTTAACTGCAATTCTTCAATCTCTCTTTTTGTTTCCTCTTGATTTATTTCCATTAACATTTTAATTTAATTTCATTTATAAAAGTGTCTACTCTTATATGAACTGCGACTTTCATTTTAATTTCCTAGAAAAAGAATTTTGTTCTACTTCTCTGGGCGAAAGAGGGTTTAGTGAAAAACTCTCCCGCTGCAATGATAGTTCAATCTCAACAGGATGTGAAAAGAGATAACTAAACACACCCAAACTAGTTATAGATTTTGTATTTCTTTTTCCTATTATTATTTTCATTTTACATATTATAACTTATTTCATGTGTTGCTTCTCTAACTCTTTTTAATCTTCGTTTCATTGATGGAGTTCCTAAATTGTAATTATCCATTTCATCAAATATGCTTAGTGCTAAAAACATATTATATTTGTCTTTATTTTTTATTGCCTTAAAGAAATTATTACAAAGCTTATCAAATTCCTCTTCTGTATATGTTGTTACAAACTCCTGGAACTTATCTGCTTGTTCAGATTCTACAAATTGAATTGTTAATCCATTATTATTCAATATGAAGTTATCTGGCATACCTAAACTATCTTCTGCTTTTAATTGTGCTTCAACCCATTCCTTGTCATACTTTCTCATGGTTTCTATTTTATAATAGTATTTCATTTT
>SDBV01001590.1_pt1 | contig 34188 bp, 23 predicted proteins | sample 2277081 | NCBI WGS metagenome assembly SDBV01 (sample SAMN10402039, study PRJNA504765) | marine sediment metagenome | isolation source: marine sediment core GS10_PC15, 223 cmbsf | place: Arctic Ocean: Southern Knipovich Ridge | collected 2010 | reverse complement strand
CAAAATATAACGATGAAGTAATTATAAGTGAAATCTCAAAAAAACAAAGAAAAATATTCGAGGCATTCAAAATTGATCTTGAAGAAATTCATCGTTATTAACTCCGTACCGATTTTAGGTTATAATTTACGCAATAAGTTTTAGAAATGGTAGCATGTAACCTTTAGAGGTGCCCTTTAGAATATTTAACACTGATTTCCCGAAAAAAAATAGAGGAGAAACATATATTTACATTTCCTTCAATAAATGATTGTATCCATGATTCAAAAAATGACTATTTCACGTTTTAAGTACCATCTCAGATTTTTCTCCTGTATAACTCTGTTTTTCCTGGTCTCTCTCCTTGCAGCACAAAAACCAAACATACTTCTCATCATTTCTGATGATCTGAATACCCGCATCGGGCCCTATATGGAGATTGACAAGCACACTCCCCACCTTGACCGCCTGGCAGCTGAAGGCATTCGTTTTACAAGGACTTACTGCCAGTATCCTGTTTGTGGCCCGTCAAGGGCTTCTTTAATGAGCGGGTTGTATCCGGAAACCAACGGGGTTTTGAGGAACAATGATCAGCCCGGTAGTTACCGTTTGGAAAACCCATCCCTTGCCCATCATCCCTCTCTGGCAGGATTTTTCCGGGAACAGGGCTATTACACAGCCAGGGTTTCTAAAATATTTCATATGGGTGTGCCAGGTGGTATTGAACGGGGTGAACCTGGTGGAGATGATAGAGATTCCTGGGATTATGTATACAATGTGCTGGGACCTGAAACAAATAGTCCCGGAAACCTTGAGCTGCTTTCACCAGGGAATCTTCATTATGGTTCGAATTTCTCCCGTATGATATTACCAGATGGGCTAGAACAAACACAGACGGATTATATTGCCACAAACCAGGCGATTGCCATTCTTGAAAATCGGGTTGGTACCATGCCGGAAGAAGCCAGTAACAAGACAAAAGAGAAACCAGATTCTTCATTTTTTCTGGCGGTCGGTTTGGTACGACCGCATGTACCGTTTATAGCTCCGAAGAACTGCTTTGAACCTTACCCTGAAAAGGAGGTGCAACTCCCGCTTGTTGTGGTTAAAGATGATGTTCCGGGACAGGCTCTGGTACGACAAAATATGAAAATCTGGGAAATGAATGAGATGCAGAAGCGGCAGACCATTAGTGCCTATATGGCGAGCGTTCGCTTCATGGATCAGCAGGTAGGGCGCTTGCTTGATGCGCTTGACCGGTTAGGGATCAGGGATGAAACCATCGTTATTTTTATTTCAGATCACGGGTATAACCTGGGTGAACACGACTGCTGGTCCAAAGTAAGTCTGTGGGAAGGGAGTGTACGAATCCCGATGATCATATCATATCCGGGAGCCGGGTAGAAAGAGGGAACCTCCTGTGAATCCATCACAGAACTCATTGATCTTTATCCCACGCTGACTGAACTGTGTGGTCTGGCCAATGCACAACCTGAAATATTGCAGGGTAAAAGTCTTGCCGGTATTATCATGGGAACCAGTACATTGAAGGGTGAATCACTTGCCTACTCAGTCACTTATGGAGGAAGGGGAGCTACCCTGAGATCCGACAGATGGAGGTATACCCGATGGGGCGAAGAGATTGAGGCAGGCAATGAAGAGCTATATGATCATATGAATGATCCTGAAGAACACAGCAATCTTGCCAATGACCGGGAAATGCAAACAACATTGACACAGATGAGGGGGAAATTTGATTTGGCTAGAATAAAGGCCCGAACGACCATTGAAACCCAATAGGAAGATTGATGTGCTGCCCGGGCAACAAATCCGCTTTGTATCCATTTATTTTGCAGGTTCAATGGCATTGACCGGACGTTTAGATTAAAATGGCCGGCTGGAGCTAATTCAATTCTCTGGTAATGTGAGCGATTTGTACAACAAATTGCCTGAATAGAACAACAGTCAGGCTGTAATATTCTTGTCGAACCAGTTGGGTAATCTTAATTTTAGCAATGATAACCAGGAAACCCATCTGCATGGCCCCTCCAGTCAGATATATCTTCCGTCAGGGAAAAGTTTATGCTCTATTCACCATTATCAAGGTGCTCAGCCTTGTGATCGGATTCTCTGTATTCGTCATCCTTATCTCCCTGGTAAAGGATGAGCTCGGGTATGATAAATTCTGGGAGAACGGTCGTCTGCTCTACAGGGTGGCCATGGAACAATACCAGAATGAAGAGCTGATCATCAGCAGTGCTCAAAGTTATCTCGGACTGCCGGGTGTCCTGGTGGAGGAGATGCCCGAGGTATTGGATATGACACGACTTACTCCGGACTTGATCACCGTTTTTGTTGGTGAGCAGCAGATCCAGGATGTGAAGATGTTCTATGCCGACACCAATATCTTCAAAGTTTTACCACGGGAAATACTGAAGAGTGAAAGTTCAAGGATATTCCCGGATATACACTCCATGGCCATTTCGGAATCCCTGGCCAGGAAACTCTATGGAACAGTTGATTGCCTGGGAGAGAAGCTGAGGTTGAACGAGGGGTGGACCTTTTACATCAACACTGTTTTTGAGGATATCCCTCAGAACAGCCATCTCTGTTTTGATGTGTTAATGAGCAGGGCCAGCCTGGTCTACTATATGAGACATTTTAACAACCAGACCGGTCAGCTGGTCAATACAGAAGACTTTGAGTATCTGGAGCCCGGACCATATCATCGGGGATCCTGGAACCGGAGGAGCTACAATTATCTCCTGGTATCGGAGGGTACGGATATGGAGTGGCTGCAGGAAAAGGTGGTGAAAATGCTCCAGGAGGTTGATTTACCGGACCGTATACGTATTGCATCAATCAAGCCTGTGTTTCATCGTATCGACAGGATCCACCTTCACTCTGAATTTCCCGATGAAATGAAAGCCAGTGGAAGCATGTTCCACATCTATATGCTGATCCTTATCGGGGTGGTGGTCGTGGTCATAAGCTGGATCAATTTCATGAACCTCTATGCGGTGGTATTCCAAGAAGGAATCAGGGTGGTGGCCATCAGGATGATCCATGGAGCAGAAAGAAAACATGTGAGGATAGAGGTATTCGGAAAGGCCATTTTCTTAAGCCTGATTGCAGCGATAATGGCGGGAATCCTCGCCTGGGCTGTTCAATTCTTTTACCAGGCTTACAGTTTCAGCCTCCTGGATATAGTTCTGCTGCTATTGCTGACCTTCATTACCGCTGTAATATCGGTGCTTATTCCCATTGCCGGGTTCCAGTCGGGCAGGATCATCGGCCAGCTAAGGGGTGAGATCTTCGGTAAACAAAAAGGTGCCCTGTACCGCCGGGTCACGGTCATCATACAGTTTACGGCCAGTGTGGTACTGATCACGGTAACCATTGTAGTCCTTTCCCAATTGAATTATACCCGGAAAAAGGAGCTGGGATTTGATCCTGGGAATATCATCTACTCCTTTTCACCAATGACCATGAATCAGCGTCCTGAGATACCTGAAAAGCTGATCCTGTTCCGGGACAAGGTGGCGGGCGTCCCCGGGGTACTTGATTTTTGCGTTTCTTCCACTATTCCAGGAAAACCCATCGGGTTCCCCGGATTGACCATGCGCTTTACCGCTGATGGAAATGAGTTGGAAAGCTTCCTGCAGAGGATCCATGTGGATGCCGGCTATTTTGATCTCTATGGTATAGAGATGCTGGCCGGAACCGGATTCCGGGAAGATCCCCGGTATGATGTGGAGGATATTGTTTTAAACAGGCAGGCTGCGGTATCTCTTGGATATGCAGATCCGTCAGGGGCCATTGGTACCTTTTTACGGGCAGGAGAGAGGGAGTACAAGATTATCGGGGCAGTGGAGGATTATCACCATAAGTCATTAAAAGATGGTCTGATGCCCATGGTTTTCTTCAAAAGCCTGCGGTGGCGGGTGGCAGTGGGATATTACTCCTTCAGGCTTGGATCTATCGAGGAGAAGACCATTGATCGGCTGGCTGAAATATGGAAGGTAACCTATCCCGGAGAGCAGTTCCTGTTCCATATCATGGAGGAAACCTATGAGGAACAGTATAGGACGGAATGGAATTTTATGAGATCGTTCATGCTGGCCGCACTCCTGGCCATGATCACATCCAGCTTGGGACTGCTTGCTTTCTCCAGCTACAATACCCTGAAAAGGACAAAGGAGATTGGTATCCGCAAGACTTTCGGATCGAGCCGGGGCAGGATAATGATCCTGCTCCATATGGAAACTTTTTCCCTGGTGATGATCTCCACATTGATAGGGATCCCGGTGGCATGGCTGATCGTTAGTCGCTGGCTAACCAATTTCTCTTACCGCATTGAACCCTCCTGGTGGATGTTCCTTGTGGCGGTTCTGGTAACACTGCTGGTCGCTACAGCCACCACTTTTATCCAGACCTGGAAGATATCAGGAAGAAATCCTGTGGAGTCTCTTCGTTATGAGTAATATATGAAAGATTGCAATAACAACCCGAACCATAAACGATGTTATATCGTATGAATAATGCAACGGATAACTGTTCATCAAAGACCCAAATGATTGTGAAAAATGTTCTGATAGGTTTATTTATTACTTCAATCTCAGTTTCGTTTGCTACCGGGCAATCCGGCAATGAACAGAATGGCCCTGATACCATCATTCAAAAACTGGAAGGAGCCGGAGTATTTGAGGTTCCGGTTTTTTCGTTTACGTCGGATTATGATGCATATAAGAGTTATGACCATCTTCAGGGCCTTTTCTTTGATGCTTTGTCCTATCATGGCGATTCAACCAGAGTATTCTGCTGGTATGGGTTGCCAGATAATATACCGGAAGGCACCAAAGTACCTGCAGTTGTCCTTGTCCATGGAGGGGGAGGTACCGTTTTCCCGGATTGGGTAAGGAAGTGGACCGACAGGGGGTATGCGGCCATCTCCATTGCCCTGGAGGGCCAGGTTGCGGGCGCAAGGGATGCATTCAACAAGTGGCCCACCCATGTATACTCCGGACCGGTCCGTACCTCATTTTTCTCGGATCTCGAAACAGAAAAGACCGAAGATGTGTGGTTTTATCATGCGGTGGCGGATGTGATCCTGGCCAATAGCCTGATCCGGAGCTTTGAAGAGATCGATACTACCAGGATTGGCATCACCGGTATATCATGGGGAGGGATCCTAACCAGTGTGATTGCGGGGATCGATCACCGTTTTACCTTTGCTGTACCCGTCTATGGCTGCGGGTATCTTCAGGACTCCCCCCTTTATTCAACCCAGATGGGACCACTTTCTGATACGGCCCGTATGGAGTATCTTCATGCCTGGGATCCATCCAACTACATCCCCCGGATAACCATGCCCACCTTGTATGTCAATGGAACGAACGATTGTCATTTTACGATGAATTGTTTCACGCGCTCTTTCCATGCGCTGAACGTTGAGAAATACCTGAGGGTGGAACGCAACATGAAGCACGGCCACCTGCCGGGATGGGAGCCGGAATCAATCTATGATTTTGCGGATTATATCTGCCGGAACGGGTCCCAGCCGGTGCGATTCAATTTCGAAAGCCTGCGAAATAATGGGAAAGTGAATTTCAGTTATGAAGGGGATCTGCAATCGGCCAGCTTACTATATACAACGGATACGGCTGACTGGGATTGTGATAATTATCAGTGGATGGCTGTCCCCGCCGAACTGGATACAACAGAGCAGAATGTGACAGTAAAAATCCCCATTGATGCACAATACTACTTTGTCAACGGGATAAGCGGGGAAGGTAATTTATACAGCTCTTCCATGCACAAAGTGGAATTTGATCCGGCATTTCATTCCTATCCCCGGTTCAGCTGGGACCATGTCCCCCTCTACATGCATATGAGGAAATCCACTGCGTTTACTCAGGAGGAGCTGGAATACCTGGCAGGATTTCCCATCCTCACGCTTGAAAAGACCACCGGGAGTACTACATACGGTTCCACAGAGCAGGGTTCCCTGGAAGCTGCCAGGGCCATCAAATCCATTGATCCGGATACCCGGGTGCTCTATTACTGGAACGCCATGGTACATTACACCACCTATGATGTGAATGCAGGGGTGGATACCATACCGGGGGCATTTCTTGAAGACAGTACGGGCAATACCCTGTTGCACAGGGGAGTCCGGGAAGTATATGATCTTTCCAATCCTGATGTGCGAGACTGGTGGGTGGTTCATTGCGTGGAAATGACCAGCCATGAAGAGATTGACGGGGTCTTTGTGGATGCCAATCTAAAAGCTGTTTCGCCCGGGTACCTCCTGGCAGAGATCGGGGAGGAGAAAAAACAGGCCACCATGGAAGGCTACGATTCGATGATGGTGGATATGAACCTGAGGATGGATTCCACCAAGCTAAAGATTGCCAACATGATACGTGCCACTCTTCCGGAAGCAGGACTGGAATACATGCACTATTTCGATGGCTCATATATGGAAGGGATTGAAGGCGACCCGGATTATTTCGCCAAAGGTATTGCTGCAGCACAAACGGCCGCCAGGGAAGGTAAGATCATCGCCTTTTGCATGAATCTGGCTGATGAATTGGCCCCACTCGAGAGTGATGAAAACGGACACCTGGTTTTAGATGCCACTCTCCAGGAAAGGATGAAATTCTCCCTGGCCATGTTCCTGATATGCTCGGAAGAATACAGCTATTTCCTGCTGCACGACGGTTATAATGTGAATCCAGGTGCCAGTAACCTGTGGATGAAGCGCTTTGCAGAATACGATAAGCCCCTGGGCCCTCCTGAAGGACCAGCTGTCCGGTCGGGATACATCTATACCAGGGAATTTGAACATGCCAGTGTCTGGCTGGACCTGAGTTTAGGTAAAGGTAGTATCACTTGGGACTCTGATACAATTACGGACCCAGATCCTGAACCGGAGAAATTCACCCTGAAATTTGTTGTACGTGAGGCAAATTCCCCTGCCTATGTGCCCGAAGCCCTCATAACCATGGATTCATTGATTAAGTCAACAAATTTGACCGGGGTGCTGTACTTTGATCTGGACAGCGGGAGCTATCATTACACCATTGAAAAACCCGGATTTTTTCCGGTGGACTCTTCCTTACATATCTTTTCGGATACTGTCATCCAAATAAGCTTGCAATCCACCACGGCTGATGTGAAATTCAGGATAAAGGAAGGAGAGCATCCGGTGGCATATGCAGATGTTTCGCTCAACAACGATGCCATGCAGACAAATAATTTGGGCCTGGCTGTATTTCGGGATCTTCCTGTATTCGATGATTACTCCTGGTCCATCGAAAAGGAAGGTTATGAAACTGTTTCCGGGAGTTTCTATCTGAACCAGGATACAACCATCAATGTGCAATTGAATGCTCTGACTGATGTGGATAATTTCCATAAGGATCTGCTTCGCATTTATCCAATCCCCGCAGAAAGCTATTTTATTCTTGAATCGGACCATGAAATGGCAGAGATTCAACTGGTGGACCTCACTGGTAGGGTAGGGCTTTCGGAAAGTGTGACGGGAAAGAAAGTCAGAATAGAACTGCCCCCTGGATTTCCCCACATTTGTATGCTGAAGGTGTTTTTCAAAGACGGTACGGTAGTCACGAAAAGAGTGGTGGTTATTTAGTTTTTTAAAAAATAATCTTAACCAGATCTAGTAATTTTGTTTGCATATCTGCTGACACTTCCACTTGTAAGGTTTTACCCATGTGATGTCAAGTGGTTCCTTGCCACCTACGATATTCAGGGTTATACTACCATCTGTGGTTTGAAAACAACTTGGATGCTTTACATCTATAGTTTCAATTACTCTGGTACGATTTATAGAATCTCATTAGGTGTTGGGGTTGATGGCACAATGAATTTACGATAATCAGCTTAAATACAATCGCTACTAAACTCATCTAGATGCAACAGGACCAATTTCATTTGTATTATATTTGATTACTAAAGCAATAAATCATGAATAAGCTCATCGGTATTCTTTGTCTCACTTTCTTCGCCAGCGGAACGATCTTTGCCCAGGAGGCCACCGTTACCGGCAAGTTCACCGTCGAACACCCCACATTGCTCAATCTTGGCTTCGAATGGCCGATCTCAGGCGATGCCAATCGCAATGCTGAAGTCGCCGTTCAATTTCGAGAAGTCGGAGAAGCTCGCTGGCGCCCCGCCCTGCCGCTTGTACGAATGGGAGGAGAGAAGATCTATCGCGCCCGGGAGCATCTCGACTACACGGTACCCGATGGCTTTGCGGGCAGCATTCTCAACCTGCAGCCAGGCACCGAATACGAATGCCGCTTCCAAATGTCGGATCCCGATGGGATCACCGGCGAGGCTAATCACACCGTCAAGGTCACTACACGTACCGAACCACAACCTTACACCGGGGGTGACACCTTGCATGTCTATCCGCCCGACTACGATGGCCCCCGCCAGGAACCCAGCTTCACAGGCATTCTGCAGGCTTACTATGGCGCAGGTCTCGGCGATTGGTCCGTGGTCTGGGAACAACGGGCCCAAGCCGGCGACATCCTGCTCTTGCACGCCGGACTCTATCGTGTGGAGCGGTTGGACTACGTCGATCCGATGATGACGCCTTTCGACGGCTCCATGTCCCTCACGCTCAAAGGAACTCTGGAAAAGCCCATCACCATAAAGTCCGCTGGCGATGGCGAAGTGGTGATCGATGGAGACAACAATCACCGCCTCTTTGATGTCATGGCCTCCAGTTATCATATCTTTGAAGGACTCACATTTCGCAACACCGACGTCGCCATCTTTGCCGGCCAAAAAGAAGTGAACGGCGCAGTCGGTCTCACTGTGAAGAATTGCCGCTTCGAAAATATTGGATTTGGTGTCTGGACTGAGTATGCCGGCTCCTCGGATTTTTATATCGCCGACAACCTGTTCATTGGCCGGGACGACCGTTTTCGGCTCATCGGTTGGGGAGGACGGCCGCGAACCCCGGATAAAATCAGCTGGAAGGAACCGCTCTACAAGTCTCATCGCATGGTCAGTTATTACGCCATCAAGGTCTATGGTCCGGGCCATGTGATTGCCCATAACTCAATCGCCTATTTCCACGATGCCATCGGCATCTCCACTTATGGCACACCTCCAACAGATCCGGACCAGCGCGCCTCGTCGATCGATATCTACGGAAATGACATGCATATGTCGAACGACGATTTCATCGAAGCCGATGGTGGCGTGCACAACATTCGGATATTTAACAATCGCGGAACCAACGCGAGTATGGGCGGCTTGAGTGCCCAACCGGTTTTCGGCGGTCCCGCCTACTACATTCGCAATACGCTCTATAATATCCCCAGGGGAGTAGCCTTGAAGTTCGGAGGAAAGCCCGCAGGTTTGTTTGTCTATCACAATACGATCATCTGCGAAAACCAGATACGTGGCACCGCCGCGAATATGCATTTTCGCAACAATCTCATTCTGGGCCGCGACGCTCCTGATCGCGGCATCATGCGCGTGGGCAACTCACATAACATCAACTCATCCGACTATAATGGATACCGGCCGAATAAAGGCGTAAAGGACCAATATGTTTGGACAGCTCCGCCTCCCGGAGAGATCATCTATCAACCCAAGCAGGGTGATTCTAAAACCTTCGCCACTTTGGCCGACCTCCAGGCGGGCACTGACCAGGAAACGCACAGCATCGAAATCGACTACGACATCTTCGAGGATCTGAGTCCGCCTGACGTAACCAATTATTATGCAGTCTATCACGCCATGGACCTGAACTACCAACTCAAACCGGATGGACCGGCCATTGATGCCGGTGAGGTAATCCCCACCGTCAACGATGACTTCGTTGGAAAGGGACCGGATCTGGGGGCGAACGAAGTCGGCGCTCCCAAGATGAAGTACGGTCCGCGTTGGCTGACATGGGAACCATTCTACCGGTAGGCAGGCGCAGGACCAATAATATTAGTAATTGTGCATAATGCCTCGCTAAACTAAGTTCCGTACTTAGGGCGAAGGTTGCCGAGCTTGCTCGAGCAGACTGTATCACTTATCTTTAAAGATAAATCTGTCCAGGAGTATAAGAAGTTAATCACCACTGAACGATGGAAAATTGAATCCCGTTCGCGCATTAGCTTCCTTTAGATTTACAGATTATATAAGATATTAACTTTTAATAATGGTAATGATGAAATCTAATCGACGTAAATTCTTGCAATTGGCTGCATTAACAGGAGGAGCAACCATACTCCCTTTATCATCATGTAGCGAAAATGTTGGACAGAAACGCAATGCTTATCCAATGTCCGATTACGTAAAGTTAGATGAAGTACGAAAGGAACCTGAAGTTTCTTTGGAGCTTATGTATCAGGACTTTATAGCGACAAAAGCCAAGGCGATAAAACTTAGGGCTGGAAGAACCGAAAAATTAATTAGGTTGGCTCGTAAGAAGTTTGGGGATGATGTAATGTTAATGATTGATGGAAATGGATCGTATTCCGTAAAAGAAGCAATCCGAATTGGCAAAATACTGGAGGAGCATAATTACTATTTCTATGAAGAGCCAGTTCCCTGGAATTGGTATGAAGAACAGAAACTTGTAGAGCAGGCTCTTAATATTCCAATGGCCGGTGGAGAAGAAGAATTTAGTCTTCATACTTTTCGTTATCTAAGATAAAATGAATAAAACAGGACTTAGAAATTTACTAATATGTGTATCGCTGCTATGGACGAGCATGGCATTCGGAGAATCTATAACAATTTATTGTCCTTCAGACCTTCCCGCCATTCAATTTGCAGCAAATGATCTTCAGCAGGCAATAGAACATCAAGGGAGTATTAGTAAGATCATACCTATCTCAAAGATGACCAATACGCAAACACAGACTCAGTTTGTTTTGGGGCTTCATACGGACGATATACTGTTGCAACGATTGAAATCGGCCGGAGGTAATGACCTGAAAACGCTTGCTCTCGAAGGGTATGCAATACGTCTTACCCGTAAAAATAATCGTCTTACGGTTTGGGCCATAGGTGCTGACCCTACCGGAGCGATGTATGCTGTGCTGGCATTGGCAGAGACCATTGCTCAGGATGGGATAAAGGGAATTGAGGAGGCCGATTGCGCACCCTACATCGGAAAACGGGGTTTAAAGATGAATATTCCTCTAGATGCACGCACACCTGCGTTTGCCGATTGTGGCGATGCTGCTCAGAACAATATTGCAGTAGTATGGGATATTAACTTCTGGAAGCAGCAGCTCGATGCCATGGCAAGGGATAGGTACAACACAATAACGCTATGGGGTGCTCATCCTTTTCCATCCATGGTTAAGGTACCGGAATATCCCGATGTTGCTTTGGAAGATGTGAAGATTGCCGATATAGATTGGCCTGATTGGTTTTCCAGGTATGCCGGCGGTGAAGGTGCCCGCGGGATGACACCAGAATTTCTCGCCAGCCTCAAAATTGTTAAAAAGATGACCATAGAGGAGAAAATCACCTTTTGGCAGGAGGTAATGCAATATGGACACGACCGAGGAATCGAGTTTCATATTATAACCTGGAATATCTTTGTTTGGGGCGCTGATGGTAAATACGGAATTGAGAATTCTATTTCCAACGAGATAACCATAGATTATTTTCGTAAAAGTGTTAAGAGTCTTTTTGAAACGTATCCATTGCTAGCTGGTATTGGAGTAACAGCTGGAGAGAATATGAAACGACTTACCCCTGACCAAAAAGAGCAATGGCTATGGAAGACTTATGGCATGGGTGTTATGGATGCCAAAAAGGCCTTTCCAGATCGGAATATCCGGTTTATTCATCGCTACTGGATGTCTGAAATTCCTGAAATAACAAAGCATTTTGAGGGCTTCGGCGAAGATATTGAGTTTAATTTTAGCTTCAAATATGCGAAGGCTCGACTATATGCGAATAGTGATCCAACTTTTGTTGATGATATATTAGGTAATGCACCTGAAGGCACCAAATGGTGGTGGAATTTACGCAACGACGATATTTTCTATTTTAGATGGGGTGATGCCGATTATGTACGTGAATTTATTAACAACTTTCCTTCTGCCGAACAGACAGAAGGATTTCACATGGGCTCCGACGGATATGTCTGGGGGCGTGAATTTGTTAGTACTGAACCAGATTCTCCACGTCAATTGGAGATTGAAAAACATTGGTACAATTTTATGTTGTGGGGACGTCTTGGGTACAACCCGAAGCTCTCGAATGAATTCTTTGAGAAAGCCATGCAACAACGTTTTCCAGCAAAACCTACTAAAAAGCTTCAGGAGGTTTGGGCACGTGCCTCGAAAATTATTCCGGCCGTCAACCGTGAGCATTGGCACGATTGGGATTTCCAGTGGGCTGTAGAAGCATGTTCGGGTCGATTAAAATATCATGCAATCACTGATGACTGCTGGGAACCTGGAGGCGCAAAAGCTGCTGATGAAATCCAGGGGCATGCAGACTATGTATTGCAAGAATTGGTTAAATTACAAAATATCAAGGGTGATAAAACTTGGCAACGTACCCTGGGAGATATGGAGGCCATGGCGCATCTCGGGAATTATTATGCAGAAAAAATCCGTGCAGCAGATAACAAAGAAGATAAGAAGGAACAAGCAATTGTACATTTGAAAAAGGCGCTGAAGCATTGGGAGAACTATGCCGAAGTCGGTCGGAAGCAATACAAACCGCAGTTGCTGAGCAGAGCAGGTTTAGCGGATTGGCAGAAAGGGTATGAAAATGCAAAGAAGGATATTTTACTTTTAGAGGAAAAGTAGAGTATTTAATTTACTGTGAAATACATAATACGCATGGCATTTCCAGTGCCTGAACTCTCCTTAAGCATTTTTAACTGCAGGGTATGTTTTCCATCTTTCAGCTCATTGGCAAACATGATTGTTTGCGGATAGTGCAGGTTTTCACTGTATTGTTTATGATAGGGATCATACTCCACGAAGGGGCCACCATCGATACTTACCTCCACAATTCCTTCGTCGGGTCCTGAAAGCAAAAAAGCTCCCACTGCAGTTCCAGTAAACTCAAAAGATAATTCAGCCCCTTTCGTTTCGGTCCAGAGCATGGGTAAGCCCATATATCTATCACGTTTTTTGCCTTCTAATTTATCCCAGTCCGGAACGGAAAATGACCAGTCGCGGTTGTAATTGCACTCAGAGGGATCGACCAGTCTACCATTTTCGAAATTGATTGGATTAATCGCCTCGGGAAGATTAAAAACCTCCTTCTTTGACCAGGCCTCTTCCAGCATGTCGCTGATCATATTCTTACAAATGCTATTGCCATATTCGTTGGGATGGGTTCCCCTGATGCTTTCCCATAGGATGGTACCAACCGAGATTTGATCGGATACTTCCTTTGCAAAATTGCAGGTGGAAATGTCATAATGTTTTGCAATCTCCATATGCGCAGCAACAGATGTTCTTACGATACCATGTTGATAGTCCTCCAGGATTGAAGGATTTACAAAATAGGTCATGACAATATCCACTTCCGGGTTATAGGCTCGGGCTTTGCGGATAATACCTTCCATTCCCAGCATTGCTTCTTTGTAGCTATCCTCAGCATCCTGATCATCATTTACAGCAAACTCAACAAATAGCAGGTCCAGGGGGCCCTGGCTCAGCACATCCCTTTCCATCCTGAAAGCACCTGTGGTAGATCCGGTTGAAGATATTCCGGCATTGGTAAAGGTGAATTCTGTATGAGGAAAGCTTTCTTCAAGATAAGAACATATCATAGGTCGGTATCCATTCATCTCGGTGATGGAGCCGCCAATAAAGGCAACGTGACCTGAGCCCTGCTGTTCAAAGCGGATTCTGCAATTTCTGAAATCACTTCGAAGGGTGGTGTTATTCTTACTCCATTCCGGATCCCTGGAGATGGGGCTTTCCCGGTTTCCCGTATGGATCAATATAAAATCGACGATTGGCTTAGGATCTTTCAGTGAATGAGGATGATGACCTACACCCGGTTTATGAAGAATCCTCATGTCCCAGTCCAGTTCAATCAGTCTTTCTTTTAATCTGCCGGTGTTTTCCGAAACCGGAACAACCTCATCGGTATCACCTATCACATGCAATATAGGTACCTTTGCCATGGCAATATTTTCCATATGATCCACAGGATTGCCATTGAATGCCATGGCCTGTTCTACGGTAAACTGGTACTGTTCCAGACAGGTTTTCCATGCTTCCTCTGACCCCGAGCTAACACCAAAGCCCATAGGCCAGCTCTTAAAATCACAAACCGGGGCATCGCCATAAATGCATGCCACTTTTTCCACAATCCGGTTGGCCCAGTTGTATAAAATCAGTCCTCCCCGGCTCAAACCTTCCAACACTACTTTCTGGTTTAAGTAGTACTCCTCTACCATTGTTTTGTAAAATGCATCCCAAATTACAATAGCTTCTTCGTTGCCAAACAGTCCCCCAACATCAATATAGGCCACATGAAATCCCTGTTCAATCAAGGCAAGATCCGTTTGTGGTTCATACCCCCAGAAACGTGCCCGCCAGATCCAATCGCGGTTTTCATTTGGCTTCTCCGGAAAAACAATCTTGTAATTCCTGCCATTTAAGCTTGAATCCAGGATTTTATAACCATGCCAAAGTTGATTATTCTGTGCCACAGCCTTATATGACTGGCTAAGGATGCACAGCAGGACCATTAAGGCAATCCTATTAAACTGCAAACAATTTATTTTCATGGTAGCGATGAAGTTTTATTAGAGGTGCCTGCCGGCTTCCTGCCGGGCTTTTATTTATCCAAGCACTCACACCTGACCCTTAATAAGTTTCTCAGTGTCTTGGGGAAGGAAAGACTCAATCTCATCGATAGCCAGCTTAATGTCGTATAACGATTTAAGCACTCTTTCTTTCATAGATCAGTCGTTTGTCTCTATCAAGAATTTTGCGGAATACAGGATTTTTTACTGCCTGGTTTTCAACAATATCTATTTCCCGTTTCAATAATGATTCCATCTTTTCCTTGAAATCCATATAATTGTTGAAATATTGAGCAGGATCAATATTTGAACTAAACTGGATCAGAATATCAATGTCACTCTGCTCGTCAAAATCCTTGGAAATAACCGATCCGAAAACAAAAAGCTGTTCCACATTGTGAGTCAGGCATATTGCTTTTATCGGATTGATATTTTGATCAATAAGTTTCATCCATACAAAAATAGGAAAAATGAATGATTCCTGTTTTTTAGCTAAATGTGATAAGCCTATGATGAACACCTAGACCACCCGGGCAGTCTTCTTGTGACACTTTAAGCCCTTCATCCTCACTGAACATTTGTAATTTCTTACTTCAGTCGTCTGCCTACTTCACGCAAAGTCTTCACGTCTTCGGGATGTATTGAACCATCCGGTAAGGGGCCTGTATTCAACAACAGGTTAGCATTTACAGCTTTCGCATTCTTTAGCATTTCCCAAACCAGATCAGCCGATTTATGTGCGCCGTCATTCGTGCGGTCCTGGCCCCAGGAGTGGGGTTGCAATGTGTCGCACAGTTCCAATGGTACCTCTGATGTGCCCTTGAAGTTTCGTTCCGGTGCCTTAAAATCCTCTGTTCCCACCAATCCCTGTTTGTAAGATACCAGCACCTGGGGCTGCAGGGAGTGGATATGGTCATAGAGTTCCTGAACCCTGAATTGTGTGACTTTGTCAGGCCTGGAACGGGGGGTGGCGATTCCATCCAGCCATATGGCTCCGATAGGTCCATAGTTGGTAAGCAATTCAGTGATCTGATTTTTCATGAATTCCACGTAAATCTGCAGGTCTTGTTCATCCCCGTACTTGTAACTCTTCTCGGGCGGATCATAGGTCGGCCTGGCACTGCCGCCCCAGTCGCCATTGTTAGGGGCATGTGGATGGCGCCAGTCGCGACCGTGAGAGTAGTAGAGATAAAATCCCAGGCCCTTTTGCTGGCACTGTTCAGAAAGTTCTGCAACAAGGTCCCGCTTTGCCAGGCTGTTGGTGCTCTTGAAATTCGTGTATCTGGAATCAAAGAGGCAGAAGCTGTCATGGTGCCTGGTGGTCAGGTTGATGTATTTCATTCCCGCATCCAGTACCATATCTGTGATGTAGTCGGCATCAAACTTATCCGCTTTAAACTTCGTTGCCAGCTTCTCATATTCCTTAATCCGTATTGCGCCTCGAAGCTGGACCCACTCAGCCGGTCTGGAATGGACACCCTTCCAGTAGCCTTCCAGCAGGCTGTATAAACCATAGTGGATGAAAAGGCCAAACTTTGCTTCTCTGAAGTACTGAAGAGCCGCCTTGCGAGGATCAACAGCATAGACTTCTTCATATCCCTTCAGGTAGGAGGGAAGCTGGGGTTTCGCTTTCCCATAGAGAGTATTTTCAAAAGCAAGAGGGGCAAGCAATGCGGAACTTGTAAGTGCGGCTCCCGTTTTTAGCATTTTTCTTCGATTCATTTTCATGATTTTAATATTCATTTTTAAGCATTTGACCAACTTCTAATAATATTTTTGCAGATTCCTCTGGAATCTCGCCATTGCCATCGGGTCCAACATTTAAAAGTAAATTACCGCCAAGGTCGTTGATGTCTTTTAGTTTTTTATACACAACTTCGGGACTTTTCCAATCGGTGTCCTTAATTTTGAAACCCCATGAATCGTTCATGGTGTAACAGGCTTCCCAGTAATGTTTTAATTTTGTGTCGGGGGCGAATTGCTCAGGTGTGCCAAAATCTTTTTTGAAAATTTTTCGTTTAGAAACCCGGTTATTGATAATAATATCTGGTTTTAATTCCCTGATGTACTGGTATAAATCATTACCATCTTCCAATGTCCAATAGGTTGCCCAATCGCCATCAAACCATAAAATTTCGGTGTCATACTTTTCAATTAACTCTTTAACCTGATTTTTCATATACTGCACATATTCTGACTTTTTCCCCGGGAGTAGAGTTGGATTTTGCCAGCGTTTACGATCTACTTCATTTGCGTCCGGACCGGGAATATCATGCGAAGGGTGGTTCCAGTCTATAATACTGTAATAGGTTCCAAAATGGATCCCTTGTTTTTTGCATGCTTCCGACAATTCTTTAATAAAATCGCGACCAGCCATTGGTGAATTTGATATATCGTAATCTGTAAATTCTGAATCCCACAAACAAAATCCTTCGTGGTGCTTGGTGGTAATCACCAGATACTTCATTCCGGCTTTTTTAGCCAGTTTTGCAATTTTATCGGCATTAAAATTTTTCGGATTCCAGGTGTTGATCAGTTTTACATACTCCTCTTTTGGTATCTGTTGATTCGCCTGAATCCATTCGGCATAACGCCCCTCCTCATTTCCCGTATAAATTCCACCCAGTTGACTGTAGAGCCCGAAATGGATAAACATTCCATATTGCGCATCAGTATACCAAAGCATACGTTGAGCCATATCGTTTTCGGATTCGTTGAGGTAATTTATCTGGGCGGCACAGCTTAGTGTCCCCAAAAGAATGATAGATATTAAGATATAAGTTCTCATTTTGTTGGTATTAAATGTTTAGTTAAATGTTATATAGTTTGTTTCATTCACTTAGCTTGACCGTTTTGGGAAATCCCGGATGCTGCTCTCGGCCTTCCGGTCCTCGGAAATTTCCGTATACAGGCCAACTTTCGAATGTCACTGAAGTCTCTGATTTGATGAATCTTACGATTCCGTATCCCTGAGCGCTGGTCCGAATATATTCAAGCGTATGCTCGCCATCGCCTGTGTAAGGATCTTCGATCGTGAATGTGCCTGGATTGGCTGCCGCCCACATCGTAATTTTATTGCCCCAGCCATCGAGATAGCGGCCCGTGTATTCAGGCATCCCCGGAAGGCGGTTCTGCCCTGCTACCTTTGGTCGCCATGCGCGGTGGGTTTGGGTGGATACGGATGGCAGCGTAAAAGACCAGCCCGCATCTTCCCAATCATCGATTCCCTGTTGCACCAGCGTAGCAAAATGAAGATCACCCGTCACCATTATAGCATTGGCCTCGCGTATGACTTCCAAAGCCCGCCGGCGTCCCGACTGTGGCCAACCATTGGAATCCATATCGGCCAACATCAAATGGTGAGGCTGGCAAAATGCCGACTGGGATAGAACCGCTCGCAACCTGGCATCGTTTTTCGACCAATCACCCAGAAAATCCAATTGCATCTTTCCTAACAATTTCAGGTCATCGCGATCCAAAGTTCTCGTATCGAAATTTTCCTCATTGATGTTATCGAGATTGGGAATGTTTCGCTCTCCTCGAGCGGCGAATAACGGCTCCATGGCGTCGATAACGTCACCAGGAGCCGATTTGAATTTCCGATCATTGACCAAAGCGAAGCTGACTCCACCCACATCTAGGCTCGTCGTATAAACTGCCATACCCTGCTCGATGGGAGTCGGGTCATACGCGTCAGGACGATTGCCCATCTGGGTGTATTCGACCATATTGACCCAATCGACATGAGCCCTATAGCCGCCAAAACAGCGATCCTTGCCCATGGGAAGGCCACCCTTTCCCCAAAGATCATTCGAATACAAATCGTGATCGTCTGGAACCATCACCGTTGGGCGGTCTTTCATGAGATCGCGAAACCCAAGTATCGATAGCCAAAATTTCCCGAGGTAGTTAAGCGTCGCTCGGGGAACGTCCGCTTCGGTTTCCGCGATGATGGTCCAATATCCGCCGTTCGCTTCATAGATCTGGTCGCCCGAGAAAAACACAAGATCAGGATCCTGCGCCAAAAGGTTTTCTGTCAAAAACCGGTTGGGAAACAAATCCGAGTTCGAACAAGACAAGCCAGCCATGACTATAATATCTTTTTTAACTGGATCCTTTCGTATGGTTCCGCCCCAGCTGGCCAGGGATTTCCCCTTCACCGCATCCCATTGATAGATCACGCGATACTCCTGGTCCTTCTTATCGTCCCAGCCTTCGACTCGAAAAAGTGCGGTTCGCGACAACGATTCAATTTCGCTTTCGGCTACCGTTTTCCATCCACTCCCTGACCGAATTTGAAACTCGGCCATCCTGTTCGCCTCGTCTTCCATCGGCACAAGAAATGCCATTAGCTTTAGAGTGTTCTGATGAAGGGTATACTGCGACCATAGGATCGGCCCGAAGGTCTGTTCCGGACTCGCTTTGAGTTTGTCACCCTTCACATTCCAATCAGAGAACCAGAACCTGGAATGATCAATAGACCCCCCATACCGGTTCTTGTTGGGTGGCGGGTTCAATCCGTGACAAGCAAGAGCAACATTTCCACTCAGGGAGACCCGTTGAAGGGTAGATTCCAATATCGCAATATTCTTATTCGCGTGTGAGACAGCCAAACGGGCCCTAATCTCTTTTCCTGTATAAGCTACCTCTAGTTTCAGAATCGCATCCTTCATTTGCGCTTGCGTGAGCCTCTGATCCGAAAAATCGGAACCAATCAGCAAGCACCCATCCGATGTGATTCCCGCTCTTACCGGCGGTTCTTTCATCAATTCTCTGGAGAAGCCGTTCTGTAGGTCGTGCAGAATATTCGAACGATAGTCGTTTCGATGACCCACCGCGCCAAATTTGAATCCCGCAAAACCCACATCGCTATGCAACCCGGTCGATTTACCAATGAGTCCAAGCCGCACGCGCATTTGGAAGGTTCCATCCCCCTCCTTCAGTTGGTGAGTCAGCGAATGCACCTCATTAACCCAGCCCGAATGGGTGTTTTCGATCCGCCCGTCTGAGAGCTTCCAATTCATCAGGGGATTGGTCCAATATTCCGGGCCGATCCAGGATCGAGTGACACCCTTCTTAATCGTTGGAAGCGGCTGCGCATTACTCGAGTGAAAATTGATGAGCAATAGAGATAAGAAAATTAATTTTTTCATTGCTATTTTGAATTATTATCTGGTGTCTCCATCTTTGCCGGCTTTACGATCAGTGTCCCGAATGATTTGAGATCTGTTTTTTTGTTGGAAGCAATCTTAGCCCAATAATCGATGTGATGCATATTCGACCAATTACCTTCGCCTTTTTCTTTCTCATCGAGATCCTGGAACTCAACATTGAATCCTAATTTGGTCTCTTTCGACAAATCGACGAAAGTTGTCTTATCGATCTTCATGCAGGGATTCGGGTTAATCCGCCACTCAATAACATATCCTCGCCCCTCATCCTTATCTTTTAGACGGACTGAAGCCTCCATGTCTCCGTTTTTTATTCAATTCTCGTAACGGGTCCAGACTTCAGCTGTGAGAGGTAGTCCCGACGACAATCCGCCAGTCCCCAAACCACCTAGCGTGAGTTTATTACGATACGACGGATAAATCGCCATAACAAACAGATATACATAAAGATACGACTCATTTATTTGTATACACCAACATGTTTAAATCCTTGGCCATTCATTATGAGCGTTTTCTACACTTAAGGCTTCCATGATACGCAAGAGTGTTTTAATGTTCGGATTGACTGCCTTAATGCGTTCGGCAGCATTGAAAATTCCCGCTTCGGTGCTTCCCAGACCTTGCATGTTGTACTTTTCCAACATCACCATTTGAAAGTTATTCGCTATTGCTTCCACGTCCGAATCTGTAAAGCGTTCTCCACTTCTGATCGCAAGCCAGCGAGGCACACTATCCCAGGTAAAATTGGGAAAGTTTGAGAAATCCTGATGTTCAGGATATGTTTCCAAATACTGATTGGCTGTTTTATACCGGGAATAATCTGTTACATCCCATGTTATGGAATCATCAGGAGCTCCCAGTAAGAACGAAGGGGTGGTGGCATTGACATAAGCTGCCACCAATAGAAGAAAATATAGAAAGATGCTTTTAATTTTCATTTTCAGGCATGGGATAATGATTTGATCCTGATACTTCAGTGGGAGCTCCCTGTGGGATGGAGGCCTTAAATTTTAAAAGGATGTCACTAAACCGGGCTACCTGATCCGGATACTGATCGGCCAGGTTATCCACCTCCATGCACTGGGGATCGGCTTTAAAATCGTATAACTCTTTCCTTGACCCATCGGGATTCATCAGGAATTTCCATTTCCCCGACCGAAGGGCCAGTCCCGGACTCTTATTAAAGGTATGACCGGCCTGGGTGGCGGTCCAGTCCCACAGCAGGGGATGTTCCCTCTCCACCGTCCTGCCGGAGAGTATCTGGCTCACATCCTGGCCATCGGGCTTATATCCTTCGGGCAGTTCAATACCTGCCAGCTTGCAAAAGGTAGGCAGCAGGTCAACTGTTCCCACGATGCTTTCATCATCCACCACTCCTTCGGGGGAATGCCCTTCCCATTTCACAATGAATGGAACCCGTACACCTCCTTCATAGAGGCTTCTTTTCCTCCCCCTGAATGGTCCGGGTGACCCGACCCCGCTATGGGCTGCATTGATAACATTAATATCTTCCGGGCCGTTATCGCTGGAAAATACAATAATGGTATTCTCACTCAATCCAAGTTCATCCAGTTTATGAAACAAACGGCCGATGTGAAAATCCATATCTGTTACCGCAGCATAGAAGATTTGTCTTGGAGTAGAGAATCCTCTTTTCTTTGCCGCTCCCTGGGGCCCTAATTTCTCGTAGGGTGCCATCTGCTCATCTGTGGGATCAAGGTTGGCATGGGGGACGAGGGTCCAGATATTTACATAGAAGGATTCATCCTTGTTCGTTTCAATAAACGAAATGGCTTCATCCACCATTTTTTCTGTTGACTGGTTCCGTGGCACCCTCAGTTTTTGATCACTGGAATTGGTTGTGTAATGCACATCAATCCCATATTCGGAGGGAGAAGGGGCCTCCTTTGAGCCTCCCAGGTGCCATTTGCCAAAGTGACCGGTTTTATATCCGTTCTCCTGCATGAGCCTGGTAAGCAGGATGACCCCGGGATCCAGAAAATCCGGCATATTGTTGGCAACATGGTTCGCGTGATTGGAAAAATGCCTGTGCACGCTATGCCTTGCGGGGTATTGACCAGTCATTACTGCAGTCCTTGAAGGTGAACAGACCGGGTTGGCTACATAAAAGTTAGTAAGTAGCACTCCCTCAGCTGCCATTTTATCCAGGTAGGGCGTCTTCAGATGGGGATGCCCGTAGCATCCAAGATCCCCCCAGCCCAGATCGTCGGCATAAATAAAAATGATATTAGGGCGGTCCGTTGCTCCGGCCGCAATTGCAGATAGAAGTGCAATACTCAACAATAAGATATTCCTGATTTTCATGGTTCTATGGTATATTATTTTTTCAAATCCTTTTTTTCCAGTGGAATCGTTCTGTCAAAGAGGGTTCCGTATCGCGTGTAATTGTTGTACTCCACGGCTTCCTTGTTCCACTTAGCGAGTTCCTGGTCGTATTTTTCTCTCATGGTATTTCTTACAGATACATATTCCGGGTTATTGACCTGGTTTATTAACTCCAGTGGATCATTCTTGAGATCAAACAATTCTTCAGCAGGCTCTATGCTATCATCCCCATACCACCAGTAGGTATATTTATATTGCCTGGTCAGGCAGCTCAAGCTCGTGGTTGCCCCAGGCCCCCAGACATTCATAAAGGCAAGTTGTTCGTGTCCTCCCTTATTCGGATTTTTCAATAGTTTAGTCAGGCTTTGTCCGTCCATATTTTCCGGGATGGGAATGCCGGCAAGATCCAGAATCGAAGGAGCAAAATCAATATTGCCAGTGAGTTCTCCACAACGCTCTTGCTTTCCGGCTGTTTTACTGCGCGGATCATAAATAATAAGTGGAACCCTGGAGGACTCTTCCATAGGCAGCACTTTGGAGCCATATCCATGAGATCCGCAGATGTAACCATTGTCGCTGGTATAGAAGATCACCGTATTTTCAGCAATACCCTGTGCTTCCAGCTCGGTGCGGATCATTCCCACGGCCACGTCGATGGCGTAGATAAGCTGGTTGTATTTAGCCATAACCCCGTCATAATCCGTATCGTAGTTCCAACTCGTGAATCTTTCATACTGACGGCCCGCCTTGCTCTGTTGGGAAAGATGTACACCATGTTCCCGGCCAAAATTGGCTGGTTTGGTGAATGTGCTTCCTTCATAGATTGAGTTGAATCGGGGATCTGGTTCCACGGGTCTGTGCGGTGCTTTGAAGCTGATGGACAGGCAAAAAGGTTTATCTCGTTGTACCGATTCCCTGATCACATCCCTGCCAAATTCACCGTAGGACAGGGTGGAGTGGGGGTAGATCTCTGCATATTTTTGCATAGATTTATTAGCAGCAGTCTGATAGCTTGTCTGGCCGGGACTGCCTCCCCAGAAATCGAAGTCGCTTTCACAAAGACCTTCACCTTCCACCTCAAATCCAAACTTCCCGGCAAAAGCTGTTAAATAGCCCGATTTGCGCAAAAATTTCGGGTAGGACCGATCCCATACTTCCGGATGCATATCACCATGATCAAAATTACACCCGGTCTTATACTCATACATCCCTGTAAAAACCGAAGCCCGGCTGGCCATGCAGATGGCAGAGGTATTGTAGTGCCTGTCAAATACCAGACCCTCTTTCGCCAGCTGATCTATGTTCGGAGTCTGAACATCACTATTTCCATAGCATCCCAGGGAGTAGGTACACTGATCATCTGCCATGAGGAAGATGATGTTTGGATATTGGCTCTCTTTCACAGATCGGGCACCCAATAAAAGAACACTGGCCAGGACAATTATACTTAGAGCTAACGTGTGAGATCGTTTCATGGAATTTCTCTTTTAAGATGTCATTGTTGGATCAGAAGATACTCGGAACTGACCATCAAATCGCGTTCATCAGTGGCTGTGAAACAGATAGTTGTCGCTCCTTCCGGAATTGACGCGCTAAGGCTTGAACCGGATGCCGAGGCCGGTGCCACTTCCCATGTACGCTGATTCCAGATGCCTTCATCCATGGTATACATTAGTTCAGCTTTGGCAACCTTTTTTGCGGCGGTGTATGAAACCAAGACCTGGCTTCCATTGATTTGGGGCTTTGCGAATTGAATAAGCGGATCACCCTGTCGAACAATGCTACTGGCAAATGCATAGATCTCTTCCGGCGCCCATCCGGGGTAGTGTCCATGCCTCATTCTCAGTTCAAAGCGAAGAGTTACCGGCCCTTTTACCGACCGGGAGGATTTCTGGGATGCTGGCATTGAAAAGTGCTTGTCGTTGGTTCCGTTTACCCATAGGGTGGGGATGGTCACATTGCTGAAATAGGCCGATCCGTCAAAGTATTTATTAACGACCTGGGTTTGCTTTCCAGGTTTGATGGCATTGCCCTGGTGGCCATCTGAATCAGGGAGAAAGCCACAACCGTAAACCGGGATGGCAAATTTAAAACGCCTGTCAACTCCCATGGTGGTGCTTGTAAGGGTTCCTCCCCAGCTTATTCCTGTAATGCCTGTAAGTTGGGGATTCACCTCAGGGAATGAGCGGATCAATGAGTGGGCAAGGATCACCTGGGTCACTGCATGGTAGTACCATTGCTGTTCAACGGGCAGGTCAAAATCACCAAATACACCCACACGGCTTGGACCCGGGTGGGCTGTTGGGATCCTTGGCCCCCTCCTTTCTCCTTGTTTTCTAAGAGGGAAATGGCCCTCAAGGTCCATGCTGATGGCTGCAAATCCGTGATCGTTCCATTTTTGAACCCATTCACTAAAAGCGGTACCTCCACCTCCATGCACACAGACCATTGCCGGCCAACCACCCTCAGGCACAGGTCCCTCCGGGGCACTGTAATAGACAAAAACTTCCACTGCATTTCCATTAAAGGGAAGGGATTCAAAGAGGATCCCTGTCATTCCCGGCTGGGCAGCCATATCGGTTTTTTCCCATTTTGGTACCTGGTAAAGGTTTTCAAGGTCCCAGGGTCCAACCTGTTCTGCATGGCAGCTTAAAGCCAGCAGCATCAATACTTGTAGGGTAAGTAATATTTTTTTCATAACTCCGGCGGGCTGTAGTGTGGGATACCCTCTTCCTCGAGTTGCTTGTGGTATCGCTTCGCAAGTGGCTGGTCTTCCGGTTTTACCTTGGGCAAGCCTTCGTTGTCCATGAAAGGGAGGGCTGCTTCCCACCAAAGATTGTAGGAAAGGTGCAACTGATTGACCACCTCGGGATGCGATTCCATCACGTTCACCTCCTCACCCGGATCCACAGAGATGTCATAAAGCTCCGAGTCGTTGACAAAGCGCCAGCGCTGGGTTCTGACAGCGCACTTGTTGTATTTATTCGCTTCACGCTCCCCTTCATTCCAACGTCCGCAATGCACGAACATTTCCCTGTCGGGCCAGTTGCAATCGGGATCATCAAGCAGGGGGAGGAGGGAACGGCCATCAATGGATTGAATATCTGGGGGAAGAGCGGCTCCGGCCAGTTCACAGAAAGTCTTATAAAGATCGACATGAGCCACCAACCTGTCAATATCAATGCCCTGGCCCAATACATCCTTCCATTGCCAGAAGGCCGGCACATGGTTACCTCCTTCGAAGGGAGAGTTTTTCGCCCCCTTCATGCCGGCGTTGTGGTGCCTTACCTTTTCTCCATTTAAAGTGCCTCTCAGGTGGGTTGCCCCGTTGTCTGTCATGAAGATCACAAGGGTATTCTCCCAGGCCTTCCATTCATCCAGTTTGCTTACCAGCAAGCCAAAATTGTCGTCTATGTTTTCAATCATTCCGTAGCGGCCGGCTGTTCCTTCATCATAACCCATCTCAAGGAATCGCCGTTTGTACTTTTCCGGGGCAATCAGGGGGCCATGTGGCGCATTTAATGAAATATAAGCGAAGTAGGGCGCCTTTGTTTTTTGCTGTTTCCTGATCCAACCAAGGGCTGCCTGAAAGAAAAGATCGGTACAAAAACCTTCGGTTTTTACAATCTTGTCGTTGTGTAAAAGCACGTTATCAAAATAGACATTCTCCTTGTTGGGAGGGAAATCACCCAGGCTCACCTGGCCAATACCACCCGCTCCATGGATGAGCACTTCCTTAAATCCGCGATTACCTGGCAGATAGGCCTCCCCGTCGCCCAAATGCCACTTTCCAAAAATTCCTGTCTCATAGCCAGCTGCACTCAAAGCCTGGGGCAGGGTGTACACTTCCAGGGTCATTCTCTCTCTTTGCTTAATCGTATGAGTTACCCCAACGTGGAAGGGATATCGCCCGCTCATGATGGCAGATCGCGTAGGTGCACAGGTCGGACTCACATGAAACTCCCGGAAACGGGTCGATTCTTCATAGAAATGGTCGATGTGAGGTGTTTTCAATACCTCGTTGCCCATGCACGAGAGGTCTCCCATGCCTTGGTCGTCAGTCATCACCAGGATGATGTTCGGACGGCTTCCAGTAAGAGACTTGGATTCAGTACTGCACCCCATTATACCGAATGCGAGAAAGATGACTGCGATTTTAACTGTATGCATTGATGAAATAGTATTATTTGACAAATAGATTATAGTCCGAAATCCAAACTTCCTTTCTCCTGGCTTCACAGAATACATATTATCCTTCACTTTATTGCTGTAACCCTTGAGTCCCATAAAGACACTGCCTTTTTCCATCTCCCTTGTGAAGTAAAGGGTATTTTCCTTAATTTCCATAAAATCTTTAAGATCATCTTCTGTCGACACAGGATAGGGATAAGAAATTTCAAAAGAAGGGCCACACTTCTGCTTGTTGATCATGAAAAAATTGTGATTGTACTGATCTGTTTCAATGGTTTTAACTCCGGTATTCAGCAATTCATGTGCTATCTCGAAACCAAAATGTATGAACATCCCAAACTTGGCTTCACGGAACCATCCCATCAGTTCATCGTTCGTTTCCTCGCTTGTTTGAGTTTTCTGGGCATAAGCTGTGGTTGCAAGCAGCCCTAAACAGACAAATAATGCTAATGTATTTTTTCTAATTATCTTTTTCATCTTACTATTTGAAAAATGATCAATATTGAGCAATAATTATCTCCAGGTAATTTTCGCCTCCCCATTATCCGTATTTACCCAAACAGTGGCATGTTCAAATTCGCGGGTGAACTCCCAGCCATCATGGACGGTTCGTTTGTAAGCGTCCTTGGGTGAACCGAGTGGTTTTTGTAATTCAGGAAAGTCTATCAGAGATCCGGAAGATAGTGTCCATCCCCAGCCATATTGAAAATAGGAATATGGTTGTGCTCCGATCAAGAAGCAAGCCAGGTGATATTCTATTCGTTCCTTTGCCAACAAAGCCATTCTTTCATATTTGGTCAGTGCCTGGTCCTGTAGGTTTTCATTCCTTGTCACGAAGGGACCCTGTCCGACGCCAATTCGAAAGATCGACATTTTTCCATCCTTGGCGATGCGCAGCATATCTGCCCAATCCTGAAGCAACTTTTCTTTGCTCAAAAGATCTTTGTTGTAGTGTTCAAACATGTTGGCGTCAATTGCAGGATACGCATATCTTGCAATATCATCAGTGGTATTGTTGCCCAGCACTATTTTATCCGGTCCCAGTTTCTTTTTGAGTTCTGAAATCAATTCACCCTGGGCTTTATGCACCTCTTCTTTCTTTTCTTCACGAAGAAAGAAAAAGCCATGCATTTGATCGATAAAAGCGCCATCACAACCAGATTCTTTCACTCCTTTGGCAACTGTTTCGACCCACCACTCGCGAAACTCCGGATTCAGCACATCAAAGCTGTAAGTATTCCGACGATCATTTAACTCGCCTGTTTCCGGATTGATAACCAGGAATTTTTTAAGCTCAGGATGCGATTCAATCTTATCCGGTGTGAAATTCTTGTTGTATGAGGTAAATGGCCAGGCCCATGCAGAGTTAAAATAAAAGAGCACCTTGAGTTCCGGCTTTATCTTTTTAAAGGCCGCTGCCTCATGCTTAGCACCTAATTCGGCAGCCCCCAGTTCATTTAATCCATGTGATTTTTCAATACATATAAAATCTGTTCGTGCAGCGATAAACTCCACCTCATCGGGACTCAAAACCCGCTCCGTAGCACCAAACATATAATACATTGGTGTGGTGCTCCAGCTAAACCGGGGATAGATGTTCTTAGGCTCGAACAGGCTTCCATCACTGATGAGTAAGGATTGATTTATTCCCTTTATTGATGAATCCTGTGCTGATAAATCTGACTTAAGGGAGGCAATTAGGATTGCCATTAATAAACATGAACTTTGTATAATCCTGTTTTTCATAATAATAGATCTTATAAGATTTCTAATCTAATTCCATCTTAAGGACAAAGCCATGTTTTCCTGGCTTCTCTGAAGGAAGTTTAATAACTATTTTATTACCCTCAGCTTTCCATGATAATGGTTCATTTACGCCAAGCATCCTGATTTCTGAACCTGGTTTTATTGAAAGCTCATCCAATTCAAGAACTTCTACGGGCCACCCCTGGTGTATCGCATAAACATAAGGGCCTTTTTTTGTATACCTGATTGGTCCTTGACCATGATTCCAATCCGTAATTTGCTCCCAAACATTTGGGAAATCGTTGATCCCTCTCTTTGGAAGGAGAAGGTCTTTGGCACGATCAAGTTTATTCCCGGATTGGTTTTCATTCAGAGAATTCATCGGTTCAGTACCGTAGATAGCTTCCCCATTTACCTCCAACCACTTACCAATATCAAGCAACGTTTCCTTGTCGGCATCAATAATTGATCCGTCAGGCGCAGGACCAATATTGATAAGAAACTTGCCTCCTTTACTAACGATATCACACATGGTACCTATTAATTCACTTACCGGAATACGGAATTCCTCATTATCTTTATATCTCCAGCTTTCGGTTGGGGTAATGCAGCTCTCCCAGGGATGGGTCCATACGGCATCTTTCATGATCCTGCGTTCCAATGTCCAGAAATCTCCATATTCCTCCGGTGTTTCTTTGGTGGTGCAAATCCGGATGTCCCTTCCCCATCTATCTGTCAGACATATCTCGCGGTTTTCGTTATCTGCCCAGTTGTATAGCCAGGCAACTATCTCATTGGAGTGCCAGTATTCGGACGTAGAGATCCAATCCCCATCTGTCCATACCAAATCGGGCTGGTATGTAGAAACCAATTCCTGCATCAGGGGATGCATCATATCGACCACATATTCCTCGGAAGGTTCGAGCTCCGGGTTTCGTGCCATTTCAGGGGTCACACCTTCATAAGTACTCATCAGATTATAATATAATCCCACCTTCATACCCGCCCTGCGGGCAGATTCGACCAGTGGACTTACCAGATCCCGTGGCCCGTCCTTTTTCGACGCACTATGCTTTGATATTTTACTTGGCCAGTTGCACCATCCATCTCTATGTTTTGTGGTGAACACAAAATATTCTGCACCTGCCTTTCCAAACAAATCGATCCACTCATCAGCAGAAAACCGATCGGGTGTTGCCATGTCAAACCAATTTGGAGTATAGTGAATAAATACTCCTATACTGGCTTCCTGAAACCAGCTTGGAGTAGAGTGTTTCATGATAGATTCCTTTGTTGGTTTATAGGACACTTCCTGTGCACTCAAGAAGAACGAACACACTACTAAAGAAACAAATACAAATATTATTCTTCTTTTTTTCATCTTAATATTGATCACATAATTATTTATCGTGATTCTATCATGCCCATTTTTGATACGTCAAGTGGCTCTATGCCTAATTTGAGGGCTGGACTACCCTCCTTGAAGCCAAAATCCCCACCAGCAGGATCAACAAACATCGGGTCGGCGACAATACTCGCTTGTTCTTTGCCAACTGCGTGCATCTTAACCAGGTGTTCATCCATCCACTCCGGATTTGTTGGATGATAATATAGATTTGAATCCATATCCGTTTCCACAACCTTAGGATCTGTGGGCCTGGGATTACCCGGTCTTCTGGGCCTTTCAGCGTAAGCGTTACCACCATCGGGATGAGAAATGATAATGTTATGGCTTGCCTTCGAACCCGTTACAGGAACCCATTCAAAGCTGATATAGCCCCAATTAGGTGAAGTGATTGGAGCAACAATGAAATTATTTATGATGTCGTTGATGCCTTTTGAGGCAATTCCTGCACTAAACCCGTAATTATTGTAGAGCACATTTCCATAAATAAGCGTTTCGTGCTGGTCGTCATCGCAGCGGACAGGGGCCGGCATGGAAGGTTCCAGATTGTCGTGAATATAATTGTAACGTATAATATTACCCCTTCCCGCACCGGAGACATATATGGCATTCCCATCTGAAAGTAATTGCACGGAATGGGTAATCTCATTGTATTCGAGAAGATTGTGCCGGGAGTGATTGTATTTTTCACGAAGCAGCCAATTCTCATAGCCCCTTTCAGTGCTATTTTTCACCTCTTCAGAGATCTCATTACGACGAACTGTTTTGCCCCCTTCTCCAGTTAAAGAGGATCTGGCTGGATTAATCCTGTTGGTTATAAGAACACCACAATATCCGCTATGGTGTATATAATTATGGGCAATATGATTATAGCCACTCTGCCAGGCCCAAACACCCGGAGAATGCCAGGTAATTTCGCTAAAATGATGAATGTGATTATTGACGATATCATTGTGGTGATTGACGTCTTTGGTGCCCGGACCATAACCGGCAAGAAGAATCCCTGCCTCGCCCAAATGGGCAAATTCGCAATTCTCAATTCGGTTATGCTGGGCGTGCAGGTCAAGCCGAAGACCAGAGCCTCCTGATTCTACGAAGTTGCAATTAACAACCTGGCATTCTTCAGCTCCGCGAAACCGAAGCATTGCCGTGGGCCGGTCAAACATATCCCAGTCGTGTTGCATCCCCCAGCCCAAACGGGTCTCATCGCTTGTCCATGCCCAACGATCGCAGTGGGTGAAGGTAAGTCCGGAAAACGCGATTCCGCGGACGGGTATATCTTCTGGTCCATCATAGTCTATGTTCCCTTCGATCCGAATAAGTTCGCTGGTACTCGGCGCCAGGATATTATGAGGTGATCCATCCTGTGTGGGATCGGAAGGCCATAAATAGACTTTTCGGGTTTGGGTATTTACCACCCATTCCCCCGGTTTATCCAATGCTTCAAGTACATTTTCGACCCAAACTGAAGAACCTGATGGATTATGAACCCAACCGGGTATTTTGCTCATACCGTAAGTTGCCGATACTCCGGTTTTTGCAATTCCGGAGTTTTCATCAACTGATTCGAGTGGGAGCATGTTAATCACCCAGGCACGTGAAGGCCTTATCTGTATTTCAACATCCTTTAAATTGTCCCAATTTTTCAGATGACCTTTAGGGAAGTGCAAAGTTCTTCTGTCACCTGGTTCGGTTGGGACGAAACCTGCATCCCTGGCACGATTTAGACGACCTTGGGCATCATAGAGGGTGTAAAATCCATCCAGACCTGCGGGTAGGTCAGCTACCCACACATTACCTGCTGCTTCTGAGGGCAATTCAGAGAGTGCGGATTCCAGTAAGATCCATCCGGTGACTGGTACTCCTGCACTCAAAACAGGATTCTCTCCGGGATAAGCAGCAAAAGTCAAATGTGCAGGGCCGGAAGCAGGGCCGGCTCCGGGTTCTTCGGGGTTTGCCGGTTCGTCCAAAGAAGAAAATCCGTCTTCTATTCCCAAAACCAAAGTCTGATTCAATTGATGGCGACCTTCTCTCAGGTAAATAGTAACCGGATCTGTATTGCCTTCCTTACGCAAGCTTCGTACCTGATCAACAGCAAAGGGAAGGGTAGCATAAGGGCTGGAAATACTACCATCGGCCAGATCATCTCCATCAACGGAAACATATAATTTAACGGCACCGCCATCGCCACATCCTGAAAAGGCAAGCATAAGAAGAAGGAGCAAAAGGAGAATTCCCTTGGAATTGAATAATGAGATTTTAGCTTTCATAGTTTAGTTTGCTTAATTATCCATCCATGTAATCTGTTTCCATTCGCCCTTTACATAATCCTGAGGGGCTCCAGGTGTTGATCTTCCATCGACTACTATCCTGGTAATCTTAGAGGTGAGATCCTCTACGATTTCGGGATGTTCAAAATATAGGTTTTGGGTCTCCCCGGGATCTTCTTCCAGGTTATACAACTCGTATATGGGTTCGCCGGCCCTGGGTTCTATCAATGCTGGCTTTAAGGAACCGCCTGAACCACGGAACATATTTAATTTCCATTTCCCCTCCCGGATGGCAAAATGCCCCGATGCGGAATGATGAATCACGGCTCCCCTTATATTCCTGTCGTAGTTCTCGCTCTTCAATACCGAATAAAGGCTGTAGCTGTCTTCTCCTGCATACTCTGGAATGGGGGCACCGATAATAACAGCAATTGTCGCGAAAAAATCGGTTTGACAAACCGGAATATCCGCTATTCGCCCTGCTTGGATCACATCGGGCCAGCGCATCAGAAAGGGAACATGATGTCCACCCTCGTAGATATCTCTTTTCCCTCCCTTGAAATTCATGCAACTGTAATGATCGTAAGTATCGCGCTGATAAGCGTAGTTGCTTTCAGCACCATTATCTGATGTGAAAATGACAAGGGTGTTTTTTTCAATCCCGTTTGCGGCCAGTGCATCCAGTACCTGCCCAATCCGGTAATCCGTTTCCTCCATAAAATCCCCGTAGTTGCCACACTTGCTTCGCCCCTGGAAATCAGGATGGGTGCAATGGGGCAGATGCGGACTGGTTAAAGCAAAGTATAGAAAGAAGGGCTTCCCATTTTTAGCATCTTCAGCTGAAGCATTGATAAATTCAACCGCTTTGTCGGCGAATGATTCCAGCACCAGTTCATCGTTAAAGGAAGGAGCCACTTCCACCCATTGCTTTCCTTCCTGTTGCTCTGTTTCATAGGGGGGAGTCATTCTGTAGGTCCGGGGAGTAATATCGTTTTTCTTTCTCGTCCACAGAACCGGAGGATCAAGCACCCTGTCGTTTTCCAAGTAGGTCAGCACACCAAAATTCATGGATGCCGGAATCCCGAAATAGTAGTCAAAGCCCCTTTCGATGGGGCCATCGGCAAAGGGTTTCGACCAATCCCGATTCTTTCCAAGGCTTCCCTCAAACTCCATCTGCAGATGCCATTTGCCTATCATGGCTGTTTTATAGGCATTTTCCTTTAGAAGTGTAGCAATGGTCATCCTTTCCTTTTCGATCAGGCAGGGTCCGTCGGATGAGAGCACACCTTTTTTCAAAGATGTTCTCCAGCTATACCGACCGGTTAAAAGAGAGTATCTCGAAGGTGTGCAAACCCCGTCACTGCTGTGCCCATCCGTAAAAATCAAACCTTCCCTGGCCAGTTTGTCCAGGTTGGGAGTTTGGAATTTGGCATCCGGATTGAGTGCACTCACGTCACCATAGCCCTGGTCGTCGGTATAAATGATGATAATATTTGGTTTGTCAATCTCCTGGGTTGATGAATTGCATGAACCTGAAATAAGCAAGACTATACCTGAAAGGAAAAATATTTTATGCATGTTGAGGCATTTTTCAAATACCGGTTTACAAATTCATTAATTTTTAATCCTTTTCATCCACAGTTGAGCCGTTCGGATCGATATTACTACATTATACTCACTTTCCAGATACGAGACGAGTAATTTTCCGCTCCACCTGGGCTTTTTATACCCTATTTTATGAGGCGGCTTAGCAATGATTTTCTTAAGCTGTTTCTTCAGCGGTGGTGTTAATTGAGATGTGCGTCCGCGAAAACTGTGTGACACTAACCCATTGGGACCTTTTGATACTACTAAATTCCTCCAACGCCTGACACTTTCCCGTGTTACATTAAACATTTTGCACACCTCTGTCATACTATTGCCATTGCATAACGCAATTAATAATTGACACTTAATTGCCGCTTTTCTATCCCCGTTCTGTTTAATCCACGCTTCTAATTCACTTGGATTAAGTCCCTCTGTTTTAACTGGTCTTCTTATGATTACGCTCATGTTCACAAATATAGTAATTATTATTTTGAAATTAAAGTTATTTTAGTTATATTGTCATACATATATACGTATTAATATATCTATAATGTACGATATGAATGATATAAATATAAATCATGCTAACTGCGGTGTCTCAATAAAGTTTTATCGCCGTAAGGATTTAACCGTGGAAACCAGGCTTTATATAGCTTTCATGACGCTTCTGTGCAATAGATGGGGCTTAATTACCCAGATGGCAAAACAATATGCAAT
>SDBV01001589.1_pt1 | contig 34189 bp, 49 predicted proteins | sample 2277081 | NCBI WGS metagenome assembly SDBV01 (sample SAMN10402039, study PRJNA504765) | marine sediment metagenome | isolation source: marine sediment core GS10_PC15, 223 cmbsf | place: Arctic Ocean: Southern Knipovich Ridge | collected 2010 | reverse complement strand
GTCATTGGTATCATTTGTGTCATGTTAGTCTCCTAGTCTTTTGATTTTGTTATTATTGTTTTTGAGTATGGTGTTATCGAAAATAACTCTTCTGGCATCTCCTCCCCTTCTTTATGGTATTTTCTAGCTAAGGCCGCAAAACTGTTGCCGTTAACTGATTTATTCACTAACCCCGAATGTCCGTTATCGCATAACCATTCAAAGGCTTCCTCTTTCTTGTCACTCTTTATATTAGCGTACACATCACCCTGGACCCTAACAGCACCTATCCCTTGAATATTTATAGACTTTATACCTTCTTCGTCCATTTTTTCAGGTAACACGTCTTTCTTGATTCGGGTGAGTTGATTCTCAATCAACGCTTTGCCTTCTTTGAGTTTAGCTGTAAGGTTTTCTAAGTTAAATTGAAAATAAATCAATTCCTTTATTGTCTTTTTCTCCAAGTCTTCTTGTTCAAACAAGTAGTTCTGTATCTCTTTAAAAAGTAAAGACACACTATTATCTAAGTCTTCCATGCATACCCCCTAAAATAGTTTCAAATCAAATGGGTCAAACACCATCACGTCATATTTGCGTTGCTCATTCGCCCATTTCAATATGCGAAAAGTTTTGCTATGTTCCATAGCTAAGTGAAAAACGTAACCTATGGTTATAGGATTACCGTTAAGTATGATGTAATCTTTTTTTGGATCAAAACTGCTAAAATCTCTGCGTATACCTTCGGCTATCTTATTGTTTTTCTCTAGGGGGTTAGTCGGTCGAAATTCCTTGTCTGTCAAAAAAATAATTTCTTCCGAAAATCGTCTAGCGTCCGAAAAACTGACGTCCTTAAACTGTGAAACATATATCTTACCTGACACAATTGCCTCCTCTCATATCTCGATCGCTATAGCTTATCAAAGATTTCCCCAGGGTTCAAGCCCGTTAAACCGTTCATTATGTAATCTGAGAAATCTTGTTTATTTTTAATAGCCTCAAGTATACTTTCATCGATTGAATTTTTATAGATCAAGTCAATATAGGTCACCTTATTCACTTGACCATGCCTATGGCATCTATCCTCTGATTGTAACCTATCTATCAATTTAAACGTATTTGAAAAATAAACCACGTATCTACAATTAGTCAAATTAATCCCCACAGACCCGCAATGCGGAGTGGCTAAGAATAGCTTTACTTGCTTATTCTGAAACAATTCTAAATTTGTTTGACGCTCACTTAAAGGAACCTTACCGTTATACTCCACATAAGAATACTTCCCTTCACACGCTTCCTTGATTTGATCTATCTCTAACAGACGTTTACTCCAAACAATAACCTGTTCGTCTTCGGGTAATCCTTCCAAGACTCGTAAAAACTCTTGTATTTTCGGATTATTTCTAACAGCGACGATAGTCTCTGTTTGACCTTCGTGAGACAGATATCCCGAACAGATGTTTTGCAAATGAACCGTTTTCGTTAAAACGTTGTCCAGGGTCGCTTGCTTCTCGTTAAGCTCGATAACCGCTTGCTTTTTACATAAATCATAACTTAACCGCATTTCTTTAGGCATATCTAACGTTTGGGACATAAACACCTTATCCGGTATTGAGAGAACTTCCGACTTCTTACAGCGAAAAATATAGTCCTTAATTAACTCCATAAGCTCCTCGACATTTTGATAACCCACAAGCTCTTTGAAGCTTTTCATGTGAGATAATCGCCGTTCTTGGTAAAGACAATATCTGTTTTTATAGGACCAGAAATCACCAATACCTATTATTTCAGGGTCTAGGAAATTGAAAAGAGAATACATATCGAGAATATTATTCGTGACAGGTGTGCCCGTCAAAATCAGCTTGTGGGTAGCCTTTTCTCCTAATAAAATAATGTTCTTAGTTCTAAGTGATGTAGGTGTCTTTATGAGGTGTGCTTCATCAAGGATAATAGAATAGTGCTTGTAAGCCTTAACAAAGGACAAAACCTTTTCATAACACCCTGATTTACGTGATAAGGATTCTATACCTACCAACACTATCTGGGGCTTATCTTCAACAGGTTTCCTGCGTTCCTTTGTGGTGTGTATTTGATACCTATCCCCTAAATGAAATTCGATTTCTTTTATCCAGGTAGGAACTACGGCTAACGGACACATAACAATGAGCCGTTTGACTTTCTTAGCCTGCATGTACTCTAAAGACACCTTCGTTTTACCTGTACCCATATCCATAAACAGAGCCGCTCTATCCAGCACAAATATATAATCCAAGGCTGTCTTCTGATATACGTAAGGCTCTACAGTAAAAATGTGATCTATAGGAAAGTTAACACGGGTTATTGGTTTTTGATAAGCATAGTCCAATATGTCAATTTTACAGTCCTCAGTCACCTCACACGGCTTAGTTTCGATTAGGTCTTGAAGTAACTGCATATTGGCCTTTATTTTAGGAATAAGCCAGTGTTGTTTTATTTTATTCCATTTCCGAGACGGGAATTGACGGACGGCTTGCGCTTCCCAGGCAGGACATTCAATCAAATAGTGGTTCGTCTTTTCACTTTGTGTAATCGTAAACATTAGAGTTCCTCTGGTATTTCTAAGGGAGCATATTCGGGAGCATTATCTAAATTGTTTTGTTTGATTGCGATAGCCCAAACACTCAATGAACCGCTCTTAACGGATAATTTCATAGGTACACAATTCATTCTACGTAAGGCACTAAATACATCTTGAGCCTTGTTCGTTATATGGTCATTTCTTATTTGATTCACAAATTTATTTCCAATGAAAAACACATAGAGTATCTCGTTTTTAAAACCAATAATAGGTGTACCGTGCAACAGGTCCTCTCTGTTCTGTTCTTTATTCTGTTCATATTGTATCCATGCATTCTGAACGTACTGCCTAAATCTATCGCGGATCATACCATCCTGGCTTGAGTCCTCAGGCGCATCTATGAACTTCCCCGCTTTTACGAGGTCCAACATCTTCAAAGACCAATTCTTTTGTAAACCCGAAGGGACACTTTCCATTAAATAATCCAAAACCTGAAAATGGAATCGCTTGTAATTGAAAAACACATCCCCATGACACGCAAAAAACTTGCCGTTAATATACATTTCGTATTTAGGTGGTTCCGTATTAATTTTAGTCATACCCGTCAAACTAAACTGCTCTGATACATCAATAACTTTCTTATCTTCGAACTCTATCCCATATTTCTTTTGTTCACAGACACCCGCATTGCAGTACCCCTTCATAGGCTCCACACTGCATTTATATTTATAGTCTCTTCTCGCCGCACTTGTGATTGTCCGCTTCGCTTCTTCATACGTTAATGGGGGCTTTATGTACTTAGTATTGAAATTGAAACACCAATCCCTGTAATCGTTGGGGTAGGCTTTCTTGGCGTAAACAGTGATGTGATACATCACATCATTCCTGCTCCCTTCCGGCACACCTTCATAGATCATAGATACAATACAGGGTGGCATGTCGTCGGTTATATCGGGGTTCATTGCTTTAAGTGGGACAGCGGGTGTGTTTACAATATGTTTATTTAAGGTTAATTCTGTTTTGATGTTAACTAAAGAACTAACATCGGTATGCGTTAATTGTTTATGTTTAGCTTCCATAACAAAAGTGGTTAGATCACATATCTCACCGAAGCATACAGCATATCTAGTTGTCTGAGTCGCTTGGAAGTAGGGTAGATTAAGCCAATTACCTACATCGTCTTTGTCTTTGGTGATTGTCTCCTGTTTCGGAAATATTTCTGATTTCGGGTAACCTAATAATTGAGCATACCTAGTCAAAATTAAGCGTACCTGTTTAGCTGATGTCGGCTCTTTAAAAAAAATGTAAGCATGAAAACCTTTGCTTTTAGATTTACATAAAATCAAAGGTAGGTTCAGTTTTTGTAACTTTTCATCTAAAACATGGATAGCTTCGCTTGCGTCTTCTGTATGATCGTCTATATCAATAGCACCAAAATAACATTTAGAGTCTTGGTTAATTGGAATGAGTCCAATGCTTTTTTTACCGTTAAGGTGATCTTTTATATCTTGTAAGGTGTATGCTTTTTTTACTGTAGTATTGCTTTTTCCCGAATGTACCCCATAAGCTTTCGCGCTCCCCTTGAATAATGATTCAAACGCCTCGGCTATACTTTTATCGCTCATGTATTCCCCTCTCATCTCTCGTTATGGATTTTTCCAATGTAGCATTGCAGGTTATTTTTGTCCAGAAAATAGTTTTAACCGAATCGCTTTATACATGCATGTAAACCCTGTCATAAATGAGACAAGTCTTTCCCCCGCGCGTTGTTTAGTAACCTTCCTCCTCCGTCACTAGTTCTTGTGTCTCAATTGTGACAGTGTTTCTCTCGCATGTATAAAGAGCATCGAGTATGTTATTGTAGGTGTAACACACATCGGGTGCCTCTCACATCTGCTATCGGATGGTGTAAGCAAAACTAGCCGTTGTTTTATAGGTGTAGTGGGGATCTTTCCCCTATACCGCCCTCGTGAAGGATGCATACGGATCGAGGTAAACAAATGGAGACTGCGGAGCGGTTTCGGTGCCTTCACTCACGAGAGTGAAGGGACTTCTTTAACTTTTCGATATAACCGAAAAGTTCAGTTGTACGATAATACCGTACAACTGATTATGTAATATCGTTTACATTCAAAAGAACATGTATACTAAAATTGGATTTACTATACACGTAGTTATAACCTAGACATTAATTAGACATTAATTAGACATTAATTAGACATTAATTTAAGTAGCGATTATGCTTGAACTGTCAAATTCCCCGGTAAGAGGCCCAATTTCAGAAGCGACACGAACATAAGTAAACCCTGTAAACGCAAAGGTTATTGTGTTAATAACAGGAGAACCAACAGGGGTCCACGTTACGAAGTCTGTGGATCGTTCAACCACATAATTATCAATATCAAATAAGGGATTCCAGACCGCTGTAATGTCACCAGAACCAGGAACATTAGTTAATGTAAGACCACCCACCTTAGGCGGTATCGTTGTCGCTGACGGGTTCACAGTCGGTTTTGGTGGAATGGTTACCGTGTCTGCGGTATGGACAGCTAATATAAAAGGTATGGCCGATATAGTCACCGTTGTAACACTCTTCGGTACTATTTCTGTAACGACAACGTCCTTAGTCAGGTTATTTGTCCCATAAAAATTATAATATGTTTGTTCCGTGGAGGATAACTCTGTTAGAAATGTAATATCGTCCGGGTCAATAACAAAGATAGCTTGGTTATCCAAAACACCTTGAGTCACTTCCCAGGGACCGGATACCGTACCATCCTCACGCCTAAGAACCATATTAAAAGGTGCTGTACCTGAAAAATCCAAAGGCTCTGTTGTCGTCACTACAAGACCTGTCTTATCAGTTATTTTACCCCCTTGCGCCCAGTCTGGAACGTCATGGCTGACGGTAATCAAATCTTGAACCAACGGGATATGCCCTTCAAGTTCAGTGTCGAAAGTAATCACCTGTTTTTGTAGGGCCTGCTGTGCATCCATATATTGAGACTCTTTAAACGCTTGATTGTAATTGGTCACACCAAATAACTGTATTTCCTTAGGTCGCGTTGAATTAACGTTAGACAACACCTCAGCCTCTTGGTAATTCGCATCTTCATCCATGTATTTGATTCGGATACCGTCGGGGTCCTGTTGTGAATCAAACTGATATTGAATAGCTAACGAGCCTTTAATGATATTGTTTTGATTAAACAACGCCGTTCGGATTGTCTGTATCTCGTCTCTCACAATGATTAATTTCTCACCATCAAAGAACGGCTTGGCGCGTCCTGCTCGGGCTATCTTCGTTACCGCTTCCCATACGGTTAACCGTTGATCGAAAACACCATCAAATCGGTCGCCACGTGCTGCCCATATCCCGTCAAGGACTAGCAAACCATCAAGATCAATCGTATCAAGAGGCCGTGAACCACCATAGGTCGCCAGCCACACATCAGCAATCGCCCACGCAATCGATTGAGTGGCCGCAGGATCATCAAAAGATGTCCCATTAAACGCTGAAACTTTTCTAGTGGATATAATGTTAAACCTTCTTGAATTGGAGGCTGTAATCTCACTAGTGGCTTTTAAAGTTGTCGCTAAAAAAGTAAAGGGTCCGAAATTAATAACGTTTTCTAGCTGTGCTTTAAGCCCTGTTATTACGGCGTTAGATTCCTTATTATCTGAAAACAGATAACCATTTGTCCGTCGTATATAAACGAGAAAACGACCAGATAAAGATGTGGTTACAGGTACAGTAAATCGTTTAGGCGTTGTTGCCGCTGATGTATTAGAGAAGCCAACCGCTTGTGTGTGTGACCCATAGTCACGTGCATTACCTTCGAAGGTTATAGGCCCAACCTTCGCAGCCGTAAATTCTACAAAAGCACCTCCAATATCGTCTCCAAAAACGATAGTGACTATATCGCCCCCTGGAATAGGGACACCGTTATCAAAAAATTCGGCTGACCCGTCATCCTCCCAGGCTACCGTTGTGTCGGTAGGTCCATACCTCACAGTTGAATTTAAATTCAATACCATAGTTCCATCCCAGAAAAAAGGAGGTGGGGTAAATGGGATGGTGAAGGCCGTAAACACGAAATCACCATTCGCATCCAGTTCCCTAAAATGGACATTATAACTCGCTGTCTGTTCCAAAATAGTGCCGTCTGGCATTTCAAATAAACCGTCTGGATAGGTTATGTCTATGAAAAATTCGTCTGTAGTCACCGTCAAAGGAGCACTAACATAACCTGTAGTAATCATAAAAGAAAAGTTAAACCCACCAAAAGGATCAGCTTGATTAATAGATTGACCAGGTAATACCCTTTTTATAAACTGATTATTAAAGATAGTGGTCAGACCTGGATTATTATCATTTCCAGGCCATGACGAAGAATCGACAACGAAAATTTCAGTATCATTTACTGTATCTATTTCAAACACACCTTCAAAACCTGATGTCGCGCATTGAATTAAAATGAAATCACCCGCCTTTAAATATTCATTAAAGTTCAAAGAGCTAGGGCCATCTATCCTGTCATTGGTTTGACTAAATTTTATAGTTGTACTTGTCCTACTGAATTGTCCAGTTTGAAATAATTCGCTATTCGTTAAAAAAGGATTCGTAAATACATTGGTTTCGAATAAAGTCACCGGATCTCTAGGCCCTGTTAATTCAAATTCCAAATCAGAAATTTCCTCGGCTGGGATATCGCCAAGATTTATATCTTCAATGTCAAACTCACCTTGTCCTAAACAAAAGAGCTGATGCAAGAATTGTTCATCGTCAATATACTCCACCCAAGGACTAGCGGCTAAATCTGGGAATTGCCTAAACCGCCCATACTGAACCGGAATAGGTTCGTTCTTCCGTGCAATATTAGATTGAGCACGGGAATTATAAGATTTTGACGAATTAATATCAGAAGTAAAGGACGTAGGTATATCGGGTATTTCAATCCCTGCCAAAAAATCTACGGCTTTTACAATTAATTTAACTAAAGGATTTATAGTTGTTACTACATTTAACGCTGTTTCGCCTATACCACCTTTAACCATGGTAAAAATATTAATAACGTCATTTTCTTGAACGACATAATCATAATGTTTCACTTGAAGGACAATATTATTCACTGTTATCTGTGCTGAATAGGGAAGACCATTAGGATAATATTGAAGTAACCACTCTATAAGTGGCGTACCTGGGTCTATGTTATACGTACGCCTGTCCGAAGGATCAAACGCATTATGATTGTAAACTAAGACTGCTTTTTTTTGCGTGCCTTCTTTGGTTTCTGCCATTCGTAAAACTCCACTCTTCCATACCCATTACGCGATAGATGATTCTTTGTATGATACACGACACCGATACCTTTAACACAATGCAAACACCCGCCGCGTGTCCAGATACCGATATGGTGGATGATATTGTTCTTACTTAAAGCCACAGCACAACCCTCTTTAGGTGCCGTTAACCTTTTCCACCGTTTACCCTCTATAGCCGAATCAAAGGCGTTAACGATCTTCTTTTGATCTTTCCCTGGTGTGAAAGGGTACTGCTCGTCAAAAACTATATCAAAATATTCACGGTATATGTGGGCAAATAAACCCCAACAATCAAAACCTGTTACGTCTAAACCTTTGTCTTTATACGGGATACCTATATATGTGTTTATGTTTATCATAGCCCTTATCCTAAAAACAAATTCTGGAATATATTAGTGTACAACACATTAGGGAACCGCCTGTTAATTAAAGGGATAATTTCCGCTGTCCCTGACGCTGAGGTGTTTGTCGTCGTTATGTTACGCATAGACAATTTTAAGGGTGTATTCTGAGGACCGCTTGGGTCTGAGGCAAGGTATATTCTATACACAACCTCAATCGGTGTTTGGGACCCATCTATCGAATTTTCTAACAGCTCCGACATTTCACGACTAACATTGTCGATACGGATATTCAAAGAGGCGTTACCCACCGCATCTTTTTTGGGTTCAGTGAAATCAAAAGCGAACTTCTGGAACGTTACTAAAGGCCCTGAGTTCTCAAGATTTGCCTCAAAATCCTCCCAATTACGAACCATATAAAAAGGGCCAGGAAAGGTCTTATGGTTAAGCTCAAGCGTATACAAAACAATTTCAGGGCCAACACTCGCATAGGTATCTCTTAATGCTTGAGATAGTACCATTAATTGGCTCTAGTCATCCAATATGATACTTTTGTGTCTCCTACTTCAAGAGCGTCAGCTTTTAAAGTCAATTGACCATTACCCGAAGCTAAATCAAAAGTATACGTTCTTCCATCACCTAACGCTGTTATAGTGAAAATATTAGCTGTGGTATCTACCAGAGTTCCAAAAGGGGAAGGCGCTGACGTAGCACCTGTAGCCGCTACCCCTTGTTCTATACCTACCGACAAAATAAAAGAAAAAATATCTCCGTCAACATTTGTAAGAAACAATTGAACTATATAACCTGTAGAAGAAACCGGAAGTATTTCTATAGGAGTAGTATCTAAATCTGTGATTATCTTTTTATGGTTCGCTCTAACAAAATCAGTCGACCCACCAAAAGAGGGGTTAATAGATAAAACAAAAGGGTCACCAGCCGCGCTATTGTCTACACCTATCTTAAAACTTTTGTCAGGTGTCCTAAGCTCAAGTGCTATGTCACCTGTTCCTAACTGTTCCAAGGTCAATATTTGTGTTGTTGTACTAGTGTTATTGACAGACAATAACAAAATGTCCGTATCCCCGACAACATCCGTAGCCGCCCCGATAATTGTTTTATCAAGTATAGTTACCGTGTCCCTGAAATTTGCTTGACCAACAACGTCTAACGGAAAACCAGGTGCCAAGGTATTTACACCAACAAAATTATTAATAGTATTTACAAAAAAGGTTGAGGCCCCGACAGTTAAACCATTAGCAAAGGTTGGGTTCAATAAATCCAATTGATAAAGCGCCCATTTCCCAGCGGCTAAATCAGTAGCAAATACACCGGATGTATGCGCTACAGTGGCAATATATACATTACTGGATTCTTCCGCTAAATCTTTAAGACTATATCCAGTAGCTGTTATCCAGGCCCCAGTGGGGTTTAAAACTAACAAACTCTGTATCGCTTGAGAAACAGACAATACATTCAAACCTAAACGCATGGTCACGGTAGTCGTGCCGTTTAAAACTTCACCGAATTTATCTAAATCAATTTTGTTATTTAATATATCTTGTGTTGATGGTACGCCTGACATAATTTCTCCTTATTTTACTTTATTCTATATTATTTTATGCACCCATGGCACTTGCCGGGTAATCCACATTAACCAGTATAGCAAACGCATCGATGTATAAAGCGTATTCAGCCGCACAACCAAATAAGTTAAATAGCGCAAAGGTTTCAGCATCAACAGGGGCTACAGCCTTTTCAATCGCCTCTATCTTTGCAGATACAGTATAACGATTCTCAGTGCCCGATACTTTAAATGTCTCGATAAACCTAACTTCATGTTCAACCGCTTTTCCCTGACCCACTGACAAACACATATTAAAGATTTCAACACCGTCATTTAAAATGAACTCAAAGAACTGTTCAAACGTTTCAAGGTTACATTGGCTAAACAAAAACCTTACGTTAAAGGTTGTAGGTCCTGTAGTAAACCGTCTCCTCTGACGTGCAAAACCACTATCCATCTGTGTGCGCAAGAATCGTTCTTTATCTTCATAACCATAACCTTGTAGTAAGGCTAACGGTAAACTTGAAGGGTAATCAATAGTAGACATTAGAATTTAGCCCTCGACCCTCTATTAAGACCAAATGTACTCTCAAGTGCCCTAGACGTTTGGTTTGTCCCATCGGCTATACCTGACGCTATGGCTTGATCGGCCTGTTGAATAAAGATATCCATCTGGGCTTCTCCGTTAGGCCCTTGTGACTCTGTCACTGTCGCCTCTTGTCCGGGTATATTAAATACATTCACGATAACACCTTGGGGTTGCATAGTAGGCCCGGCTAACTTGTTGTTAGGGGTTACTGTTCCACCTTTAGCACCCATCATAAGGAAATCGTTACCACCTACACTTAAAAGTTCCGGTCCACTTTCATTTACCCTCGATACACTTCCAGGGAAAACACTACCCCCTGTTTGCTTACCTGCAAAACTGGTTGACGAAGCCGCCGCAAACTGTACAGCCATTGCCGCCCCTGCTAACGCTCCAAAGAGAACACCCGCAGGAGGACCCCCGAAACTGTTACCAAAGGCAAAACCATCGGCGATAGCTTGAGGTGTTTTCACTGCAATCTCAGATAGAACCAACGCTTTGTTTAAGGCAAAGAACTCTCTGGAAGAAGCAGACGCTTGTTGTATTAATTGCCGTGTACTCGTTGCCTGTATTTTAAGTAAATCTTTGTTTACCGTACTACTCAAGGCTCGTCTAGCCTCTGCTAAACGTTCTTGAATAGCTAGTTCCTCCTTACTCCCTGATTCGGCCATCATTAAGCGTTGTTCTAATAGTTTTATTTCTTCTTGTAATTCTATTTTTTTTATATTTACCCGAGATGAAGGAGAGAAAAAAGCCAATGCCGCCTCTTTTGTTCTGGCGTCTTCTTGGGCAGTAAAACGAAGAGCATTAAATTCAGATTCTAAATTAATAACTCTGATATTTCCTTGATTTATTGCATCTTCTTTTTTCTTATTAGCCTCCTCTTGGGCTTTAACGAAAGTATCATTATTTGTTTTAAATTGCGCTAAAAGAGCATCAAAAGGCAGTTGTATATCTGCGGGGTCTGTTTTTATAATGTCGCCTATATTAATTGCGTTTTCCAGAAAACTATCTTTTATTTCTTTTCCTGTACCTATAAACGTATCTTTTATTTCCGTTAAGGTTTGTTTAATTCCGTCTACATTAAACGTAAAAATATTAAAAATTAATTTACCTAATAATTTAAAAGAATCAATTATTCCTTTTAAAACATCAACACCTACATCTTTTAATAATGTAAAACCAGCAATAACAAGAGCAAGTGCTTTTCTGAAACCTAACATTCTGTCAATAACAATAAATATAATAGCCGCAATACCTACAAGCACGAAATTAAATAGGGTTAAACTACGTAAAGCCAAAGCAAAACCTTTAGTTGCTAAAATAGCTAACTTAGTACCAATAGTGTATGCTTTTAAAGCAATAAATAAACCACCTAAAACAAGAGTTGTTTTCAACATTACACGACTCAAATTAGCCAAAGTATCTATGTTATCAACCGCTGTTTTTACTAAAGCACGTAAAACAATAACTACTTCTTCTATTTGAGTTTGTTCGCCTAACAGTTCCAATAAATCACCGAATTCATTTTTAAATTGAGATATAACCCCCAGCCCCGCCGCCAATGTTTCGGCCTGCCCACCGTATTGTTTTTCCAATTCAGATAAAATAATATCTTGTGCCTCAGCTAAACGATTTGTTTCAGCTAACGTTTTAATTAATTCTTTCTGAGCTTGTGAAAATTGAATACCTGATCGACTAAGTGCCCCTAACGTGGCAACAGGATCATTCAAGGCTTTACCTATTTGTATCGCTGAGGATAGTAGATCAGTCCCTAATACACTGCTTAAGTCTAATACTGCTTTTTGTGCCCGTAAAAAATTGTTTTCTGTAATATTTGTAAACGTTAAAAGCTGTGCCGTAACTTTAGCTAAGATCGTTTCATCACCAAAGATCGTTTGAGATTGTAGTTTTGCTGCTTCGGCTGTCAATTCCCTAAAAGTAAACCCAGCGATCATTCCCGTAGAACGAATAGCGGCGGCCACTCTTAATTCGGCTTTCTCTTGTTCTCTAAAAGCTTTAGTCACTATCCCGATATTGGCACTCAGAGCCAAAAAAGCAATACCCAAAGTATTAGCTGCTCTATTCACACCCTCTAACCGTTGGGTGGCTCTTTCGGAGAAAGTAGCTAAGTCTTTATCTCCTTTTTTTAAACCTTTAGTATCGACACCTATCCGTGCAAATAACGTACCTAAATCACCGGCCATAAGATTTTCTTGCTCGGGTTTTTAATCGTTCTACATGTTTATCGCCCTTAGATCTATTTTCGGTTTCCATCTTTTTCATGTGTTGACTCTCTTTTTCTTGCTTTAACTCAAAATAAGCTAACCACTCTATGTACTCCTCGACAGTCATCAAACCCCTTATCTCCCAGGCCATTTTTCCGAGATGTTCAGCTATAACATAAATATTATAACTATAGGCGTTTAGCTCTAGGGCTTTTTTACTTGTTCAGGACCCTTGGCTAATTCCCCTATTTTAACAATAAGTTCAGTCAACCAACCTCCAACAGGGCATTTTTTCATACCCTCTATATCTTCTTCCCCGAATATTTTTATGTCTGTACCTGGAACAAAACACGATTCAACTATGCTAAAATAACCTAAGTCACTATCTGTTTTTGCCTTGTCCCTTAAAGTCTCTAACTGACCAACAGCCAATTGTTTAATCTCAATAACTTGACCGTTTAACTCGAATTTATCTTTTTTTAAGCTATGTTTAAAAGCCGCTTTTCTAATTTTATCTCGTATCACTTCACTCATCTCTAAGCTCTCCTTTTATATCCAACTAAATGTTTTTTCGTTTACTCCATCACCATCACTATCTAATTGAAAACTTAAACTTTCAACCTCTAGTGCTGTTACATCACCCGAATGATTGTCAGACTCTTCTATAAACCAGCCTCTAATCACAGACCCAGACGACGCCCCTTGTGGTAAAATCTCAATGAAAACAGCTTCCCTATTAATAAGAATATCGAAAAAAGCGTCTGACAAGTCATCAAACCGTTCAATACCTATTACCACATCTATCAAAGCACCGACCTTAGTCTGAAAACCTACATTCGTACAAAAATCAGTATCGGTTAAAACGCTCAAAGACATATTCACATTATATGTATTGGCACCCGCTATACACGCAATAGGTATGAAATTACCTGATACGGTAATAGGCTCAGTCCTTGCCCCCGTAAATGTTACAGTACCAAATAAATAATTTATGGACACTATTTCATTGGATGGAACAGGTACACCATTATCCTCAAACGTAGGTAAAACATCTCTATCCCAAACCACTTTTGTGGAATCGTCGATAAGGTATGTATTCCCTGTAGTATTAGTCATGGCCTCATCAACCATCGCGGTTGATGTGCCACCCTTATTGACCTTAGTTAAATAGCCTGGCGTACTCATAATTTACCCCTAAGTTGCTACAGCTAACGGACCATCACCTTGTAAAGTCATGCTTATAGTTTCAAGGTCATCTACACCGCCAGATTGGTTGTAACCTTCAACAATAATATTACCTTCGAAACCGTTTGGAACTGTACCGTCTGGTAAATATTGAACTTTTACAGGCGTTCGATTAAGCAACCCATTTCTTATGATAGCTAAGGCGGCATCCCCAATAACTGCGATATTGTCCGCAGAAATTGACCAATCATGCAAACCATAACACTTTGAGTTGAAACCCACGTTCGTGGCCATTTCTGTGTCGTTTAGTACATTGGTACCTAAGTCCAATGAGCCTGTTGTTGCTGTTAGCTCTTCATACGACACACCGTCATCGTCACTTACCCTAATCTTTTTAATAAATGCTGCTACAGACATAATGTCCTCCTAGTTTAATTTTTACCACGTCCTCTCTTCTCTCGATTATTTAAAAAATATCCTACAATGGAAGCCTGTTACCTCCCCCATCTGGCTCGGTCACTATCCTCATATTAGTGACATATATAGAACGATTGCTTTCGTCTTGCATCAAAAAATTTATGTCGTCTTTAGCCCAGATACCTATATATGTTTTGGCGCCTTCAATGAATTGTGCTATCCCTAACAGTCTATCACGGATATCTCTAATATTCGAATATGCGGTTGCTTGGCTCTCTGAACGTGATCTTATCTGTATTGTAGGCTCATCTAGTAGCCATTTCGGGTTAGGTGGCTCACCCGGCGTATCGTAAATAGTGACTACAGTGCTTGGCTCTGTCGGTTCACTATTAATAAAAATGTCTACTGTGACACCTAAATCTATTAATTTTTGCCTTATATCTTCGGCTGGGCTACTCATTTTATTTCTATTTCTCCCTTTATCTCAGCTATAATACGCTGTTGTTTTATTCGTAAAGCTTCCGACAAAAATTTAGCTTGACCTATAGGGTGCGCCACTTCTAAATTCTCATGAACAAAAAAAGCATACTTAACCGTATAACCTATAGTACCTATAAACGTATCGCCTTGTGGTATAATCCGTTTAAACTGAGAAGCCCTTAAAAAGCCTTTATCTACTGGGGTTAACGGAGCGGCTGCCGCTGCAACAACTATCAAAGCACGGGCTAAACCTTTTACAGCACCTTTTTTTATTTTTCCTATTTCCTTAGCTAGGTTTTTTAAGACCTTATCTTGACCGTCTAAACTAACGGTTTTTAAAGCCATACTTTAATTATTTCCTTAGTGTTTTTAATATTAGTAATAATGGATTGCATCTTTATTTCAAAAGCTATATTTGTAAGAGTTTTAGGGTCCAACGTAGCAAACGATCCTAAGGCTAAGTATCCTTCGATCGGTAATTCTTCCAGCGGGTAGACAATAGCGTTAGACAAAACTTGTTTGCCTTGACTATCCATAAAAAGCTCTTGCTTTTGTTCCCAACGGACCAAAACTTCAACAGGAGCATCAAAAATAATTTGATCAAATTTATCACGACCAGCTACGCCCCAATGTGTAGCCGTCTGAGTATAATTCGAAGGTAAAGGCATCAGCAATCAAGAACACTAAAGACTTGCAATTGAGCTTTTGGCTTTCCTGCATCCGCTAAACCACCCTCAAAATCCAATATCTTAGCTTGTTGACCGTATTGAGTAAAATCAAGCCCCTTACCCACTTCACCTATGTAAGAATTTTCAGAATCGCCAAAATCTTCGCTATCAAGTTGTCTTTGTTTCATAGCGGTAAAATGCGCGGACAAATACAACTCGATCTGTTTTAGCATGGGGTCGCTATAGCCAAGAGTTAACAGTAACTCATCCACAAGGGTGGTCGCTGTCAAAATAAAAGGGTCGGTAGTAGGTATCAAACTCGGGTTAACTTCGATTATTTGTTTAACTTCTACATCTGTTACCCTTGGCGCCATGTACCTCTCCTATATAGATAGGGGTCCGAAGACCCCCACTAATTAACCTACTTTTTTAAGCTTACCCTTAAACTTAAAACTGTTGGCCTGTTCATCAGTCAGGTCAAGAATTGAACCTTTATCAAGACGTTTAACGCCGCCTTTTCCTAAAGAAACATAAGTTTTATTTGCTAACAACTCATATTTTCCTTTTTTAGGTTTGTTTGAACCTCTTTTGCTTTTTTCAGGTTTCTTAGCTTCTTCTGCTTTCTTAGCTTCTTCTGCTTTCTCAGCTTCTTCGGCTTTCTCAGCTTCTTCGGCTTTCTCAGCTTCTTCGGCTTTCTCAGCTTCTTCGGCTTTCTCAGCTTCTTCGGCTAATTTAGCTTCCTCAGCTAATTTTGCCTCTTCGTCTTCTTTAATGCTTGTAGACATTTAATCTCTCCTCTCTAGTGTTTATACTTCAGCGAATAGTATACCTGATTGCCCTTTGCTGTCTACTTTTGGTGCAATACCTAAGGCAGACCAAACAATAAACTCAGTTACCTGAGGAGTAGGATTATACTCAACCATTCGGATATCAGATGCAACTGGAACTTCAATAGCTAAACGATTCGCAGCATACATATAAACAAACTCTGTTCCGATATTAGCTGAATTTTCCAAAACTTCAACAGAATCAATTTGAGCAAAATCAAGGATTCGTTGTAAAAAGGTTTTGTCGCCTTTAACATCGTTGTAATCACATTGTAGTTTTGTCCAATAAGTATCATTAACACGAAGTCTTAACCCGCTTCGATAGTTATCCAAGCGCATAATATCAATCATGTTTTTAACATCTTGAATAATATCAGCTCCGGGGTCGGTCCAAGTAAGAGGAATAGTGTAAGTATTAACATCAGGAAAATTCAAGATTCCTGTTGCCGCTACCTGATTTATCCTAATATCTTCTGAACCTACCAGCAAATAATTTTCCATTAACTCAGAAACTACACGTGTGGCTCTCTCTGCTGCAATTGTATCAATCCCTTGGTCGGCATTGAACATACTAGCGTCAATTTGACGATCATCAAAAGAAAAATTCTTAGAGAAAATCGGGATAGGCACAGCAGTTAAATCGTACTTTGGTTGATCGTTTTCAGATTTACGCGGAAAAGACATTCCTACACGAGCAGGGGTAACGTCGTCATGAGTTTGATACTCATATTGAGAAACACCAACACCTCGCAAAGGAACGACAAGACCAGAAGACTGAAACTCACCAAAAACTGAAAGTCTAGCTTCTGCTACACCTGTTATCGTTTTAGCTAGTTCAATGTGTGCGTCCTTAGGTAAAGAAGAGTTAGCCAACATAAATTTAGCTGCGTTGGTCTTCCCTTCGGCCATTTGTATAACATCTAGCCCTTTAGGAACATTATGTCCATTATATAATTCTATCGTTGGTTCCATCATTTTATCCTCCTAAATTGTTGCTACTTTGATTCGAGCAGGGGTACCACCACCGGAATTGTCTACCGCTTCAAGAGCAATCGCTTTCGCGGCTCCTGCTGCTAATATTCTAAATCCACCTGACGCATCAAATTCCAATAAAGCACCTTTTGCAATTGCGGCTGCACTGGCAGCTACTAAAGCAAAAAATTCATCTCCTGCAAGAGAACGAATATATTTCACTGAATCACCAGCAACATAATCATCATTTATACCTCGGCCTAAATCAGTGTCATGAAGTGCGACCCATACAGGGCGTTTTCCCGCTGCTGTACTTTGTACAGCTACCTCATTAGGACTTGCTGTTGCTCCTAGTTGAACAACACTACCTGGTGTAATTGTCCCAGTCGCTACTGCATCCTCTACCCATAAATCACCACGTGATTTTAAATTAATTACATCTGGTATTGTTTTAGCCATTTTAAATCACTCCTATTTTATTTTGTTTTTATTAAGACACCCTTATGTTCATAAGGTTTATCTGTAACATTTCCTTGAACGCCTCTTGTCGAATAATTCGCTACTGGTTTCAAAGACTGTTGAAAAGTCTCAAGAGTTTTTGTGTCCATAGTTTCAAGCTGTTCAGCTTTAAACTTAGAATTAACCACAATATGAGCTATCAAAGCTTTCTTGTCTGCTCTCTGTTTTTCAATAGCATTAGCCATGAACTCTTTAACCTCTGGGTCTTGGCTTGATTGAACTAAAGAATCAACTTTTTGCTCAAGGTTAGCTTTAACTTCTGGCTCTTCTTTTGGTTTGTCTTCGTCTTCAACTTCTTTGTCTTCTTTTGGCTTATCGTCTTTTGGTTTATCGTCTTCTTTCGGCTTATCTTCTTTTGGTTCAGCGTCTTCATTAGAAACGACTTTTTTTAGAACGTCTTCGTTCAAGCCTTTCAATGTTTCCTTATCTGAATCAGAAAAAGAATTTGATTTATTAGCAATTATAGCTAACACCATTTCTTCTTTTGTCATATAGCTTTCTCCTTTTAAATCTTTTTTATTCCCAACAACATCAAAACTAGTCTTTCGGATTACCTCCTGGGTATCAGCTCCTAGCTTTACAACATCATTACTTATGGAATAATCACGCTTGAATAACTTACCTTTTCGCTCAAAAACGAAAAAGTCGGGGAATACATCGACAACCCAGCTGTGCATCTCTATATCACTAGATAGCTCTGTCTCTTGAATTAAAGCCCTTATTTGGTCCCTTACATCACTATCACTTATGACATTTGAGGTTAAACCTAATTTTGAGCCGACAAGTTTAAGTGCATTATAAAACTTCTCTTTATTTGTTACCTTACATTCACAATTTGTTTTCATTGCTCCGCACCCATCCTCTAAACTACATGCTCCAACCTCATTAGGCAGTAACGCCAAATGATCTGGGCTGATATCCTCAGCAACGAAGTCAAATTCTTCGTCATTAAAAACACCTGTTTCATCTCTAGCATTTATAAAAAGACCTGTAGATATTTCCATTGGCTCACCTTTTTCAAAGCGCTCAACCACATTAGAAAAACCTAAACTTTCGGCCTTTTCAATATTTAACCAGATTTCGCCTTTTAACTTGTTCCCTTTAAACACCACATTATAAAACCGCCCAACGTTTTGCGTGTTTTCAACTTTAGGTGAATTAGCTGTTATAAAAGCTCCATTAGGTGACGTAGGGTGGGAAACGGGGGTAGGGACCCCGTTCCATGCTTCAAATGTCCCATTCAACGCCGTGTTAGAATAAAAAACACGGTTCATTACCCCCACTTTAGCGGCAACAACAGGGATGACTAAATGTTCTTGTTCATTTAACTGCTCTCTTCGTGTTATATCACTAACATGAGCATTTAAAAATATCTGTTTCTGTTCCATAGCACCATTATCTCATATTGTCTACAGTATATCAATTAACTCAAAATCTTCCGATTTGACGGGACCTCAGACTTTAAAACAGCTACCAAATCACACACACAATTCGGTTCCCCTATTAATTCTAACGCTCTTTCCTTGGTATATAATCTGTTGTTTCTTAAAATATGGCTATCTCTTACATTTTCCAAACCTGACGTTAACCAACGTTCCACTATCGTTTCCCCTGTTATTTCTTCAAAAATAACATCTTCATTTATACCCGCAAGGTTATTTGCAAACACAATTTCTGTTCGTGCTAATAAACGGGACCGGGTCACCCCTATCTTATCTACTCTATTGTTTATCTTTCGCGCTAATTCTGCCGCACCATCACCTTCTATTATCCCTTGAGTTAAAACTTGAGTCATTTGATCGGACATCGTTTGAGTTATACCTTTTAAGGCTGTATAATCTCGACTCGCTATTATTTGACTAGCTACGAGATGTCTTGGAGCTGCCACGGTAGTGGTTCCAAAAGAAGGTACCAAACGTTTTAATGCCTTATTTTCAGTGACTACGCCTCTCCTATACCCTTCCAAAATAGGGGTAATCAACCATTGTGACTGTAAAAACTGGAAAGATGGGGTTAAAGTTAAAGGTGTCAAACGAGGTACATCTAAAATAACTTCATTAACCGTTTGAAACAGCCAATTATTCCAAGCAGCCAAACTTTGCCCAGGGTTTAATCCAGAAAATGCATTAGGGGGTAATGGCTCTGCATTTGTATGGAACACCCTATTCTTAACAATACTCACATTAATCAAGCCTTTAAGTTCGCTATAACGCCTGTTTATCTCTGAAATTGTCTTATTTCGAAGGGTTAATGTTCTCGTAGGATCGTGCATCTTTACGTGTCATCGTCTTCTGAATCAAGTAAATCCTGACCACCTTCATCATTATCACTTTGCTCCACGTCAGCCTCTTTAAAATCTAATTGCAAGATTTCCTCTACAAACTGTTTTTTAGGTATTATTTCTTCAACACCAAAAGCATTAATATAATTAGCCAAGGACGTACTCAACTTCTGCGCCCTATCCGCTTTTTCAATCTCAGATAAACCTCCAACAGCAGGGAAAATAATATCATATTCGCCGTTTTTAGGCTCCGGTAATATACCTCTAGTGATAAACCAATCCACGGTAAGTCGTAACATATTTGGACCACAAAAATCGTTCTGTCTTTCCTGTACACGACCCTCGAAATTGTTTTTATCCTGACTCGATGCCAGTTCTCCACGCTCTGATCCGGTTAATATTCTAAGCGGTATACCCGTTGCCGCCGATATCAATTTCAACAACACATCTACATTCGATTTCGGGTCGGGTATTGAAAACTGTAACGGTTTTACTTCCATTCCTCTTGTCCGTAGTATTCGTGTCAATTCGTGGATATAGTTTTCTATATCCTGCTGTAACTCTGCCTTATTTTCCAATTGAGCATCGAGAGGCGCATTGAAATTCAAACCACCCCGACCATTCAACCAAAACAATTCAGCCGATGAACCCACGACCTTTTCCAAATCAATCAACCTATTAAAGATAGGTAATAATCTAGGCAAGCCTATAATGTCCGTTTCTAACGCACCCTCTGCGACATGAATAACCCTTGTCCAATGTACAAGTTTTGTGGTCTGCGCCGTATTAACAGATGATCGAGAGGTGCTTGATTCCCCTACTTGTAGGTTATACAACTCTGGGAAACCAAAACGTGGACTAGCTTGGTCATTATTAAACTTAGATATCTCCGCATGACCTTGACTAAATGGTTTTAAAAACAAGATATCACTAGACTCGAAAGTTTGTCCCTCTACTATAGGCTCCTTTGAATCTAAACCATCATTTAACCCAATAAACAACACCGAATACTCACCTAATCCAGCTAATTTGTCTGTACGTGTCAAAAGATTGATAAGCTTCAAATCTCGGCTAAGTTTCTCATAAGCCTGTTCAAACTCTGTGTCTTTTTCCGTTTCCGTTTGGTCTGTAACCTGTATGTCACCCTTCCAGCACGCCTCAGGGTAAGTGTCTATAATTCTATTAGCTATATCCTGCCTGTTATACCTTTCCAGGTACATATCCGAGGTAACTGTTAAGGGGTAGCTAAATTGCTCCCAAACCCTCCTAGCACCTTTATGTGTGACACCCATAAACTGGGCTAGGTTTCGCTGAAACACCTCAACAGTATTAGCTAATAATTTAGACACCTTAGTCTTATCACCTTTCACAGGTGATTTACTGTTTTGATGCAATGCTTTTACCTTATCCTTAATGTCTCTCATTTCATGAGTTAACTGCGCATTTGATTTTGGCATTTTGTTCTTTTCCTTTAATACTCGTTTTTTTACCTTAACCTAAATTAAATGAACCTAACACTAATCGTCCAATATTCTACCTAATATAGGTTCGAAAATACGCTCAAGGCTACTATCGAGACTGTTTTTATCAAAAAAATAACGTTGATTAATTGACATAAATTATCTTTAAACTCCAATTAATCCATGTGTCGTCAAATCATCAATGAGCGCTTTAAGCCGTTCAGCTAATTGTTCCAACGTCACTGTTGTTGTGTCAAAGGTTGTACGTGTCGGCGTTCCTGTGGGCGCACCCCAGCCTGTAACTCTAGTGTTAACTACTTGTGTTCCATCAACTTTATAAACACCTGAGGTAGCTTGGATATTACCACCAACATCTAACTGTTCTTGTGGGTTTGTTATATTAAGCCCCATAAACTTGTTTATAGCTGAATTAACAATTACGAAGGTGTCAATTGGGGTCATAAATGACTCGAAGACCATATCATTAAAGGAAGCAATACTCGCTCGACCATCCGGATAAAGGCTCGTATTGCTATAACGTGGAAATACACTACCCACTATCTCTGCCGTATATAATTTTCCCGCTTCTAATACTACAGGGATTGAAAGAATAACTTTTGTTGTACCTGAAATGAAAGCGGTACTTGGCATACTCAATAATAATGTTCCACCGTTACCTTCACCCTCATATATATTAAAAGTTCTAGTTACAGCCCCACCTACTGCGAAAGAAAAGGCAGTCAATAAACCATTAACACCTGGCGTAAAAGACTGCCAGGCATCTGATGTACTTGTACCAAAAATATCAACTAATTGTGATTGATCACTAGCCTCCGCTCCGGTTGTTTCTCCAACATGAAAATCAGCGGTTGATTTTAAACCTAAAGTTAACCTCAAAAGTTCGACATCGTCAGTGATCCCTAATTCTAAAGAATTTCTACCGTCAAGAGGGACTAAATTAGTTGCGCCTCCGTCCCATTCCGCGCGTTCATTAAAGGCCGTGGTAAAATTAGTTCGCTCTGTATCCGTTATTATGTCTCCACTTCCTGCATCCACAATAAGATCGAGTTCTGTTTTATTTGCGTGAGTATGTCGATCGGCGGTGTTTGAAGCTACATCGGTATTGGCCGAAACTCTACTTTCGGTGTAGTAAAGATCACTACCCTCCGGTAAATCGTCAGTTGACCTTGTTCCTAGCCAAGTCACAGCCCTCGCATCCGTATGATATTGACTATGATCGTCATCTGAAAGCCCAAGTAAATTACCGTGGTCAACAGTAGACCCTAGTTTCACCCAACTAGTGGTGAATACATAATTCGTGTCTTCGTCTTCAACCCAATTAGCAAACCCTTCACTAGGTGTTACGAATATCCAGATAGACCCATTCCAGGTTGTAATATCATCATCATGACTAGACCAGTCACCCGTGCCACCAGAAGCAACAATATATCGATCACCAGTTATCGGACTACCGGGTGGGGTAGCTAAGTCTTTATCAAGTACGGGTGATTGCCAGGATAAACCCTGAGCAACTGAATCAACATAATCTTTAGATGCACCAGCATTTCCAACGGATGGTGTTCCTGGCAAGCCTAGTGGTTCACCACCCGCGATAAACGTGAGATTAGAAGCAAGCGCAATAGCTTGACCTGTAATGTTCCCGCTTTTATCTACATTGAAACGAGAATTGCCATCATTGGTAGAAAGATTAAATAAATCAGAATCCTTGAGTCCAGGTACCGATACTATCGCATTTGTTAAGTCTGTATCAACTGTAAAATTGTCTACATCGGTTACAGTAGCGACGGTGAAAACTTCTATTGCACTTGCAGGCCCACTTCTAAGTCCTACAGCGTCGCCAACGTTGAGTGTGTGCGCGACGCAGGCAATGTCTCTGTTCCCAGCTCCTGAGCTAGTAGTGAAATTTGATAAGAAAATATTTAGAGATCCGTGAATGTCTGCAACAGCGTTTGGTGAGGCTGTGTTAAGGTTTAAACCTGTAAATTGGACAATATCAAATTCAGACAAACCAATAAGAGCCAAAGTTTCATCTACTGTCAAATCTTGAGGATTTGTTGTACTCGCCGTCTGGTTGCCTTTTATTGTCCTTAAAGGCATAACGGCTAACTCTAAATTACTAATACTTCCAGGTGGAACCTCGCCACTACTTGGACTTAATATATTACCTAAAATATCACCCATTATTATTTCCAGTTATTTTAATACCTAAAGTATTATTCAATTCAATAGCTGTGCCGTCTATTTTTCTATATGGCATTAATTTTTAGTGTTGCGTAATCTACCCGCAATCGAACCACTTGTAAAATTCCCCGTCTTAATCCCGTATCTATAGCTTGCCCCTTCAGGTTCCAAATCGGAACCTTCAAACTTTTCGGTAAAGTCTTTGATATCCCTAAACACTGAATCACCTGGAAATTTTCTCTGTATTGTAACGACACCTACAAAACTACCATCCGGCACCAATGAAAAATTAAAAATACCTAAAACTAATAATTCTGGACTAAACTGATTTTCTGCCGTCATAGTAAACAATACTGGTGCGCTCATAGGTTTCCTCACTTAAATGTAATATTTGATATGTTGACAGTATAGCGTTTGTTTGCTAGTTAATGCAAATAAGTTTTACCATCCACCATAGGTCGGATTAGACGGTGTTGCGAAACAATAAATCAAGGAATCTCCCTCGTCTGGTGACTCTACGCCCCGTTTTCCCATATCTATTTTTGACTCGATACCTATTTTCCCCGCATCTGTGTAATGCTCTTTCGGTTGGGATAACTGTTTAATTAATTCAGGTTGATTCGGGATGCTAATTAATAAGTCTATATCGTGATCGGCTAGACCTTCCACCACTTCATATGTACGCTTGAATCGCCTCTTGGCTTCCCACCACATTTGCGCCCTGTAGTTCTTGAACATATCCACATTCTTACGCTCTTCGGTCCAGTATCCGTGTAGCTTAGTTGTACCACTCAAGATAGGGATAACCTCAAGCTTGTTAGGCTTATCCTTCGTTATCTCAGCAAATTCACCTTTCGCCCCTGCCCCAACACCAATTGCATCGTATTTCAATTGGGTTACTTGGTTCATTTCAGACAATCCATACGCTTTTCTCGTGGCTTCTGTCGTCGTCAAACTTCGCCACTTCATAACTAATAACACCCTGCTACCATGCGCTATAGTCAAAGCATTAAAGTTCTTACCTCCATCTGAGATATCAAAACCAGCTCTCTTTTTCCCGGTATCCTCAGTCCATTTCGCTATTTTCTCGTGTGCATTAACCGCCGCTCTCACCCACTTAGCTTGAATACACACATCCTCTAGCGAAGCTGAATAATCGATATCAATCTCTTGCGCTATTATATGCTCGTCGAGCGTCTTCTTTTTCGCGTCATACCAGGCTTGATCTTTCCTTGGGTCGTTAGTCCAATGGAACGTAAACACCGGGATATTTCCAGAGTGTCGCTTCTTATAAAATGGATTGTCTGCCCCGTTAGGTGTCGATACATCAATCTTAATATCGCTGTTCTCTGATAGGGCCGCATCTATTCGCTGAGGTCGTTCATAGAATGCCGATTCATCCTTGAAATAGATTTTAGATCGACCACCACGCCCTATGTTATCCCCCGCTTCTCCTGTGACAGTTGACCCATTTTTGGGATTAATTATCTTCATAAACGGCATCACAATACCGTGACCATACTCTTTGGGTAGTTTCCTCACAAGAAACCGCATCTTCTCGAATATAGAGTCCATATCATCTATTCGATCCACAAGAGCCTCTTTCCTTGAACCAAAGGCTATCTTTTCGCCTTCAAAGAAGATGATTCGGTACACAGCATAAGCACAGTTAAGCCACGTCACACCCATAGCTCGGCTCTTTTCACACAACCCATCCTCGTTATTCTCTACCCTTTGATCGATCCAATTGAGGTACTTTATCTGATGTTCAAACATCCAAAATGGCCGTATTGTCGGCTTATAACGGGGTTCGTGTAACCACATCCAATCATTAATGAAATCAACGCTGTTATTGTTTGAGTAGTGTTGCCACATAGACTGTGCCAACTGCTTGTCTGCCTTGAGCTTTTCTAGGTTAGCTAGTCGTTTATCTACGATAGGTCGATAATTGGGGTTTTTAAAGTCAAACTCTTTCACGTTTAACTTTTTATGCTATCTAAGTAATGTTTTGTAGCCTCGTCATCAGACAGGTTTTTTACTTCAATAGGCCCTTTATCCGGGCCTGAATGCTCTATTTGATCGATGAATAACTTGAAGTATCTACCTAGCATCTCTAAGCCTTTGACCTTGCTATTTAATTTATATTTCTTAAGCTTACCCGTCTTTTCGTCAAACTCAATCGTATCAATACAGGCCGCAATTTCATCCGGTAAGTCAGAAATTGAGAGGAGCTTGTCTGCCTCGTCAAAGAGTTTTCTTACGTCGCTAAAGGCTATGCGACCCATTTCCCTTAAAACTAGCTCAGCGGACAACTGAGCCTCGTCTGTGTTCTTTTTTGCTTTTGGTTCTATGTAGCTTTTTACGTTAGCAAGGGCTAGCGTCCTAGAAGCATTGGCTCTGGCGGTCTTCTCACTTACGTCACCGTAAACCGCTCTATAGGCTCTACTTCCATTCAAATCAATTAAATATTCATCGCAGAATTTCTTTTGTTTTGTCGTTAACTCACTCATTTTGGATTTCCTGTTGCTAACCAAGTAATCAACGATGTTACTACTCCGGTTATGGCTATATAAAATACTTTCGTTCCTGCATCTGTCACAAATGTGTTCCTACGTTGTTTGTCTGTAACTTCCTGTATTGAGTTCACCGCTGTCTCCACATATTTAGCTAATCTTTTGATATCTTTTTCAAAACCTGAAAAGCGAACGTTTTCTAACTGTACTTCGTGCAGTTTCGTTTCCACGTCCTTCAACCTACTGTTTTGATCATCCAGTCTATTGTCTTGAAACTTGTTAGCTGTCTCAAACGATGAAAACTGGGTAATAAGGGTCGTAAGTTTATTATACGTTGATTTGACAACTTCTTTTATCTCCTCATCAAGCATCCAAACCCCTGTATTCCCCTAGTTCTTTATTTCTAACACAAACGGCTGATTGGATACAACCTCTTTCAGTTTTGCCATAGCTATTCTTGATTTCAACACTGCGGGTAGGCCATTCAATACACCAAACTCAGATCCCGTTAAAATACACCCTTCAATATCCAAGACAGTATTCCCGGTATGTATATCGACTTCGGTACGATCCTTTACATCTTGCAAAGAGAAAACAAAGTGCCCTTTGGAATTAAGTCCAGGTTTTACTTGATACACACCTTCCGGTATACAGCTAATGTTGGGTTGATTCCCTAACCAAGGCAATTCAAGAGCCGTACATATTGCTTGTCCAGACTCTACATCAATAAACACACCTTGAGTCACAGTAGGCGTCATTAAAAACCGTTTCAACAAAATAAATCTCATACTCTCACTATAACTCTCCCTGGGGTTTTATTCAAATAAAAAACACCCCTCCTCCCTTTACACATGCGAAAAAATAGCTGTCACAAATGAGACAGGGACTTTCCCCCGCGCGTTGTCTAGTAAATAAAGTAAACCATATACTACCTTTTGCTTATATATAAAATACTCCCCTCCTCCTCCATCACTACTTCTTGTGTCAGAGTGGCGACACCCTTTTTTCTCTCATGTATAAGGCGGAGGGCCCCGGTGACACCTTTTACGCTCAAGCGACACAAAAGTAGGTGGTGGAGGAAGGACAAAAACATTTTCCAATTGTCGCAGGGTAGCGACACATAAACAGGTGAGGGAGGAGGAGGGACCTTGTTTTCGTGCTCAGGCGACAGATGACACAAAAATAGGTGAGGGAGGAGGAGGGAAAACCTATTAACTATTCCTGTTAGGTGCAATAGACCCTTCATCCGTAAAAAAGAAACCGAAAACCTGTGAAGAGGTGTGGTTTCGTCTAAATCAGGGCAGATTTCGGGACAAAAAGAGGTGTATTTTGACCCACCAAATGCGTTTTAGTGTGAAAATAATCTGCTCTTTCTTCCGTAAGTTTTGCATCAATTCAAAGATAATAACGTCCCTGCGGTCGAGCTGGTGGAGTAATTCCTGCCTACTTAGTGTTTGATTAACCATCGTGCTTAAACCTCTTCAATACTTTACCTATAAAACTAAGCGCTGGGACCTTCATTTCAAAATCCGTGCAGTCATTATTCTTGTTTATATCAGCACATCTTAAACGCTTCATAAATCCTGGTGAGTACCATGGACAGGGTTGATATAGTTGAGTATTAACGCTGCATAAGCTATCAACCGTATGCGGCAATGCACAATAAAGATGTCTACAATGACGACAATATACTTTATCCGCTGGCGGGTCAGCCCATTTTTCCTTATGTTTCATTTTCGAACCCTTTGCTTTAACATCCGATATTTACCAAACGTTTTCAAGGCTGTTTGACCAAAAATATCACACAATTCAGGTGGTATTTTAAATCTATCTTTATTAATTTTAATAGACTCATGTATACATCCGTCTGAATGTCTTTCAACGGCTGCCAGCCAATCGCAAAACATTTCCACTAGATCAACTAACGTCATTTCAGCTATACCGTGTTCAAAGTGTTCAGGGTGGTGACTGTTGTGTTTATAATGATGGTCAAGGGCTGGTTTTAGTTTCTTTAGTGCTTCTTTGTATTCTTCACTGCCGTAAGTCATTCCTTTTAGTTTTGGTGTCATTTCATCAAACAATTCTTTCTCTGGGGCTTCCAGTTTTGATTTGTCGTGTACGGTTGCCCTTTCTGCAAGCTGTCTTGCTATTAAAAGTAAATTATCACTAACCTTTCGCATATGTTCTAAAGTGCCAGCCTTTGAATCATATTTTCCTGTCATAAATCAACCTCCATGTTAAATTTTTCACTGCCTTTTTCATGTGAGTCTTTGAACTGTTAACTGAACAATCGCTTCCTTTAATTTATTTCTTTCGGACTGAGTAGGTAGGTTTAAAATCTACCTTCACAATAAACTCTTTTTTACACGACTCACACTCCACTGTCTTTTCGTCATTCTCAACATAATTAAAAACCCAAAGTCTTATAAAATTTTCCTTACAATAAGGGCAACGCGGACATTCTTTCATTAGGTTATCCTTTCAAGGTCATAGACCCAGACCCATTGATTTCTAATATCTATAAATTTCTTTTTCTTGTATACGTCATACCAGCAATCTAAAAACTGTAATCGTGCAGTATAACCCTCGTCTACAATAAAGCCTTCTGACATAGCTCCTCTTTCCGTAATATCTTGGAGCTTCTCAACCCGAACCCCGGTAACCTTAAGGAATATCCGGGCGGCCCACTTGGGCATATGGATTGAGTGTCTCCATGCGTGGCCTTCCTCTCCTGCAAATAAATCATCAGCCCACATTATATAGTTCCCTGGATAGGTGGCGTAATCCATTGACGGGCCAGCTCCCTCATCAGGTCCGAAGGTCGTAGAAAACTCTTCCCAAGTCTGAATCGCTCCATCTTTATAAGCTATCGCGGGTCCGTGCTCTGTATTTACATCGGCCCACGTTTCCCTCACATAAAGGATGTCACCTACCTCATATTTTGATTTCATTTCACGACTATGCCAATGGGTTATAGTACTCTGAAAAACAAAGCCATTTTTATGGAAGGGTTTGCTAGTCTCGCAAAAACGCCAATCATTATTTAATTCTTTAATAGGCCATCGAGTCTGAGTCTTACGCCCGTCTAGCAACGCCTGAACCATTGGTGCATTGAATAATATTTGCTTGGCTCTTTGCCTGTCTTGTTTAGTCATCTTTTATCCTTATAGACTCAGCTATCTAGTATTTTTTCAGCTTTTTCTTCCGTAATTGAATTAAGCCACTTATGGAATTTTGATCTTTTCCAGTTTAAAGGGTAATTTGTTTGGTAAACTCTAAAGCCTTCTTTCTCACCAATCCAAAAATCAAATAATACTGCGTGTTTTAAACAACACCCCTCAGACTCAATATATTCACCCTCGCATTGGATATTTTTATTAAACCTACCGTTGCATTTACTCACTTAAAACTGCTCCTCCGACAAGCAAATATTTGTCCCTCTCTTTTGGTCGTAGAAAAACCATTCCTCACCATCACAATGTTTCCAACCCTTTGTATAACACTCTGGGTGCATTTTAATATAGCTAGGCTTGTTGTCCCAAAAATCGGTCCAGGTGTGGATTATGTCACCTTTTTTAATAGGTTCACCGCACCAACAACATACCCCATCTTTACCGCATTTTCTTATTTCTTCGTTAGTAATCACTTAAAACTACTCCTCAGCTTCTAAACAGGTCACAATTGCAGAATCACTATGAAAAGCACATCGTTTAGCGTTTTTTTCTGAATCAAACACAAGAAGTACACCTAAACAGCCTTCCAGTTCATTTTTAAAAACGATTTCCGAAGAATGCCCACAAAACCTTAGCTTATCTTTTAAAGACCACACCACATAAACTTTTTTACTCATTTAACCCCTCCACACTTGTTGTAACTCGCACAGGTATGCTCTATGTCACAGGATTTAATAGGTTCGGTAACGTCCTGTAATGCTCTGCAAAGAAGTCATAAGAAGTGACGTATCCTTTAGCTAAGGGATACTTTTTAATCAACCAAGCCACGTCTTTCTCTGTCTTGAGAAGCAACTGTGTGCCTGGGTTTTCTCTTAAATACCGGATTGTGGCTATTAGATTTCCTTTACTCATTTAAAGCGGCCTCCAATATTTCTGTGATTTTATCTTGAATATCTACCAGCATATCCACGGTACCCACTCTAGGCACAAGCCCAATATCAGCGGCTTTCGTTACGGCTCTATCAATCATTTCAGCCGTTATTTCCATTATTTAAATACCTCCAATTTCTGAGCGTGATTTCGGTGTGCGCTCCCCACCGACTTGGGGCAATCTAGCCTAGTAGCGTAAATCCTATCTATGACCTCCCAAATTGAATTATCTGTTTCCTCCGCTTCTTCTTTCAGTTCAAGCATTTTTGAGTATAACTCCGACATTTTCCGTTCAAACTTCTGTTTTTCTTTTTTCCATTTTACGTAATTATCTCTTACGCCTTCCCGAGTTTCTTCCTTGGGTACAAAAGAAGGAGGCCTCTCTCTATTCTCTCTTTCTAAAATATTTGTCCATTCATATTCAACATGACCAAGGGCTGTACTACAGCCTTCTATTTCACCTTTTATAGCATCATAGTCATCAACGTATTTAACGGCTTGTTTGATTAGTTTTAATTGATCTTCGCAGGGTTTATTCATCGAACACCTCCGACCATCGTTTGCAGGGTAGCTTCTTAGGTAGATCGTGGAGGCTGATGTATCCGGTTGGGCTGTCCTTGTCTGGGATGGCTCCAATACTATTATCAAATAAAAAGGTAAATTCTGCGGATGTTAAAGACATTTCACTAAAATCATCCTCAGCACAAAGGTCTATTTGGCCGCCATGTATTATCTCTATATACTCATTAATCAAAACGTGATTCATATCCTCCGTGGTCTTGAGGATGGGGTAGATATAAGAAGATATTTCTGCCCCAAAAAAACGATGCTCTGTTTCATCATCTGCGATGACTTGAATTTCTAAATCCCGGTAAAAAACCTCATTTAAAACACCTGTATAACTGGGACCAGATCCCGTGTCGACACACACCTTCTTCCCTAAATATTTGGCTAAGTGTTCGACTATTGAAACACCCTCACCCTGTTGTACTATTGCATCGGATTTAACCCTTTCAGTGGGAGGCTTTGTCTTAGGTTCAGGACGTGAATGTACCTTCCTTCTATCCAAGTCTATTGGTTTAGTCATAAATCAACCGCCACATTAAATTTCTCACTAAGCCTTTCTCTTATAGCGTCTAAGAGATAATCGTTCCCACCTAAAACTTCATCAATAACAGAATCGATTTCTTCCAGCACTTCGAGTACCGTTTCTCTTACTATGTCGTCGTATTTACTCATCTGAAATCACCTTTATTCGGACTTTAACGGGCTTTAAAAACGTACAACCTCTATATGGATATCTTTTGATAATGCGTTTAATAGCTTCTTTTGCCGCCCTTTCTGAATTAAAAAGTTTTGCATTGTCTTTAACAAGTGTTCTCCCTGGATCGCCTTCCCAATCGGCTAACCACCATTTTTCCCCGATTGGAAACTCAACGATGTATTTAGACATTTAATCTTCCTCCTTAAAGACAACCATTCCAACATAAGGCGTCGGGTGTTTCCGTGAAAGATTATCCACATACTTAGCCGAAGAGCGCCAAACCTTAAAACATTTTTTACACCTAAGTTTCGACGATTTACATTGTCTTGGCGTAGTAGAGTTTAAATTAAGATGGTGGATATAAGCTTTATAAGCTAATACTTCGATGTCTTTGTGATTACAGGGCTGTCTCATGCCTTGACCTCTTTTAAAAAAACATCATATATATATTTTTCTAAGCTCTTTTCAGCTTTGTTAGACTTATGAATTAATCTATTATATTCATTAATAGAAAAATCAAATAAAAGCTGTACATGTGTTTCAGGTCTTGTGTAATCTTTTATATACCTTAAAATCTTCATTCCTTGACCTCCGGTGGTGCGTGTAGTGGCATCCAGTGGGTGGGTTCATCGTCACCTTCTAAAAAATACCCTTCTCTATAATAAAAACCCTCTTTGTCATCCGAATATCTCTTTCCCCAAAATACACAAGCCTCTCGATAGGGGGTTTGGGCGTGGCCACACCAAACATCAATAAACGTCCCATCCTTCGGTGCTGTCTCAATAGGTTGCCATTTCGTGATATTCTCCACATTTTTGCCGTCATTTTCGTGAGGATTACCACTTTTTTGCAGGGTGATAACGACATCTGTGTCGTGAAGAGGGCAGTTACACGGGAGTATTACTGTTTTTTTACATATCTTACAAATACAAACTTTTCTAGTTGTTGTCATTACCTATCGCCCCAGTCTTCATCCTGTAGCTCCTCAGGAATACCCATATCGTCGTACATTTCAGCTAAGGCGGCGTCGGCTTCCTTCTTTTCAGTGGTATCGTCCACATTTTTTCCATCCTTTAAGTTACTCGTCATACCGACCCCCCGATATCTACTTTAATAATCGTTATCTTTTCGATAATCTTCTCGGCTAGTTCTTTACATACCTTCATTTCCTCAAGACTGTCTGCTGAGAAGTTCAATTTAAACCCCTCTTGCTCGGCTGCGTTGGCGGTTAGGCTAAATTTCATCATTTCTTTTCCTCCAAAAGTTCAGGATTTTCGTGGATGTTTCCGATTATTTTATGTTCGCTTAAATCGTCGCACTCCGCTATTAGATCACAACACATACCTTTATAAAAAAACCCGTACCGCCCAATGTTAGTGTCCCACTTAACACTATATGTAGGATGGTGAAAATCACAAAGGTGGGGGCAAACTTGAGCATCGTCTGAGTCTTTAACAATATGTCCTTCATAGATCTCGTTTCCGTCTATATCTTGGCTATCTATACCCCTTTCCATAATAGGGTTGTTCCCGGCATGCTCAATCTCAGATACATATAAAAAGAATCTTGATAGTGCGCTGTAGCTATTCTTGATGGGGCCTTTAGCTTGAAACTCGTGTGAATACGTGTATTCACCATTGAAGCTGTCCCATACTCTAAATTTCATGCGATATCCCCTATAGACAGCAACAAGACAATGAAGGCCGCCCCACAGACTGTCGCATTAAAATCATTAAATTCGGTTGTCCCATACCCGAAGTAGTCCCACAGTTCCTTTGCTCCTGCGTTAAGAAACCCCACCCACAGCATACAAAAGGTTTTATCTATGCCTGTGTAGTTAGACACTAGCAACCCTATTCCTGCTAGGCCCATACCGATGGCAAAGTGTGCGTACTTATCGCTGTTTTCTTTATAACTCCATCCACTCATTTGTTTTCTCCGTGTCGCTCTTCTAGCTTGTCTATAAGATGATATAGAGCTAGAAGACATGTTTTTTTTGATACTTCCTTGAGTTTTCCATCCTTAGGGTATTTATAACACTCTTCAACATTCTTTAGTGCTACTGCTGCCAAAAATACATCTAACAGCTCAGGTATAGCGGCGATTGCTCTAGTGTTCTCAGTTCGTAGTGTTTCAAATCGAACTTCAAATATCTGGCAAACATTCACGCTTTCACCACCACAAGGATCATTTTCAGGGACTTTCCCGAATACGTGACGATGGTTTGTTGTCCAAGGCCCCGGCGTTATCTTTGGTTCAAACATCTTCTAGCTCCCATTCATGGTTAGCGTCTGGGACAAAACATAGTGCTGTTGATATTTCTTTGTCACCAGGCTCTTTCATATAAATAACCCAACCATTAGGTACCTTTAATCGATTAAAGCCACCCTCTTTTATATATTCCCATTTCCATGGATACTTCATTGATTTTCCTCCTCTGTTATAAGTTTAGATTTTTTTATAGCTTTTAATGTTAATAAAAAAGCGTCTTGATCTTCATCTTTTAAATACTCTTCTATCGCTGTAATTAAGCAATCTAAAGCTTCCTCAGGGTTCTTTTTTAATTTAGCTACAATAAAATCTTCCCACAATATACTTTTAAACTTTTCTCTACCCATTTAAAACCTCACCTTACTTTTCGTTTTTCTACTATTAGCTAGTTTTTCTTCTGCATCCGCTATATTAGAATCAAGTTTCGCCAGCTTTTCTTTTATCTTT
>SDBV01001588.1_pt1 | contig 34190 bp, 24 predicted proteins | sample 2277081 | NCBI WGS metagenome assembly SDBV01 (sample SAMN10402039, study PRJNA504765) | marine sediment metagenome | isolation source: marine sediment core GS10_PC15, 223 cmbsf | place: Arctic Ocean: Southern Knipovich Ridge | collected 2010 | reverse complement strand
AACCGTCATTTCGGAAATTTTCTTTTTATATTTTTCAAAAAAAAGAAAATTATCCGCAATCTAAGTTAAGCAAGTCTTTTAGATACCGGATAAATTAAGCCCTTTATAAATTTAGGGCTTAATTTTCCCTGCCTTTGTCGGCAGACAGGTGGCATGACGTTCTATTTTAAAATCGAACTCAGGTTATAAAGTGAATAAGATAAAATACATTCCGTTTCTACATATTCATCCAGAAATGAAGCTGGAAATGCTTAACGCATTCGAGCGCTTTTATGACGATCAGGATTACATATTAGGTTCAAGGCTTGAAAAATTTGAACATGATTATGCCAAATTCATCGGCGCAAATCATGGGATAGGTGTCGGGAATGGCCATGATGCCCTACTCATTGCGTTAAAGTGCCTGGATATTGGCCCTGGTGATGAGGTGATTATTCCTGCACATACCTTTGTCGCCACAGCGCTGGCAGTGGTAAATGCCGGCGCCAAGCCTGTCTTAGTGGATGTCAATGAAGAGAATTTCAATATTGATCTTGATAAAATTGAGCAAAAGATCACCAAAAACACGCGGGCGATCATACCTGTCCACCTTTATGGAAACCCATGTGATTTGGATACCATCGAATACATTGCACAGATACACAATCTGTATATGATCGAAGACAATGCCCAGGCGCATGGCGCCATACACGTAATGGAAAAAACCGGAAGTGTTGGAATTATAAATATAGCCAGCTTTTATCCTACAAAAAATATCGGAGCATTGGGCGATGGTGGAATCATTACAACTGATTCAAGCGAATTGGCAGAAAAAGCTAAAACTCTTCGGAATTATGGGAAAGCTGCAGATGGTCAATATTCTACAATCGGCATCAATAGCCGCATGGATGAATGGCAGGCAAGAGTGTTATCTATAAAATTAAAATATCTGGATCAGTGGAATGAGGAGCGGATAGAAATTGCAGCACGCTATACATCAGCGCTTAAAAATATTGGTGATATCAGCCTGCAATACACCATGATGGATTGTACAAATGTCCGGCATATATTCCCTATCCTGACAAAAAATAGGGATGAATTAAGAGGCTATTTAAATTCAAAAGGAATTGATACGCTGATCCACTATGAAAGGCCCATTCATTTGCACGAGGCATTTTCGCAGCTTGGATATAAAAAAGGAAGCTTTCCTGTATCGGAAAAAATATGTGAAACGGAATTGAGTTTGCCTATTTATCCGGGATTAAAAGATGATGAAATCGATTATATTTGTCACCACATAATTGAATTCTGGTCTCACTAATAGAGATTGATCTCAAATAGAGTTAGAAGTCGCCAGCCTGCCGGCGACTTCAGACTTCGATCTCCCATCGGTCCCTTTCGTAACTGGTTTCATTAAAATAAATGTAGAACCAAAAAATAAAGCTCCTTTTTAAAGAAATTCTTACGTTTCACCCTACCTTTTTAATTTGTCACTAAATTAGTATCAAAAAACTAAGCAGTGATCAGACTTTTACTTTTTACCACCCTATTTTTAATTGTCGTGACTTCCTACGGCCAACGAAAGAAAAAATCAACAGAGACAGATTCTGTCAGCTACTATATAGCTTTGGAAGATTATGATAAAGCTATCCAACTATTGGATGAAGAAATCAACAGCAATCCCTCATTCGAGTCATTCCTTTCACGGGGGTTGGCCAAAATAGAAATAAACAAGCTCAATGAAGCGGTACTGGATTTGAAGCAAAGTCTGAAGCTAAATCCACAAAATGACACCTGCTATTATAATATTGGCTATATTTTTTATTTGCAAGGGAAATACGACGAGTCTGTCAACTACTATGATTCTGCATTGATATATAATGAACAAAACATTTATTATTTGATCGCAAGAGGAGATTCCTTTTTGGAATTAGACAATTTCAACCTCGCATTAAGGGACTATCGAAATGTAATCTCATTTGATGCTGAAGAAGACCTTGGATATTATGGTATTGCAATGTGTCATTTTTACCGGGAAAAATACGATAGCGCCAAGTACTACCTGAGCTTTGCTTTAACTTTTGATCCGTTTGACCCGGATTATTATTATCAGCGTGCACTTTGTAAATATCAGGAAGGAGATTATGATGGGATGCTGAAAGACCTTGACTTTTCAATTGATATAGACCCCACCAATGTGGAAGCCAGATCTTCACGAGCTCAGCTATATATCGAACATGGATTATTGGAAGACGCCCTGTATGACTTAGACTATGTGTTATCCGAGGATTCATTGAATATAGAATTACTAGATAAAAGGGGAACCCTGTTGTTAAACACAGGGAATTATGCCTTATCCCGAGAAGATTTCACTTCAATTATTAAGTCTGATGACCTCGTTGATATTGCCTTTTATAACAGAGGTTTGTCTTTCTTTTTTTTGGATCAATTTGAACTTGCTGTTCAGGATTTCGCCAAAGCTATAGAATTGAATAACCAGGAAGAAAATTATTTTATTTATAAAGCTTTAAGTCAACTGGCATTGGGAAATACTGGGGCAGCATTTGATGATTTCATATCGGCTATTGAAATTAATAAAGAGAATCCGGATATCTACTTCAAAAGAAGTACAGCATTTTTTGAAATTGAAGATTATCAATCGGCTCTCATTGATTTAGAAACGACCTTTAAATTAGATCCTGAATTTCCGGGAGTTTTTCTTATTCGTGCTGAGATCTATGCGGCAACAAACGAAGATGAAAAAGCGCTCAGAAACTACGACTTAGCCATCCTGACCAATTCAGAAAATGGCGAAGTATTTTTCAAGCGTGGAATTTTTCTCTATGAAATCGAAAACTTTGAAGGCGCCATGGACGATTTTAATTATGCCATCAACTTGGATTCAAATATCCCTGCTCCTTTTACCAATCGCGGATTGCTGAAACTTGAGCTTAAAGACAAAACCGGCGCTTGCGCTGATTGGAAAAAAGCCTTTCAATTAGGATCAGAATACGCTCAACAATTACTAAAAAAACATTGCAGGTAAATAACGCGAATTTATTTGATTATAAAATAATACAACACCCCATTATAATAATGCATGCCTTAATCGCGGATATTTAAAAGGAAAGCTTAGTCTAAATGCCTATAATATATAATCGTATAGATGAAATCCTTTGTAAATCAGACAATAATTGTAAATTTGTTAGATATTATTTTTTGAAGAATTCAAAATTTTGTATTTTTTAGTTAGAATTTGATCATGCTCAATTTAACTTGTATTCTATCGGTTTCTATTTTTCTAAGCTATTCTTCAATAGCTGCGAGGGACTACAATGCTCCTTGTTTTCCAAAAATTGAGCATGAAACTAACCTAACCTCGCCAATAATAGGAATTCGCATAAATGGTGGCGCAAAATACACTAAGGATAAAAATATTAAAGTCGAAATTAAATCTTTAAAGACTGATAAGTCACAATTGGATTCAATGAAAATCGGATTTGATCCTGACCTTTCAAACTCCAATTGGGAACCTTATTCGGAGCAAATCATTAACATGCAACTCAATGGAGAGGATGGAGAGAAAAGAATTTATGCGCAGTTAAAAGACAAGGCCGGGAATAATTCTCCAATAGAGAGCAATAAAATAATTTACGACACAACGCCCCCTTCGGATACTAAAATCATTATTAATAAAGGAGAAAAATATACAAATGATAAATTAGGGAGAGTATTAGTGAACGTTATAGCCGTAGGCGCTAATGAAATCATGCTTTCAAACTCTCCTCAATTCCAGAACGGTAGATGGGAATCCTACAAAAAATCAATAAAATGGATAATTGATGTGGGGAATAGAGATGGCAATAAGGTTGTTTTTGCAAAGTTCAGGGATGTTGTAGGCAATGAATCTCAAGCTATAGGTGCAGGAATAATATTGGATACTACTCCTCCTAAAGAAGGGTCCATTCAAATTAATAATAGAGACAAATACACAAATTCAAGAAAGCTTAAATTGACGGTAATTTCAATAGATGCAACAAAAGTAAGGATAATTAGTCGGGGTATTGGAAAGAATTACGATTTCAATCCGGATGCTTCGGGAAAGATGGAAACTATTTGGATAACGGATTCACTACAAGGCCTAAAAAGTGTGAAAGCCTATTTTATGGATGAGGCTAGAAACACAACCAAAATTCCTGCCGAAGCTTCCATAATAGTTAAAACGACTCCACCTGAAAAAGCGCTTATCAGCATTAATCAAGGAAACAAACACACCAATAACACAAAAGGAACCGTCACCGTAAAACTTATAGCAAAAGAGGCTCCTCAAAATCTGAAATTATTGATCAGCAACAGGCCGAATTTTGAAGGTTGCGAAGCAAGAGATTTCACATCATCCATATCAAATTGGCAATTAGAAGTCGAAAACGATGGATTAAAATCCATCTATGTCAGGTTGATTGACAAGGCAAAAAACATTTCTGAAGTCGCCAAAGCTGATATTTTTTTAGACCGATCACCCCCTGGCATTCATTCTTTTGACATAAATGACAAGAGCAAATGGTGCATTAGTCTGAAGGTCACGTTGAACAGCGATGTTGATGATGCGTATGAAGCCAAGTACAGTAACAATCCCAATACCTTAAGAAATGCAAAATGGGGGAAATACAACGAACAACACCCTGACTGGACGATCATGCCTGGTGATGGAGAAAAGACTATTTATGGTCGTTTTAGGGATGAGGCAGGTAATGTTTCCGAAATTATATCGACAAAAATTATTTTAGACATGACTCCTCCAAAAGGCAAATTAATTTTAAATGGCGGGAATAAAATAACCAATCATCCTGACGGAGTAGTGAAGCTTCAAATAAAACATGATGATGATGTGATGGGAATGCAACTTACAAATGTCCCTAATTTTAAGGAAGTAAAACTTTTGCCATTGGAAGAAACTATTGAAAACTGGAAACTCGGAGGAGAAAATGACGGTCCCAAAACTGTATTTTTAAGGCTAAAAGATCAGGCGGGAAATTTCTCAAAAATCTATTCTTCCGGGATAATATTAGACAGGGCGCCACCAAAAAATAATGAATTAATCATCAACAACGATTCCCCATTTGTTAGGAATAAAAACAAACGCGTTTCATTGTCCTTTAGGTCGGAGGGGGCAAGTTTCATGATGATTTCCAATAATCAATCATTTCAAGGTAGTGAATGGGCATCATTCAAAACAGCAATTTCCTGGACTCTTGTTGGTCCGGAAGGCATTCATTATGTACATGCTAAATTTAAGGATGCTGCAGGAAATGAATCGGAAGTCATCAGCAAAATGATAAAATCAGATTTTACTCCACCCAAAATAATTGTATTCACCATCGATAACGATACCGAATATTGTACTAATCCACAAAACAAGGTGGCGCTTACTTTTGATGTGGAAGATGCCTCATTGATGGCAATAAGCAATTATCACCTTAGCGATACAAGTGGAATAACAGGCCTATGGGAGCCTTACAAATCCAATAAAGAGTGGACTCTCGATGGTGAAGATGGTTTAAAGATAGTTTATGGTAGGTTTAAAGATGAAACCGGCAATGTAACACATGAATATTATGATAAAATCATATTGGACAGGATCCCACCAACTGATTGTAAAATATTAATAAACAATGGAGCTGAATGGCTCACTGACAAAGCAGGTAAAGGTGCAGTACACTTGTACGCTACAGGAGCTCATGAGTTTATGATCAGCAACTCTTCGAATTTCGATAACGGCAAATGGAATGCATTGGATCCAATACTAAATAATTGGTTTTTTAACCCTGAAAATTCTTCTATTGAGGTTTATGTAAAATTCAGGGATAAAGCCGGAAATATATCCGAACCGGTAAGCGCTTCTATTAAATTTGATAATGAACCTCCCAAAAACGCGTCTATTTCCATTGATGGTGGAGCGAAATATGTGACCAGTAAAGACAGAAAAATTAATATTAGCTTGAATGTTGAAGGCGCCACCGGAATGAGAATAAGTCAGAACAAAAGCTTTAGAGATGTGAAATGGCAAGCGGTCACATCATCCAAAGAAATAATTCTTTCTGAGGCAGTTGGAGAAAAAATCTATTATGCCCAATTCAGAGATGATGCGGGAAATCTTTCTGAGGTTGTCAGTAGTAAAATAATACTGGATACCTCCTCTCCGAAATTTAAAAATTTCACTATTGATGATGGCGCTGAGTGGACCAATCATACTGAAAAAAAAGTCACCTTGTCCATTGATGCAGAAGGTGCAAATGAAATGATGATTAGTGATAAACCAAGCTTCAATGATTCTTCATGGGAAACCTTCAAATCAACTATTGCAAACTTTGAACTTCCTGGCGAAGACGGAGAGAAAGTACTTTTCATAAAATTAAGAGATGAACCCGGGAATGTATCGAAAGTTGTCACGGCAAAAATAATTCTCAAGAGATCATTCTGAGAATTAAAATTCAGAAAGGATATTGACGGGGTATTTAAAGATGTGAATTGAAAATTTACTTCACTTGCTTTTATTTCTACTTATTTGAGAATCTATATTTCGCCACATTAAGAAAATTATTATTAACTAACAGCACAAAAATCCTCAACAATTTTTCATGGAAATAAAAAATGATTTTTCACTTCAAAAGCTGAATACTTTTGGTCTGAAGGTGATGGCTAAACATTATGTTGAACTTGATTCTACAGAGGATGCAATTAAATTTATCAGATCAGGCAAGCTGAATAATGAAAGAATCCTGGTACTTGGTAGTGGCAGTAATTTATTATTTACAAAAAACTTTGATGGAATTGTAGTAAAAGTAAATGTCGGTGGCATCCATGTAGCGAAGGAGGATAAAGCTCATTTTTGGATCAAGGCCGGTGCAGGAGTAGTGTGGCATGATCTGGTGGAAAATTGCCTCAAGGCAAATTTTGGCGGTATTGAAAATCTTTCGCTAATCCCCGGAACTGTTGGGGCGGCGCCAATTCAGAATATCGGCGCATACGGTGTGGAGATTAAGGATACATTTGAAGCTCTTGAAGCAATAAACCTGGAAACAGGCGATAAAAAATACTTTCAAAATCATGAATGCAATCTTGGTTATCGAGATAGCATATTTAAAAATGAATTGAGAGACAAATACCTGATCACTAATGTGGTTCTAAGGCTTGCAAAACATCCGATATTGAATATCGAATATGGTAAAATACAGGAGGTACTTCACGAATCTGATAAGGAAAAATTAACAATCAGAGATGTAAGCGACGCGATAATAAAGATCAGGCAGTCAAAGCTACCAGATCCTGAAAAGGTTGGGAATGCAGGTAGTTTCTTTAAAAATCCAATCATCCCAATTGAATTGTTCAATGCAATAAAAAAGTCCTATCCTGATATGCCATCCTACGAACAGCCCGGCAACTTAATAAAAATACCGGCGGCATGGTTGATTGATCAATGCCAGCTAAAAGGCATGAAATACAAAGGCGCTGCCGTACACATGGATCAGCCACTAGTCCTAACTAATCAAAATAATGCTAATGGCCTGGATATTGTTGAATTATCCATGAAAATCCAGCAAAAAATTAAAAATAAATTTGGAATCAATCTTGAACCAGAAGTTAGGATTATCTGACCTGCATAAGGTAGGAAATAATTAAGGATATTTGTAAAGAGTTAGAATACACGGCACCTGCCTTCGATAAGCAGGCGTCTTATCCCTGAATGGAGAGTATTCACGAATTACTAAGGCTAAATCAAAGAATCAGGAACTTCTACCTTTTCTCCGAATTTGTGCGTTTCTACTCCAAATCTTTCAAGAAAATCTATCCCTTCATCTTTTGGCAAACCTTTATATTCGGCATAGGAACTAAGATAAATTACGCGCTTTACGCCTGCGCTAAACAACATTCGTGCGCAAGCAAGGCAAGGCGTCAGAGTGAGATAAATTGTGGAGTCGTCGACATTTGTATTATTTTTCACGGCATACATCAGGGCATTTTGCTCTGCATGAAGCGCCAAAGAACAACTACCGTTGGAGTCCCGTTCACAACCACTTTCAGGCCATTCCTCATCACAATTATGCGTGCCTGCCGGAGGCCCGTTATACCCAATAGATATTATTCTTGTTTCCTTGGTTAAGACCGCTCCGACATGTTTTTTTACACAATGTGACCTTCTGGCTATATTAATTGCCAGCTCCATGAAAATCTTATCAAAATTCGGTCGTTCCATTATTAGTAATTATTTATCATTCAATTAACTCTATTTCAAAAGAAATATTTAAATTCGAATTATATTCAATCCATAACAAAAGAAGTAAAAATGAAGATCAATATAAAATACAAGCTTATAATAATCTTAATCTCCATCATAACTATACATGACGTCATTGCCCAGGAAGCTTTAAAACCCCGATTGAGCCCATTAGAAATCGTGACAATGAAATATGAATCCTCCTATATCAAAGTCACATACAGCAGGCCCCATAAAAAGGGAAGGGCTATTTTTGGGGACTTGGTTCCTTATGGGAAAGTTTGGCGAACCGGAGCAAACGAGGCTACTGAAATTACCTTTACTAAAGATGTAATAATCAATAAAAATAGACTTAAAGCAGGCACATATACTATATTTACAATTCCTGAAAAAGACAAATGGAAAGTGATCTTCAATTCTGATCTTGGTCAATGGGGGGCATATAATTACAATTCCGATAAAAACATATTGGAAATTGACGCTAAAGTTACTGAAATGGATGTGGTTTATGAACCATTTACGATTGAATTCCAGCTACAGGATGACAAAACGAATCTTCTTATGATGTGGGATAATATAAAAGCTACATTTACCATCAATTTTATAGATTAATCTAATTCAACTTGTATTTCTTTTCTAAATTTGCGGTTCATTAAAATACTGGAACCAATCTTCTTTCGGCATGCTTTCTATTTCTAATCTAGACTATTTCATAGGTGAACGAGTTCTTTTTGAATCGGCACAATTACATATAAAACCTAAGGAAAAAATAGGTCTGGTCGGTTTGAATGGAACCGGCAAAACCACACTATTGCGAATAATAAATAAAGAAATTACGCCTGACTCCGGAGAAATAAGCAAAAGAAATGATTGTACCCTAGGTTATCTCAACCAGGATTTATTATCGTTCCAATCAGAGGAAAGTATCGTAGCGGTAGCTATGGAGGCTTTTAAAGAAGCTGTTGAGTATGAAATAAAAATCGAGCATCTACTAAAAGAACTGGAAAGTGATTATTCTGAAAAGTTGGTGCATACTCTTGCTGCGATTCAGGAAAAATATGAATCATTAGGTGGTTATACTCTTCAATCCCAGGCAGAAGAAATACTTGAAGGTGTTGGTTTTAAAACTTCAGATCTTCACAGGCCATTATCCGAATTTTCGGGCGGATGGAGGACGCGAGTGATGCTGGCAAAATTATTGCTCGAAAAACCTTCCATTCTAATGCTTGACGAACCGACTAACCACCTGGATCTTCCCTCGATACAATGGGTCGAAAATTATTTAAGAAACTATGAAGGCGCAGTAATCATCATTTCTCACGATCAGGTTTTTTTGGACAATACCATTTCTAAAACCATTGAAATCTCCAATTTTAAACTTAATACTTTTTCTGGGAACTACAGTTTTTACATGACGGAAAAAATACTCAGAGATGAAATTCAAAAAAATTCCTATTTAAATCAGCAACAAAAAATAAAACAAACCGAACAATTCGTAAACAGGTTTCGGGCGAAATCGACAAAAGCCCGCCAGGTCCAATCAAGAGTAAAATCGCTCGAAAGAATGGACAAGATTGAAGATGTGCAATCTGAAGCTGCCTCCGTTAGTTTCAATTTCAAATTCAAACAACAATCTGGAAGGCACGTGAAAAGGCTGGAAAATGTGAGCAAAAGTTATGGTGACATTGAAGTCCTTAAGCCATCGACTATTGGCATAGAACGTGGAGACAAAATTGCACTTATCGGAGCAAATGGCATTGGCAAGTCGACATTGCTGAGAATAATCGCCAATACTGAAGCTCATGGTGGAGAAGTAGAAACAGGCCATAATGTAATTCCATCCTTTTATGCTCAACATCAGATCGAAGCATTGACACTTGCAAATGAATTACTGGACGAATTAAAGCAAGCGGGTACTGGCAAACTAGAGCAGGAATTAAGAATGATTTTAGGATGCTTTCTCTTCAGCGGGGATGATGTCTTCAAAAAAATCAAAGTACTTTCCGGGGGTGAAAAATCAAGAGTAGCCCTGGCTAAAACATTAATTTCCGAGGCAAATTTTTTATTACTGGATGAACCTACCAATCACCTGGATATCATATCTGTGAATATCCTGATACAGGCGCTTCAACAGTACAAAGGAACTTTTGTTCTGGTATCTCACGACAGGCATTTCATTTCGAAAGTCGCCAACAAAATTTGGTATATCGAAGATCAACTAATTAAGGAATATCCCGGGACTTATGCTGAATATGAGAATTGGAAAAAATCTACGCTAAATAATCAGGTGAATGTAGTTCAAAGTAAAAAGAGTGATTCAAAACCAAAAAAGAAAAAAAACGCACCTAATAGTCCTGAATTGAAAATCAGCAACAAACTTTCCAAGCTTAAAAAGAAATTGGGAGCTGTTGAAAATGAGATCGAATCTATTGAAAAGGAAATTGCTCAGATTGAGGAAAAAATGTCTGATCCTGAAGTATATTCCAACCTGGAAAAATTGGCTGAAGCCAACAAGCAATACGATACTTTAAAGAGAAGTTTAGAAAATAAAAATACGAATTGGGATCAATTAGCAGAAGAAATTGAAGAATTGGAATAAAAAAGAAGGGTGTCCACAGCCAATGAAACACCCTTACATTCATTAAACTTAGCCTAATTTTGTTCTCTGTAATAAACCGTTAGCGCTGCCAAACCAAAGGTCAATTCACTTTTTACTCCAGAATCGACACCAATTACTATCCAAATAGCTCCATCAGCATTTGCTTCAACTTCTATTTGGGAATCAGAGGTATTGCCGAATATATCTTCTGGTACATCGCTTGTAAATTCTTTAATAGAACCAATTTTTATTAAATCAGTTCCGCTATCGCTATTTATCGTTCCTTTATCAACATTGAGCGCTATATAATCTATTGAATTTTGCCACGTAAATTGTTTTAGCTCAGGCTTATAATTAACAGCTCCTATCTTCAAATACAAATCCTCATCAGATAGATTATCCGATTGCGTCAATAATTGAGTATATACTAAAAACTCAAAATCAACTTTATATTTTTTACCTGGTGACAGACCAGAGATTTCTCTTTTAAAATAATAAAATAAATCTCCATGTGGATTGTCGGCGCTAATGCTTAATCCATTCCCCTCCAGCACCAGGTTGCTTGGAGTTATATTACTTTTAAATATAAAATCAGAACTCCCTTCATAATCAGCAGGATAATCTGATATACCGCCTTCCCACTCCTGATCGACCTGATCAAAGTCAAAAGTGGTAATCAAATCCACGACAGTTGACTGGATGTCCATATCCATTGCACACCCAAACAAACCGATCGCTAAAATTAAAAACGATGCTTTTATTGTTATTCCCCCCATCAACTATTATCCATTTATTTACAAGACACAACACGAATCCAAAAGGTTGAATTCTACCTGAAATTATAAAGCACCCCAAATGAAAGCATAAATGAAGAAGGTAAGCTATTGAGGTAAAAATCATCTCTTGTTAACGAATTTAAAGCAAACCTATAGCTTGGCTCAACGGTAACGGCATAGTTTTCTGCAAACGAATATCCCAGCATTGTTCCCAATGAACCATTGAAATAATAACTTTTATAGGGCGATCCCTCTCCAGGTGATATGGATAGGGTCTCCAAATAATTACTGCCATCCTCAATACTATTGCCAAGATAAAACTCAGAAGATATCCCTGCCATCAGGCTTACATTTATCTTTCTATCCATTAACACATATCCTAAACGCAATGGAATGGATAAAAATTCAAATTGATTGTTCAGAGTTGTCTCTGAAATCGGATTAACAGTCGCCAATCCGTCAAGCTGATACTGATAGGTAGCTATGATTGGAATTCGAGAATCACTATTGGCTTCTTTAAGATACCCGGTTGTGGTAGCTGTTGTATTTGCTCTTCGATATGCAATACCGGTTTGCACCACAATTCTTGGCGTAAATTTAAATCCCAAATTGGCCCCATAACTAAAAGCAATTTTAGGCTCAGGTTTTTTTCCGCTGCTCCTCACTACCGCAAATGATTTGTTCATCGTATTAAAAGGTGCATATTGATTATTTATCGATTCTACTTGTGCATTTTCATATACTGCTCCGCCATTTCTGGCAAAGCTTGATCCGGCAATCGCTAAATCACTCCCTCCTGCCTGAAAATTCGGATCAAAAATCCCGGTAGAAAAATCCAACCCCGCAAGAAAAACTCCCGATTCTTTCTCCCTTTTTATTTTTGAGGAACCCTTTGGCATTATTGGAATCAAATAAATGTGATCGATTTCATAAATCAATTCCTCTGATGAGCTCATGTTAATTCCTTGCCCTTGAATTTCATTTAAACTTAAGTATTCAGGTAAATGATTTGTGTCGGCAATTTTGTCTGATGGAATTTCATTTTCATTCCTCAATAGAACACTCACTTTTGATTCAGCCTTTACAAACTTCACTTCCTTATTTTCTGCCTCTGCCAGGAACACAGATTCTGAAATGGACTCTTCCGGCACTTGATTATCTGTGATTTTTTGATCTGAATTTTCAGCATTATTTTCTAAGGCCAACTCTGTTTCATTATTGAGCAAATCAAGGTTATCGTTGTATTCATCATTTTGTACAGCTACCTGGCCGGCATTATTATCGAGGTAATAATTTATACTAAACAGGCCTACTCCAAGCGCAAAGGCTATGGATGCAGCTGCCAATAATTTAAAGAAGAAGGCTCTTTTCCTGAAATGTCCGGCCTCCTCTCTTGACAGAGCAGAATCGATCTTATCCCATACGCCTTCAGAAGGCGCCATTTCGGCATCCTTGAATGCATCCTCCCACTGCCTGTCTAATTCCGTACGATTACTTAATTTTTTCATAAGGTACCGTTTTATCTTCTTCCGCTATTTTCTCCATTAGTAATTTCCTGGCTCTTGAAAATTGCGATTTTGAAGTCCCTTCACTTACTTCAAGCATTTTAGCAATTTCCTTATGGCTATATCCTTCGATAGCAAACATGTTAAAAACCGTTCGACATCCGGTTGGCAATTCTCTGATCATAATGAGCAATTCATCCATTTGAAAACTCGAAAGAATTTTACTATGATCGTAATCATTCTTTACATCATCAATATCGACCATAGGATACATGTAAAGCTTCTTCCTTTGACTATTTAGCGCTGTATTTACGACAATTCGTTTTATCCAATAGCCAAGTCTGCTGTCGCCCCGGTACCCCTTCAAACTTTTAAATATTTTTATGAACGAATCCTGCAGGACATCTTCAGCCTCCTGTTGAGATTTTGTATATCGCAAACAAATCACATACATCTTTTTTGAAAAGATGTCATAGAGATTTCGCTGAGCCAGACGATCTCCTTTAACGCATGCTTCAATTAATTCCTTATACTCAAGCATTAACCCGGATAGGTTGATATATTTATGCCAATTATCACTGTATATGACACCGTTTTTTAGTTTTCGGTTGTAATATGATCGAAATATAATGGTTCATAAACTATAATGCACTTAAAAAATCAACATATGACTTTCTATAAATTGTTACTAGTTTCATATATAATCCTATTTATATTTCCTATTCACCATACAACTCTTGCTTTTGATAACAGAAAAAAAGAACTGGAATTCATCGATAAAATTTATGAACAACAAATAAAAACCGCTATTCTATATCATGCTGATGATATAAAAGCCACTCCCCTACATCCTGCTGCGATTCCAATATTTCAACAGATTCCCTTAGTTCTCAAATTTGATGAGTTGTTTACGGATGATGCTGATTATTACAAAGCTAAAATAATTCACTGTAATATGAATTGGGATCCCTCCAATCTTTCTGAATTACAATTTTTATACGAATACAACGAATTTAGTGTTGATGAATTTGATTTTTCAATTGCAACCAAAGTCCCATATACTCACTTCACTTTTCCTGTTCCTAAAGTAAAACTACCTGGTAATTATCTGCTAGTCATTTATCGAGATGGGAATGTGGAAGATATTATAATCTCAAAAAGGTTTATAGTCTATGATCAGAAAGTAAAAATTATGGGAGACGTGGGGCTTTCTACCGGCGTAGTGCAAAGAAGGCTGAACCAACAAATCGAATTTTCAATAAATTATACCAAATTTCAAATTTCCAATCCATACTTAGATATACATGTTGTTTTAAAACAAAATCACAGGAATGACAATGCAATTTTAGATTTAAAACCTACCATGATCAAAGAAGATATTTTTCAGCTGGATTATAGATATTTCAATTTTGAAAACAATTTTAAAGCTGGAAATGAATTTCGTTTTTTTGATATTAGATCTGTTCATTATGGAGGAAGAAACGTAGAGCAATTCGACATATCAGAAACTCAAGTAGATGCCTATTTGAGTTTTGATAAATCTCGGGAAACTGAACCTTACTCATTTATAAGAGATTTGAACGGAGGTTTTGTAATTGAAAATTCTGAAGGGAACAATGATTTTATTGAATCTGATTATATCAATGTTCACTTTATCCTTGATTTAGAAGGAAATATAAATCAAGAAATTTATCTCGGCGGTAAATTTACGGATTGGAATTTTGAGAATTCAAACAAAATGAAATTTATAGATGCATCCGGAATTTATATGTGCAATCTTCTTCTCAAGCAGGGCTTATATGACTTTATCTATTACGTACCTGAAAATAAAGAAAACTCAACAATGCTGGAAGGGAATCATGTTGAAACCAATAATGAATATGAGATCATCGTATATTACAATGATCCCATGTTGCACACCGATATCATAATAGGATATTTGAAATTGATTTAACTATTCTTCAGGTTCAGCAGCTTTACGATAGGCAGTAGTCCTTTTTGAGGGATCAGTATTGGCCAAATCCAACATCCCAAATCCTTTGTGGGTGAATGATCCCATCCCTCCACTAAATACGAATTCCTGAACTTCTTTTGCCGCATAAAGTACAAATGGGAAAGTATATCCTCTCACTTCATATTTTACATCCTGATCATACACCGGATAAATTCTGGCGAATTTTTTCTGACTCTCACGAATTTTCCTCAAATAGTTTTCATCCGGGATTAATTGAAACTTAGAAAAAGAGGCCAATTTCTCATTGGTATAATTGCCAAGGGCCTCCATCCTCAAAATAGTAGATTCAAATAAAATATCCGAAAACTCATCGGTATCAGGAGGAATAAATCTTTTACTTTCGTTGTCGTTAAAAGATGGCTTAAGCAATACCATAGGAGAGATGCATATATATTTCATCTCATCCTCAAAAGTCGACTTATTTTCCAACTCAACAGATTCAGGAATTAACACAAGATTCCCGACTTCCACATTTGGCATTTTAAATAATTCATCGATAAAATAATCGATAAACTCTTTACTGAGGCAAGAGAAAACAAGTGTCACCCTGCTCGAGAAAAAATGAAGCCCATTTCTGCTGATTTTCGTTTGCCCTTTCAAACCAGAAAAATTGTAAAACGAAAAATCTCTGAATTTTTCATTTCCTCCCTTAATAATGATGCCTTTCACCAATTGGGCGAGTAAAAATTGATGATGGAAAGGAACAAATGCTCCTTTGTTTTTTAGAATAAATATGACTCTAGCTCTCAACGATTTGTAAATTACAGTTCAAAAAAAATAATATTTAAAAGTTCAATTATAAACTATTATTAGTCATTAAAAATCATCATAACAACAGATTGTCCTGTGATCTTATGAGATAACAGGACAATTTAAATAATGTTTAAAAAAATCTCGCACATACAATACTAATTGTATCATTATTAATGAATTAAAAATATTTTTCTAAAAAAAATATTTCTTTTCTTATTAGAAAATTAATTTAAAAAAAAATCAATTAGCGTCAAAGATATTAATTCATTTATGTCATAGCAACTATTATACATTGAATCTGAAATGCATGATATCTCCATCATTCACTGTATAGTCTTTCCCTTCTATTGATAACTTTCCTGCTTCTTTGCATGCCAGTTCAGATTTGTAATGTAAGAAGTTTTCTAACTTAATAACCTCTGCTTTTATAAACCCTCGCTCAAAATCAGTGTGAATTACTCCTGCTGCCTTTGGCGCCTTCCAGCCTCTATGTATGGTCCATGCTCTAACTTCCTGAGGACCTGCGGTAAAATAAGTAATCAGATCCAACAAATGGTAGGAAGCTTGAATTAGCCTATTTAGTCCAGATTCTTCAAGCCCATACTCAGCGAGAAATTCTTCCTTTTCTTCTCCCGTATCCAGCTCAGAAATCTGGGATTCCAGTGCAGCACAAACAACAACTAATTCAGCGTCTTCATCTTTAGCTATTTTTTCAATCTGAGCGGTCATCTCATTTCCCGACAAAGAATCCTCATCCACATTTGCGACATAGATCACCGGCTTATCAGTCAATAATAACAAATCAGGTACCATCAACATCTCCTGCTCTGACAAATTCAAAGATCGGGCATTCTTTCCTTCTTCAAGAACTAGCTTGTATTTATCTAATATTGCCAATTGTTTTTTCGCATCCTGATCCCCGGTTTTAGCGATCTTTCCAAGCCGTTGAATTCTTTTTTCGATGCCTTCCAAATCCTTTAACTGGAGCTCAACATCAATAATTTCCTTATCATTGACCGGGTTTATCTTACCATCAACGTGTACTACATTAGGATCGTCAAAACATCTAATCACATGAATTATGGCATCAACTTCCCGAATATTTGTCAAAAATTTATTCCCCAAACCTTCCCCTTTACTTGCGCCTTTTACAAGCCCGGCGATATCCACAAATTCAATTATGGTTGGGATTGTTTTTGCTGGATTTACAAGCTCCGTTATAGTATCTAATCTTATATCTGGTACGGTAATTACACCAACATTCGGTTCAATGGTACAAAAAGGGAAATTAGCTACTTCAGCTTTAGCTGAAGATAAAGAATTGAAAAGCGTAGATTTGCCTACGTTAGGCAACCCAACTATTCCACACTGTAATGACATTTCTTAATTTTAAACTTTGAATATATAATAACTTTTATATCCCATGTAAATTTCCATTATAAATACGCGTATAATGGTATAAACAGGAATTGCTGCAATCATTCCAACTACACCTGCCAGAGTTGCGCCTGCAAATATAATAATAAATATTTCCAGTGGATGGGCTTTGACGCTTTTAGAAAAAATCAATGGTTGCAAGATCACATTATCAGTCAATTGGACTGTAGCAAAGACAGAGGCAATCTCAATGATCATAATAATGAACTGGTTTTCTTCAAAAATCTGCACCCCACCTGTAGAAAGTCCTACTATAATACCAAAAGACGCTCCAAGTACCGGTCCTAAATATGGAATTAGATTGACTACGGCAGCAAAAAGTGCAATGGAAGCCGCATAATTGATTCCATAAATTGACAATCCGGCTAAGACAATTGAAAAGATGGCAGTCATTTGAAGAAGTAATCCTAATAAATAATTAGATAACAATTTATCGATTTTATATAATCCTTCTATTGATACCTCAAAATACTCGTTGGGGATCAAATTGATGAGATGCTTTCGGAGAATCCCCTTTTCGTATAGGAGAAAAAAGGTAATAAATGTGATCGCCATCAAACCAATGAAAACATTGCCTGTCAGTGAAATTAAATTTTCTACGACGGAGGTCAATTCGACTTCGGTTATGAAATTTTTTATTGCATTCTTGATACTCAATGCTAAAAATCCTTTTTCATAATCTCCGATTTGGTATTTAAGAAAAAAACTTTCAAAAGCTTCCAATGGCACACCAATTTTTGCGATAAGCTGTTCCAGGTCGATACTTGCAAAGATCTGAATTTGGTCTGAAATAAGGGGTAAAAATAAGGTTACAAAGGCCGACAACAGAAATATCAACGTTAAAAAAGAGATAAAAACAGCCAAAACCCTTGGCATTCTAATTTTAAAAAACTGTTGGTTGGATAGATAATTGGTTAGAGGCTTAAGTATGGTAGAAAGTATAATAGAGATAATCAAGTAAATGAAAATACTTGAAAAAAGCCTGCCAATTAAAATAACTATAGCAAAGGCCAGTAATACAAAAATAATCCATTTAAATAGATTCATTTTATGCTAAACTATATCTTTTCATTTCACGAAAAAAGAAAGCCCCAGGAATAATCCAAGGGCCCTGCAATAAAAGATTTTTATCTTTTAATCCCACTTTAAGTCTGATCCCAAATCAGCCCCTTCAGTATTATGTTCTTTATCTCTATCCAAATGAGTAAAATCGACATCTGGCAACAGCTCCGTTTTTACATGATCAACGGTGCCATTTAACGCTTCTATAAATTTATTAAAATCCTCTTTATACAAGAAGATTTTATGTTTTTCATAATAGTAACCATCATCCTTATACTTTCTTTTACTTTCAGTAATAGTGAGATAATAGTCATTAGATCTGGTTGCTTTCACATCAAAAAAATAAGTCCTCTTCCCTGCTCTTACACGTTGGGAGTAAATTTCAACATTTCCATTATTCTTGTTCTCTTCCACAGCTCTACTTGTTTTGATCAATAATTCTCTAAAAATTTCCTCGTCTACATGATCATATGATCGGATAAATATAAAACAATGATTTACTTTGTTGCAAGTAAATGATAAAAATTTACTTCTCGGGAGCAAATTAACTGCTAGATTTTTAAATTGATTCACTTAAAAATATTGATATTTGATCCAAATTTTAATTTTACCAGCTAAAAAAGTCCAGTATATATGAAGATTGATCTCCAAAAAATTAGAGAATTAAGCAATTTAGAACTACTTGCCAAACAATTGGTTGAAGGTTTTATAACAGGTCTTCATAAATCTCCATATCATGGCTTTTCAGTAGAATTTGCTGAACACCGCTTGTACAATATTGGAGAAAGCACAAAAGATATTGATTGGAAAGTATACGCAAGAACTGACAAATTATTTTCGAAACGATATGAAGAAGAAACCAATCTCAGATGCACCATCTTAATCGATAATTCATCTTCAATGTATTACCCTAAAAAGAATTACGGTAAAATTACATTTAGCGTGATGGCTGCGGCGGCAATATCTTTTATGCTGCAAAGACAACGAGATGCAATTGGAGTGACGACTTTTTCTGATCAAATCGAATCTCAAACTCAAGTAAAATCTACACATTCGCATTTACATAAAATAATGATTTTATTGGAACAGTTGCTGCAATCATCTCATAAAGAGAAGAAAAAAACCAGCATTCCTGAAGTACTACATCAAATTGCCAATAAAATTCACAAGCGAAGCCTCGTCATTATTTTTAGTGATATGTTTGACAATCATGAGCATGTGCAGGAAATAATCAATGGATTACACCACCTCAAGTATAACAATCATGAGGTATTGCTTTTTCATGTAACAGACAAAAAGACTGAATTTGATTTTGAATTTGAGGAACGTCCTTACAATTTTGTTGATCTTGAGACAAGGGAAGAATTAAAACTCCACCCTTCTCAAATCAAGGAAGTATATGTCGAAAAAGTGAATCAATATTATCAAGGTCTGGCCATGAAATGTGGCCAGTTCAAAATTGATTTTATCACAGCAGATATCCGCGATGATTTTGACAAGATACTTTCGGCATACCTAATAAAAAGGGGAAAGATGAGATAAATCTCATTTATTTTTGCTTGTGCAACCAGGATTGTTTGGTCAACAATTCTTCTTCATTCTCTACATGATCCGGGTCAGGAATACAACAATCAACCGGGCAAACAGCCGCACATTGAGGTTCTTCATGAAAACCCATGCATTCCGTACACTTATTGGATACAATATAATAAAACTCGTCTGAAATCGGCTCCTGCTCTGCATCTCCCGCGATGGTCGTGCCATCATCTACTTCAACAGATTCGAGCGTAGTACCTCCACCCCAGGTCCATTCAACTCCCCCTTCGTAAATTGCAGTGTTAGGACATTCAGGTTCGCATGCACCACAATTGATGCATTCATCGGTTATCATTATTGCCATATTGCTATAACTTTATATTTATAAATAATCAAAACTGATTTAATAGTATTATGTTTGCACAAAACAGTACAAATCATTTCAAAGTTTCAATAATAATTGGATTTAATTAAAAGAACAAATTCATTTTTAAAGCTTGGCCAAAGATTAAAAACGATGGATCCCGCTATTTTGAACGAAGTGATTGAACGCGCTTCATTCAAAAATCCATGGTTTGTCAGCGAAAATGTTCGTTTATCAATCGACGGACTTATTCATTATTTAGAAGAAAATAAATTCCGCGCATGGCTTGAGAAATATGATCTCTCACAAGGTTCTTCAAAAAAAATCGGAGTTGTTATGGCCGGGAACATCCCCATGGTTGGCATCCATGATCTGATCTGTGTGTTGATTAGTGGTCATAAGCTACTTGCGAAATTGAGTAGCCAGGACGATGTGCTTATTCCATTTATCGTAGATGAACTAATTAAAATCGAACCTGAATTCAGGGATTATATCGAATTCGTTGATCTGCTAAAAGGCATGGATGCTGTGATTGCTACCGGCAGTGACAATACCGCACGATATTTCGATTACTACTTTTCAAAGTATCCAAATATCATCCGTAAAAACAGAACTTCTATTGCTGTTTTGAATGGCGATGAAAATCCGGATGAATTAAAAGATCTGGGCCGGGATCTATTTTCCTATTTTGGTTTGGGATGTAGAAATGTTTCCAAATTGTTCTTGCCAAAAGGATATGACATTAAACGATTAATCCCTCATTTAGAACATTATAAGCATCTAGGTGACCACAATAAATACAGCAATAATTATTTCTATCATAAATCTATATTCCTTGTCAACCAAACAGAGCATCTGGATAATGGCTTTGTCCTGTTTCAGCAGAATAAAAATATAGTCTCTCCAATATCCGTAATTTACTATGATTATTATGATGATCTAAATACACTAAAAACCGAATTATTACTTATTCAGGACAAAATTCAATGTATAGCAAGTAACAAGGATCTCATTGGAAACAGGGCGCCATTTGGCAAAGCCCAAATGCCTGAGATATGGGATTATGCTGACAATATAGATACTTTGGATTTTCTTATTAAAATCTGACAATCATGTTCCCAGGTTCATAAAACTCACTAAGCTGAACCTACGGTGGATGGTTTGTTCAAATCGAAACATTGAATGGATTGATTTAAAATTACAAAACTTCCCTATGCCAAAACGGAATTGCTCAAATTGGATGTTTTCGTTTTCCGGATAAAGATGAGGATTACTAAATAACAGGAATCGGAAAACTGACGCCGTGAAGGTGGGAAGGCGCTGAAGAATCTCTTCAATGAGCCTTGAGTCGGCTCCAATAAGGCTTATTTTCCTGCCCTGCGTATGAACTCTTAAAAACAAACGTCTTTTTCAAGAAAACACACGTCTTTTTTTTAAAAACACGTGTGTTTTTTAGCAAAAACACGCTACATTTTTATTCCAGAATAATGAATTGAATATCAGTCCTTTACAAAAAAAGAATATACTATGCGTTTCGTTCAGCTTTTTGTTGCTTTTTTGTTCAGCCCTGACAAGAATCCAATACATTTTTAATAAGCAAAATCTGTAATATTCAACACTTCTAAAATCAAATAGCAAAGTATTGGGATGCTAATCTATTCAATCTTTATTCAATCTAATTTAGATATGACTATTCTAGTCAGGGTCTGGTTCCACTCCATTTTTCTACCCAACCTTTATATAAATCACCATTTGGCATACCTACATTATAATAATATATGCCATCGGCCACAGTACCTCCATCCCAAAGGTTATCGTAATTATAATTGTCTGATTCAAATATCACAAATCCATTTCTGTTAGAAATGATGACCTTTGTTCCGGATTCAGGAAGATTTCTTATGTAGAAAGAATCGTTATAGCCGTCATTATTAGGAGTAAATACATTCGGAATGAAAACGGCTGAATCGTACCCGATGCTATGCTCAATGCTAAATTCACAACCATAATCATCACGTACGCTAATTTCATAAAGACCTGCCCAAAGAGAATCGAATTTTACAGGATACTTATTCAGGTTATCACCAACACTTGGGAAATCTTCCCATTTTCTTTTTTCATTAAAGTGAATGATATCAGTTATATTCATCTCAAATGCAGGTTCAATCAACTGAATAATGCCTTCATATGGATCACCACCACTTGGAATAATTTCTCCTATTATATATCCGGTAGGTCTGTCAGCCAATGAAACTTCATCCTCAAGAACTTCAAATCCAAGATCTCCCAATGGTTCATAAATGTTGATCAAATCAGAAATCGCCTCTACACCGGCACATTCACTTTGATTTTGAATCATTTTGATATAATATTTTCCAGCAAAGAGTTTGTCAGTATTTGATTCATCAATGGTAAATCCACCCTCCAGCTCAAATTTGTTTAACACATAAGTCTCCAAAATTATATTGCTCTCGCTAATCAATTGTACGATATATGTAGTATCGGGATCACCGATCACATTTCCTATGGTAATTGACCCGAAGTCGCCAATACAGCTCACGATGCTATCGCTATCTATAATATCAAAATCAAGTGGATATGCTCCGCTGAACACCGAAATTGTCTCAGAATAAGTACACCCTTCAATAGCGCCAGAATTCACGACAACGGAATAAAAATCTTTATCCAAATTTAATATTGTTCTCAACCCATTGTCAGGAATTGCATATGTTATACCGCCATCCGGATCGCTTGTAGAAGCCACATATGCTTCATATGGACCGGGGAGCGTAGTAGAGTCCAGATCAACCTCAATTCTGATTCCGGCCTTTAAGAATAGAGAAGTACAACTTACAGGCACATCTGTAATACTCGCTATTATTACGCCGGGTGATTCTACTTCAAATGGGAAGTTCTCCGTACAACCCACATCATCAATCACACTAAAGGTGTGAATTCCCGCTCCTAAATCTGTAACAATGGAGTCAGCCGGTAAAGCAAGAGGAGATCCATCAATTTGATAATTATAAGGATTCATACCTCCGGCAACGCGACCTATTTTAACTGCACCATCATTTTGGTTGCAACTTGCAGCTTGTGTTGAGTAAATCTGATCTTCTAACGTTAATGGCGGTGGCCCATAAATTTCTACTGAAACATCAGCTCTGCAATTCGTGTTGAGCGTGTCTTGCCTTACTACTATATTATAAATGCCATTTGGAGGTAGTTGGTCAATTACATTTCCGGAAATAAATAGAATCCAGTTGACACCGTCTGTTGAATATTCGTATGGACTTGATCCACCAGTTACATCAACCTTTGCTTTACCGTCAGGAACCGAACCACAGGTAGCATCTACGAAGTTATTTGCACTTGCGGTCAAGGATGAACAACCTGTTGTTTGACAATCATTAACTAATCGAATCGAGTCAGAGGCCAGAATGGAGCATCCTTCATTTGTATTAATATCTTCTCTTATTTCATAATAATATGCTCCGGAATCAAGGTTTTCAAAGCTAATCAAACTTGCTCCGGTTTGGGTTAATTCTGTTCCATTCCGATCAATTAATTTCACCTCCAAAGGAGGCAATCCTGAAACATTGAAGAAAATTCTACCATCGCCTCCGTCACAACTTGCATCCTCAATTGAAATCTGTGCAGTCAGAATAGAACTTACAGCAACATTTGCTATTAGATCTTGCGTACAACTCGTTACCGAATCCTTTACTTTAAACAAATGAGATCCTTTACCCAAATTATTTACCGCTGTCGCAAAGTTACCATCAAATGCTAAATAGGTGTTACCGGTATCCAGACTGATATAGTAATTGCCAAATCCTGATCCTCCACTTATGACAATGGCGATTGCACTACCCCTCAAAGAATCAGGGCAGGTAGTCGCATTGGTACTAACCGAGGCATTAAGTGAACACGGAAGATCACAAATAGCCGGCCTTGAAACTGTGGCATCAACTGAATCGATGCAGCCGGTTCCAGAATCAGTGACAACCACACGGTAATCAGCTTTTGCCAGGTCTGTAACATCCTTAGCTGTAGAGCTAAATCCCAATCCATCCAGATCTTTCCAGGCGTAACTGAAAGTCCCAGAACCGTTCATTACATCCAGAGTAATTTTTCCATCAGCTCCGGCACAGTAGGTAATATCCGTAACCGTAGCATTTAATGTAAATCCTTCAGGTTCATCGATCTGAACGGTCCATTGTGCAGTCAATAATGTCACAAGATCCACAACGGTAGCCATGTACACCCCACCTTCTAAACCAGAAAGGTTTTGACTGGTAGATGTAAAAGAATTTGGTCCAAACCATGAGATGCCATAGCTACCACTACCTCCGGTAATTAATAAATTGATGGTTCCGTCTTTTGCTCCACATGTTGACACATCTGTTTTTGTTGCATTTAATACTAGTACATTTATTGGTTGAAGTATCTCAACATTAATCGCATCGATACATCCTTCTCCTGTATCCGTAATTGTTCCGGTATAGGTACCTGCAAACAGGCCGCTGATATCTTCATTTGATGATGTGAATCCATTAGGTCCTGCCCAATCAATTGTAAATGGGCCAGTTCCTCCCAAAATAGTCAGGTCAATGGAGCCATCACTTCCTCCTGTAGAAGTCACATCAACTTTTGTCGCCAACAAAGTAAAGCTAACAGGCTCTTTGAGTTCAATATTCAAAACTTCAGTACAACCCGATACATCGTCAGTCACTGTAACAGCATAAAATCCCCTGCCTAAACCAGATTGGTCTTTCAAACCAGGAGTAATTATCGAAGGTCCGGTCCAGACAAATGTATAGGTTCCCGAACCACCGGCGACAACCAGAGAAATAGCGCCATCTGAAAGCCCACATCCGGAAATATCAGTAACGGTTGGCGTTACCGTAATTTGATTAACTGAAGTAATAATACCCTGTGCGGAAAGCGTACAGCCTTGAGCATCTCTAACAATCACATTAACTGAATCCTGATCAACCAGCGTACTATTTATGTAAACACTATTGCCTCCATTTTGTACTTCACCTCCATTTAAATAAAATGTGTAATTTGTCAATCCTCCTGGCAAACCGGTAAATATCACCTGATCGCCAAAACAGATTAAATTATCAGCATCATCGCTTGTGATGGATGCCGTCGATATTATTTCAACATTTCCTCCTTTAATGGTTGTATTGGCAATACATGCATTTTCATCAGCAAGTTCGATTACAGTTATTGCAGTTGGAGATTCATCAATTGTCACATAAGCATCGGGACATAGCGTATTTGCTACATTAAAAATAATGGCAAAAATAGCTGTACTATCCACGATAGTTGTATCACTCCATGAAGCTGTATTCCATGAAAATGTTAAAAAACCATTATTAACCTGAGTTGTGCCAAAACTTGAGGCGGATACATTCCCAATTGTAATACCACTGACATTATTATAAGTCAATAAATTCGCATCCCATGCAATGGTAAATTGCATCGTCATCATATCTTCAAAATCGATCACCCTTAATGGAACTGAAACCTGACTGCCCGGTAAGCCTGAAATAGAGTCGAGCCTAATGGTAACATCTTTTGGTGGTTCGATAGTGATGGTCGCCGTACCGTTTTCTGTTCCTGTACACAATGCGTCATCGATAGATTGCATGCTATACGTAGTATTCACAACAGGACTCACGCTTACAAGGTGAGGTGTGGATAAGGCGGTTTCTGGAAAATCAGTGACTCCATCGGTATATACAATATTCCAAGGTCCTGTTCCGGTCAGATCAAATGTTAGTACTGCTGATGAACCAACACAGATGCCGGCATCACCAGATAAAATAGCAGTCGGCAAAGGTCTGACTTCAATATAATCAACCTTAGTTTTTGTACTGTTTTGAACGCCATCATCAATGGTAAGACTTACCGTCTTCAATCCTGGTGAAGAATAGCTTACGATTATTGGTCCTGAAGTAATATCTGTGGCTGGGCTGGCATCAACACCAAAGTCCCAGGAGTATGTTACTCCTGGTGGCGCCGCTGAAGCATCAGTGAAGGTAACGGGATTATTCACACATACGACAGATACATCTGACGCAAAATCTGCCTGGAAGGGACAGCCCTGAAGCAATACGCCTAATGTGGCCTGGGCGCCTGAACATCCATTAACATCTGTCTCAATTACGGTGATGTCACCATCTGCAAAGGCAAAATTAATTTCTACACTATTTGAATCTATTGGAGGAGTGATGGTAGCATTAAGTGGTGTAGTCCATGCATATGTGGATCCTGTAGTGAATGCAACAGAATAAATTTCTGAGGCCTGACAATTTGGTGAAGCATTACCTATTATCGTAAGTGGTGCAGGTATTGTGTTGACTACAATGTCAGCTGTTGTTGAATTTGAACATCCATTTATATCCGAATAAATATAGCCGATGGTATTACTTCCAATACTTGCTGTGGCAGGGTCAAAGGTTCCTGCATTCACATCCACTATGCCAGTCCCTGACCAAATACCTCCCGCTGGTATCCCAACCAAGGTAACAATGCCTTGATTTTCACAGAATGGTCCGGCAGGAACTATTGTAACGACTGGTAAAGGATTGATACTCAATACCATAAAATCAGTGACAGGTGCGCAACTAGCATTGCCATTGGCCTGCAAAGTCAAGGTAACTGTACCATTAGCGATATCTGTTGCCCCTGCAGTATATATTGGAGTTAATAAAGCAACATCATCAAAACTACCATCTCCACTTGTGCTCCATTGTAAACTACTGAAGTTCGTAGCACCCGGAACGGAAACTGATGTACTCAAATCAAATACGTCTCCGTCACAAACGGCTTCATCGCTACCGGCATCTGCTATAGGTACAGGCGCAATTGTCAGGATCATATCATCAGTAACTGGGGAGCAAGTTCCATTGCCATTGGCCTGTAATGTCAAGGTAACTGTGCCATTTGTATCATCTGTAGCTCCTGGTGTATATATGGGAGCAAGAGCTGTAGCGTCATCAAAACCGCCATCCCCACTAGTACTCCAAAGTAAACTACTGAAATTAGTCGCACCCGGAATCGTACCGGATGCACTTAGATCCAAAGCATCCCCAACACAAACCACTTCATCGCTACCCGCACCTACTGTTGGAGCGGGTATAATCGTAATGATCATATCATCGGTTACCGAGGCACAGCTACCAAAGGCATTAGCCTGTAGGGTCAAGGTTACTGAACCATTTGTGATGTCTGTGGGACCATAGGTATATATAGGTGTTAATGAACTGGTAGAATTAAAACTACCATCTCCACTTGTACTCCAAAGCAAACTGCTGAAATTCGTAGCGCTGGGGATTGTACCTGATGTACTTAGATCAAATGCATCTACCGAGCAACCAACCTCATCGCTACCGGCATCTGCAGTTGGATCGGGTGTAATCGTAAGGGTCATATCATCCGTAACGGGCGTACAGCTACCATTTCCATTAGCTTGCAACGTCAGGATTACCGAACCATTCGTAATATCTGTTGCTCCGGGAGTATATATGGGTGTTAAAATTGTGTTATCATTAAAAATTCCATCGCCACTTGTACTCCAAACTAAACTGCTGAAATTCGTAGCGCTGGGGATTGTACCTGATGTACTTAAATCCATAACATCAACAAAACAAATTATTTCATCACTTCCAGCAACTGATGTTGGCTCCGGAGTAAAGGTTAGCGTCAAATCATCCGTAACCGGCAAACAAGCGCCATTGCCGTTGGCCTGTAAAGTGAGGGTAACTGTGCCATTTGTTATATCCGTAGCGCCTGGAGTGTAAATAGGAGTTAATAGGGCGGTATCGTCAAAACTACCATCACCACTTGTGCTCCACAATAAACTGCTATAATTTGTACCACCAGGCAATACGCCTATTGTACTTATATCAAATACTACTCCTTCGCAAATAGTTTCATCACTACCGGCATCAATTGTAGGAGCTGGAGTTATGATAACGATCATATCGTCTGTAACAGGCAAACAAGTCCCATTACCATTGGCTTGCAAGGTCAATGTAACCGTACCAATGATAATATCTAATATACCTGGCGTATAAATGGGTGTTAAAGATGTAGGGTCATCAAAACTTCCTCCTCCACTTGTACTCCACAGCAAACTACTGAAATTCGTAGCGCTGGGAATCGTACCGGATGCACTAAGGTCAATGATATCTCCAATGCAAAATCCCTCATCACTACCGGCGCCTACTGTCGGCGCAGGCGTGATCGCAAGTGTCATGTCATCGGTAACGAGTGCGCAACTACCTAATCCATTGGCCTGTAATGTTAACACCACAGTTCCATTTGAGATATCAGTAGCTCCTGCAGTATATTTGGGGGTAATGGATGAAGTGTTATCAAAACTTCCATCTCCACTTGTACTCCACAGTAAACTACTAAAATTAGTGGCGCTCGGAACAATACCCGATGCACTTAAATCAAAAACATCTACTGAACAAACAACTTCATCACTACCTGCATTAGCAGTCGGCGGAGGCGTAACGCTCAAGGTCATATCATCGGTGACAGGTGCACAATTGCCATTGGCCTGTAGCGTCAGAGTCACTGTACCATTCGTAATATCAGTTGCCCCGGGAGTATATATTGGGGTCAGTAAAGCAACATCATCAAAACTGCCATCTCCACTTGTACTCCATTGCAAACTGATAAAGTTCGTTGCACTTGGAGCAGTACCTGATGTACTTAAATCAAAAACATCTCCCGAACAAATTTCTTCATCACTTCCTGCTCCTGCGGTGGGTACAGGAGTAATCAGAAGTGTCATATCATCGGTAACGGGCAAACAACTTCCTATACCGTTAGCCTGCAAGGTCAAGGTCATTGTGCCATTTGTGATATCGTTAGGGCCGGGAGTATATATTGGCGTTAATAATGCCGTATTATTAAAGCTTCCGTCTCCACTTGTACTCCATTGTAAACTGGTGAAATTCGAAGCGCTCGGAACTGTACCCGAAGCGCTTAAATCAAATGGATCTCCAATACAAATGGCCTCATCGCTACCTGCCCCTACTGTAGGCAATGGGTTAATAGTAAGTGTCATGTTATCAGTAATTGGCAAACAATTACCCAAACCATTTGCCTGCAAAGTCAAGGTTACTCCGCCATTCAAAATATCAGTAGGCCCCGGAGTAAAAATCGGAGTTAATATGGTAGGGTCATCAAAACTACCATCCCCGGTTGTGCTCCATTGTAAGCTAAGGTAATTACTGCCACTTGGCACCGTACCTGAAGTACTAAAATCATGTCCATCTCCAGCACATATGGTCTCATCGCTACCGGCATCTAAAGTTGGTAGCTGTGTAATTATCAGTGTCATAGCATCTGCAACTGACGTACAACTGCCATTGCCATTGGCCTGTAAAATCAAGTTTACTGTACCACTCGCCTGGTCGGCAGCGCCAGGAGTATATATAGGCGTCAAAGATGCTGTGTTATCAAAACTACCATCTCCAGTGGTGCTCCACAGCAAACTACTGTAATTTGAGGCGCTTGGAGTGGTACTTGACGCACTCAAATCAAGTGCATCCCCAACACAAACTGACCCATCGCTACCCGCATCAACGGTTGGTGCAGGAGTAATTGTGAGCATCATTCCATCGCTAATAGGTGCGCAATTGCTATTTGCCTGCAAGGTTAATATCACGGTACCATTTGAAATATCTGTAGCACCAGGAGTATAAATCGGCGTTAATAATGAGACATTATCAAAACTTCCATCCCCACTTGTGCTCCACTGCAAACTGCTATAATTAGTTCCATTTGGAATAGTAGAAGAAGTGCTAAAGTCAAATGGAATTCCTGCGCATGTTTCCTCGCTACTGCCTGCATCAATTGTTGGCAAAGGGTCTACTGTTATGAGTTCACTGCCACTCAAAGTAGCAATACAACTATTATCATCGACCACAGAAACTAAGGAATAGGTATTTGTAGAGGTGGGGCCAACAATAATGTCCGTACCCGAGTTATAATTGTTTATCGTCCGGTTTGCTCCTGCTCCTGTCGTATCGATCACAACCGTATAGGGGCCGGTTCCATTATTAATGGCCACTTGAAGAGTAGTTGTAGAGCCGATACAAATAGAGGTAGATCCTGAAGCAGACAAAGTAGCATCAGGTTTGGCAGTAACGACAAGAGTTGTATCTAAGGTACAGCCTTTGGTATCAGTAATGGAAGCATCATAACTTCCCGGCTGTAATCCTGTTGGATTTGCATCATCAGCCAGAATAGCTGTTGGACCAGACCAAACGATCGAATAACCCGGATTTCCACCAGAAATACTCAACAATATTTCACCATCATTTCCAGTACATTCATCTATTACAGTACCATTTGCCAGTATTTCAGCCGGTTGGGTAATGTCGATAGGGCTAATATTCCGAACAGCACAAACGATAAGTGGAGGCACTCCACTAGTTCCGTTGGAAGTAATAACTGTAACTTTGTACGGACCAAATGGCGTATTTGAAAATAAATTTGTGAACGTTACAGTTTGATTTGTCGTATTGGTCACTTCATCAATTGGTATATCACCACTTCCCGACTCTAATACCAAAGAATATGTAAATGGAGGTTCACCCCCATCAAGCGTGACTTCAATTTCACCATCATTGCCATTGAAACAGTTAATATTAACCGTATTTGTGACCGTGAAATTATTGATAGGTGTTCCGGTACACTGGCTATATGCTTTGTAGCCAAAAGAACTCAATAGAAAAAAAAGAAAAAGTATATATATTCTCATACCGTTAAGGTTCAAAAATCAAATTATTCTTTTGAAGTTTTTTACACAATGCGTGTGTCTCTGAAATAAACTCCACTTCAATCTGATAGATTTTATTTTTATCCAAATCGGAAAATTTAATCGTTTTATTGCTTCGATCACTTTTCGAGTCAAGCGTCTCAGGTCCTTTTCCACTTAAGCTATTTAAGCGACACACAAAACTTTCAGAAGTAGTAATTTTCACTGTTATTTCACCCTTGCTATCATTAATTGATTTGGCTTCTACAGTTATTTTAGAATTGCATTGAGCATGAGCCAAATTCATATTTGACCCAATAATCAAAAAGAAAAATCCAAAAAAGAAGGTAGTTGGAAAATTAACATTATTTCTCATATCCTTTGATTAACTAAAAATCATATTGGTAACCAGTGACCACTTTTCGTCTACGTCAACTATTTCATTCCAAAAATAAAATTTATTCATGATCACCGATTGCTTATTAGGTATCGTAGTATTATAATTATAAATCATGTAACTATTTCATTTTAAGTATGGGTAAAATACCAAAAATCCTTTCAAAATTACAAATTTGACGCCTAAATTAAAGAATTTCTCAACTTAATTGTATTTAAACTTTTCACTTCACCATGTAAGAAAAACTTCTCCTTTTCATATAATAAATGTTGTATCTGGAAAGCAACCACCGAAGAACTAAAATTGAGACATCCCAATTTCAGCTATATTAAGTTCCGCCAGTATACTTCTCATATGAAACATTTACATAAATAGCTATTTTTCAATTGATTATCAAATATAGACAAATTTTTACTTTAAGTAAATCATTCTGTTTGTAATAAAACGCAACTCACGTATATTTTGCCAGCCATTTTACAATAAAAAAAGATCGCTTTTTCTGTTCTAAAAAGAAAATCTTCCTTTAAAATCAAGTAATTCATCCTTTAATGAGGACTGATTTTCAAAATCAATATATTTCCTTAATTCTGAATCCCGATCTACTTTCATTTGGCGCAGATCGAGGTGCTGGTTGATAAAAATAAATTCAAGCGTTGGATATATTTCCTTCAACACATCGACAATATCCAATATTTCCAGATTTTTATCAACGGCGTTGTATGTTCCCGAAGGAACTTTCTCACGAAGACAGCCAATCAAGGCTTTCACAAGCACATTAACATGGATAAACGCACGATGCTGTTTGCCATTTCCATGAATCTGAATGCGTTTACTGAAATTGGCGTCAAACATAAACCTGTTTATTACCGCATCAAACCGCATGCTTCTACTATAGCCATATACATTTGCGCACCGAAGAATCAAAGCATTTCTCTTCTTCTGCAATCGCTGTACATGTTCTTCCCCTCTAAATTTGGATATCCCGTAAAACGTCTTCGGATCCGGCTTTTGATTCTCCTTTATAAACTCCTCAGATGCGCCATAAACAGATGTGCTACTGCTAAAAATAAATTTTTCAACATTGCTATCTTCAACTGCAGATACCAATTCGGCCGTGCCCCAATGATTTACCTGCTCGTGAAAATCCGCATCCACATTTGCAAACGGAGTAGAGACTCTTGCGGCCATATGGAAAACTACGTCAACACCTTTCAATGCTTTTTTTAATTTTCGTGAATCAAGAATGTCACCATGAACCAACTCCACCTTATCTGCATGATGTAGGCGATCCCCTAAAAATAGATTGGAATTTTTTCTGCTGAGATTGTCATAGATTATAATTTTATCTACTTCCGGCAAAAGGACGAGGTGCTTTGTCAATACAGTACCAATATATCCCGCTCCCCCTGTTATTAATACATTCATCTATTTATTTTTTAAAACCCTGCCAATTGCAGATTATTATCATGCGCTTTTGAGCCTCGTTAATAATCTCAAGTATGGCCTGTCTATTTCTTAATCAATTCTGTGTTGATACCACATTCCGTTTTATTGAGTCCATACCATCTTGCTTCCCTTTCCTGCAAAGCCAGATCAAGCTTTCTGGTGCATGGTTCACACCCAATACTAAAATACCCTTTCGACTCTAAGGGGTGTTCGGGCAAATTATATTTTTTTCGATATTCATGAATATCTTTTGCTGTCCATCCGATCAAAGGGTGAAAACGAATTACATCATGCTTTGCCGGTTGTTCTACTTTCATGTCGCTTCTGGTTGCATTTTGCTCTGCACGAATCCCATTTACCCACACATCAAACCGCAGTAACACCTTTTCCAAAGGCTGGGTTTTATTCAAATAGCAACAATGATCTGGATCAGAGGTAAAAAGCAATTTTCCATCCGGGTCAAGCTGCATGATTTTAGGCGTATCGGGCTTAAGATCCACCAAATTCAACTTGAGTAAATCAACAATTTGATCTCTGAATTCTATGGTTTCTGAAAAGTGATACCCGGTATTGAGAAAGTAAACAGGAATTGATGTATCAATCCTGCTGATAATATGAAGTAAGGGGATGCTGTGTGTTTGAAATGAAGAGCTGGTAAAAATTTTTTTACCATTTGAGAGATACCCTTCAATCTTTTCTTTTATAAATTCAATATCCAAGACAGAGACTTCTTTTTTGCACCGCAAATATAGTTAAAATATGATCGACAAAACGTGAATTCAATTTATGATTTTAGACTCTGCATGAAAGCAGTTTTATTAATAACAAACCTTGTGTGCTGACCGACTCCAATTAATACTTTTTCCTCATAAATTTCAACCTCAAAATCAATCTTTTTTCCTTTGACTTCCGTTATAACACTTTTACAAATTACCTTTTTCCCCAAAGCAGTAGGCATTAAATGCTTAATATTCACCAATCCTCCTACTATAGATTCATCTTCACTTAAGTATTGTTGTACGCACATAAAGGAAGCTTTCTCCATAAATGCAATCATGGAAGGCGTACTATAAACTTCCAATGCACCAGATCCAATGCTCGAAGCGCTTTTTTCTTTAGGGCACCTCTGATAACTCCATTTTGTTTCCCAACTTGGGCTTTTTCCCAGCTACTGCGTTACCAAAATACTCATTTAGCGATGCTAAACTCCGTTTTTGGTGCCTTGTATCTGAAAAAAATACCTGTGTTGGTA
>SDBV01001587.1_pt1 | contig 34215 bp, 35 predicted proteins | sample 2277081 | NCBI WGS metagenome assembly SDBV01 (sample SAMN10402039, study PRJNA504765) | marine sediment metagenome | isolation source: marine sediment core GS10_PC15, 223 cmbsf | place: Arctic Ocean: Southern Knipovich Ridge | collected 2010 | reverse complement strand
TATTCTCCTTCGTCTCGATTCTTTCGAGCATTCGAATGACGGCCTCGTTTGCGCCACCGTGGAGCGGCCCGTATAGAGCTCCTATCCCCGCTGCAACGGCGGAGTATGGGTCCACCTGTGAGGAGCCGACATCTCTCACTGCGCTTGTCGAGCAGTTCTGCTCATGGTCGGCATGCAGTATGAAGAGCACGTCCAACGCTTTAGCCAACCGTGGGTCCGGCTCGTACTTGACCTCTGTCATCTTAAACAGCATGTTGAGGAAGTTTCCTGCGTAGTCGAGATCGTTGTCTGGATAGACGTATGGCAGGCCCAGGCTGTGCCGATAAGCGAAGGCTGCAAGCGTGGGTATCTTCGAGACCAACCTGGTTATCGCCATGCGGCGTTCCTCAGGGTCATGGATATCCTTCGACTCTGGGTAGAACGTGCTGAGAGCCCCTACCGTTCCCAACAACATACCCATCGGGTGGGCATCGTGCCGGAATCCCTCGCAGAACATCTTCACGTTCTCGTGTACGAATGTGTGGGTTGTTATCTGGTGGGCCCAGTTGGTGTATTCGTCTTTAGAAGGAAGCTCACCATTGATAAGAAGTTGCGCTACCTCGAGGTATGTGGAGTTTTCCGCCAACTGCTCGATCGGATAGCCGCGGTAGCGCAGTATGCCTTTGGCCCCGTCGATAAAGGTAATAGAGCTGCGGCAAGACGCTGTGTTTAAGTATGAAGGGTCGAACGACATCAGCCCGAAATCATCTTCGGAAGTCTTGATCTGGCGTAGGTCGATGGCATTGACCGTGCCATCAGCTATCGGAAGCTCATACTGTTTGCCCGTGCGGTTATCGGTTACAGATAGGCTCTCCTCGCCGGTCCCCGTCCCCGACTTCAACTCTTCTACCGATACCTGATCTTCACTCATAGACTGACAGTGTCAGATCATATCGGTGATCGCCGATCGTGAGGTAGATCCCATACATATTAGGTATGGCGGCCAATACAAAAAAAGACCGCGGCTATCTCATGCGTGAGCCTAGCCGCGGTCGCTGTCCCCAATGCCCGGGTAATACAACCCGTTACTTATATATGACGTATGAACGGCCAAAACATTTCACATTTTTTTGTTAAATGGCGCGCTTTTAGCCTTTTTGTGCCGTTTTGAGGCTATTTTGAGTGCAATCTGGGTTCTAGAGGGATCTCTTCAAAGTGTGTCATGCGCTTGAACTGGCGAAAACGTTCGGTGATCTCATTGTGCGTTAAACGATGCACCCTTTCGGTCCCGAACTCCTCTACGTTGAAAGATGCCATCACCGATCCGTACGTCATGGCTCTCCTAAGGACAGCATCGTCGTTTAGTTGATGAGATTCATGTGCATCCATGTAGCCGAGGAACCCACCGGCAAAACTGTCACCTGCGCCTGTCGGGTCGATGACGCTCTCTAGTGGATACGCTGGCAGGGCGAAAAAGGTGTCTTTAGTGAACATGGCAGCGCCGTACTCTCCCTGCTTTGCGACAACTGCTCTTGGACCCCACTCCATTATCTTTCGTGCTGCCCTCGCCAGGTTGGGCTCATCGGTCAGCTGTCTTACCTCGGCATCGTTGATCATCGCTACGTCTACTCCGCGTATCGCTTCGATCAGGTCGTCACGCGCGGTGTCGATCCAGAGATCCATGCTGTCTAATGCTGAGAACTCAGCGTTCTTGCAGATCGAGCGTACTTTACTCTGCAGAGAAGGCACAATGTTTCCCAAAAAGAGCATGCGGCACTCTGCCGAGCCGTCAGATAGCTTCGGGTCGAAGTTCTCAAACACGTTGAGCTGCGTGTCGTGCGTTACACGATCGTTTAAGTCGTAGCCGTACTCGCCGTGCCAGAAAAAGCTCTTCCCACCCTTCACTACCTCTATATCTTCGGTGTTTATATTGCGGGATCGCAGAACCTCAAACTCCTCTTCACCAAAGTCATCGCCAACAACCCCGACCATTCTCACGTCGGTGAAGAAGCTTGCCGCCAGCGCGAAGTGCGTTGCCGCGCCACCGAGCAGGCGCTCACGCTCGCCGAAAGGCGTCTTTACCCGATCGAATGCAATCGACCCGACTACTACCAGGGACACAGATCTCTCACTATCGCCACGGTTAACTGCCGATTTGGCCGTCTGGTCATTCTGATTGGCGCTTCAGCAATTCAAGCCTCGCGCTGATCCAATTCATTAACGTGATCGACGTTGGCTCGATGCCCCTCTTCGTCGCTGGCCTCTGACCCGAACCAGGCATCGAGAATCTCTTCCATCTCGATCTCGCTGGTGCTGCGAAGACTTAGGACCAGTGCATTGGCGTGGTTCCATTCCCTCGCCCCCCGGGCCGTTTCTGCATCCCAGCAGAGTGCCGCCCGTACGCCTTTGATCTTGTTGGCTGCGATTGACGCACCGGTACCCGTCCAGCAGCAGATGATCGCCTGTTCGACACGGCCGTCCGCAAGTTCCCGGGCGGCCTCCTCCGAGGTCCATGCCCAGTTACTGTGCTCCTTGTCGACCAGTGCTCCGTGAACTTCTGGTTCGTGCCCGCGCTTACGCAGAGATACCACCAAGAGCTTTGCAATTCCTACTTGTTCGTCGGTCGTAACTGCAATTTTCATAGGTGCAGTAGCGTAGCCGATTAGTCGTCGACTGGCATACGTTATACCCACGGTAACTGTTCGTCATTTCCACACATCGGTGGAATCTGGGGATGAGCGTGTACTTAAACTAAGCGAATCCCCAAGTTATTCGGCAGATCTGGTTGTTTGCCACACCGGCCGGCGGCGTGTACGTCGGCCGGAGAGGGGAAACGATAATTAGACGATACGTGCTGAACGCTTATTGCCCACATCTTTCTTTACGAAATATGGTCTGTATGTGTATCGTTCTACCCATGGAAGTTTTCAGGACACCTGACGAGCGGTTTGAAGCACTTTCTGGATACGACTTTGAGGCGAACTACCAAGAGATAGACGGGCTTCGCCTGCACTATGTAGATGAAGGCTCTGGCGATCCCGTGATCCTATTCCACGGAGAGCCAACTTGGGGCTACCTGTACCGGAAGATGATCACCCCACTCGCTACACGACACCGTGTGATAGCTCCAGACTACGTTGGGTTTGGGCGCTCTGACAAGCCGACCGACAGGTCGTTCTATACATATGACAGACACAATGAGCTTATTGCCGGTCTGCTAGAGAAACTGGACATTCAGCGCGCGACGGTGGTTGTTCAAGACTGGGGAGGACCGATAGGTTTACGCTGGGCAGTGGAAAATCGGGATCGAGTTGCCCGTCTGGTGATCATGAACACCGCACTTTTTGTTGCCAGCAAGAAGCCGTCCGAAGCTTTTTTGGCTTGGCGGGACTTCGCCGAGCGAAATCCTGATCTACCTATTGGGTTCGTGCTGCAGAGTGCTACGAAGACGGAGCTTCCCCAGGATGTACTCGATGGATATGAAGCACCGTTTCCGAACGCTGAGTCCAAGGCCGGTGCAGCGCAGTTTCCACTGATCGTGCCGCTTGAGCCCGACGACCCATCGGCCGTGAAAATGTCAGAGATTCGTGACGAACTAAAAAGTTGGGAGAAACCCGTTCTTGTTGCCTTCAGCGACTCCGATCCGATCTTTCAACCCAAAGTTGGTCAAGCGCTGGTCGATGAGATCCCTGGTGCCGATGAGCTGAAAGTTATTGAAGGTGCGTCTCACTTTCTACAGGAAGACCAAGGTGCCAAGATCGCAGACGAGATCCTGGCATTCACGACTTAAAGTTATCGGCTTCTGTAGTTACTCGGTAGGATCGTCGGTTACTGCGAAATAACCGATCAGCTTCAGCTTGCTACCTCTTCGGTGGCAGAACTTGCCCAAATAGGCGCCTGGAACGATCTCGACGAGCTCGTCGAGCACATTCCTGACTAAAAAACCTGGATTGCCGGGCTGGTCATAGTCGAGTGCCAGCGTCTGCCGATCCGGATCCAGGCGACCGGGCCCGGAAGATGTCTTGAAAACAAGCCCAGCTAGCCTTCCGTTGTCCAATGTTGAGAAATCCTTGTAATTCGGCCATACCAGACGTGCCAAATGGCGTGCCGATGGCTCGAGTACGTTGTCACCGGTTGAGTCGGCGGCTACAAACCGTTTTCCAACCCACGGCATATACAAGTTCGTGACCCAACGTAGAAGCGGATCTACCAGGCCGTGCACCGATGTCGCCACCATAATCCCGCGGTAGGTCCCGTCAAGTGCTGTGGAGGGGGCGCTGCCAAGGCGGAATATCCTATTAAGCGATTCCAGAGCTGCATCTCGCTGGCTCGAAGCTCTGATTCCGGCGAGCTCTATCTGTGCAATCACCTCACGGCGTAGTCTGCGGCGGTCCCCAGCATCCTTCGCCGACTTGTTACGTCGCTGCACTGAGCTGACGTAGTTTTCTACCTCGTCTGGCCCTGCGTCCAGTGGATATGGCTGCTGGTCATAGAGCTGTTTTGGCGACGGTGCCTTCTGCCGCTGCGCTGTGCTCAATCTACGGCCCTCCTTGTCGTGGTTTCTCGACAGCCACAACTATCTTCAAATAACTAATAAACCTAGAACAGACTATAACTGACGTGGGAAAAGTCTTAAGTGATCGACTAACTGTCACCTGAGCCTCCTTGTCGAGAGCCGCTGGAGTTTCACTATTAATTTCTCAGTTCGACTTCTGGGAGCCGGCATTATTCCGAGCTGTTCTGCGGCACCCTGGCGGTCGAAGTAACCTTGATACCAGGCCACCTTTCCATCTATGAGATGGAGCAGATCAACGCCATCGGCCTGAAACCGCTTACCGGTTGCTGCAAAGCCCGGTGGAATCAGGTCTCCCAATAGAGTGGCTTCGACTCGCCAATGCAATGCAAGCCGGTTACCGTCATCAGCCGAGTAGGCTCGCTCCGGCCAGGAGAACGTCATGTCCGGGAAGGCTCTCCAGTTTAACTCCAAGTAGCTTCTCACCTCTGCGTGGCCAACCACCGGCTCTGGCGTCAGCGGATCGTCCCAGATAATGTCCTCCGCGCAGAGAACTAGCACCTGCTCTGCATCACGGCTGTTCCAGGCCTCCTGCCAGATGTCAGCAAACTCATCCGGTTCGTACTGTGGTATCTGTTCTTGATCTTCAGCGCTTCCTTTAGTTTTTTTCTTACCGAAAATGGCCACCCTCTTGCTCCCTTCTATGCGGTTGTTCGTTAGCTGGAGCCTATCCCAGCAGATGGAGCAATAGCTGACCGGCTGCAAATCTTCTTCTGACTTTGTCCTCAGTCGCCGGAATAGTGAACACTATTCCGGCTCCTTGCGTCCTTGTCAGACTTGATTTTCACTCGGTCATCCATCACTCCCCCTACTGGGATAGGCTCTTGGACATGGACGTCCTAATGTCGAACACGATATTGGTATTTGGGTCGAGCATCGGCTCGTTCCTGGATGCAACCGGCACGTTTTTTTCTAGCCTCGCTTCGATCCAGTGGGAGAAACTTGTGCTCGCGCTGGCCTGCTTCCAGCTACACCTTCTGTCGCGTACGAGAGCCTGGTTCAATGTTCTATGTGCTGCATATCCGGATGAGAATTTTCGCTGGCGAAAAATCTACGGCTCGTATATGGCTGGTATCGGCATCAACTCGATCTTTCCAATTCACGGCGGCGATGTTGTCAAGATCTACTTGGCAAAAAAAAGCGTTCCTAACTCCAGCTACGTAACGGTCGGCTCATCCTTTTTCGTTGAAGCGATCTTTGACGTGACGATGGGTTTGATCGTGCTCACCTTCGCTTTTTCCCAGGGTGTGCTGCCGAGCTTCATCCAACTGCCAAATCTGCCCGCGTTCGATCTCTCTTTCTGGGCGTCTCACCCAAAGTTTTTCCTGTTCGTGGTCACAGTCCTGTTCGTCGGCATAATGGTTGCGTTTGCACTGCTCTCCAAACACGTCAAGGATTTCTGGGGCCGGGTCAGACAGGGTTGGGCGATCCTGTCCGATAGAAACCGTTATCTTCGTCGGGTAGCGCTACCCCAACTGATCGGCTGGTGCCTTAAGTTGAGCGCTTTCTACTTCTTCCTGGCGGCGTTCAATGTCGATGCAACTTTGAGGAATGCGATGCTCGTCATGGCAGTGCAGGCACTATCGACCTTGATGCCGTTTACACCTAACGGCGCTGGCGCCCAACAGGCGCTGCTTGCATTCATCTTCCGCGGAGTTGCGCCGCAGGCGGTTCTGCTCTCATACAGTGTCGGCCAGCAGATGTTTATCGCTGCATCGAACGCGTTGATCGGCTTTACAGCCATGTACCTGATGGTGAAAACACTTGATTGGAAGGTATTACGTCGCCGAGGTGAGGAAGAAAGGGCTAGAGAGAGGGAAGAAAACGAAGTCGGCGAGGGGTAGCTGTTCGCCACGGCCAATCATCGATGGAATCCGGGGGCCTCGTAGTGAGATTCGTTCAGTGCCGCGAGCTACCGCCCCAGCATAGAAAAGCCAAATCATTGGCTTTTCTTTAAGCGAGACCCTCGCGCGCCTCACGTACAAGTGTCACTGACTCAGGGAAGATCATGCGAATCGCATCACGGACTTGGGTCGCCTGCTCATCGCTCGATCCAGATAGCTCGATCCTGCTGACACTCGCAACGGTCAACTCTACTGCCAGCTTTATCGCGTTGTCGGCCCAGGCAACACGTTGGCCGCTCTGCATCTGATCGGCCAACTCCTGCATCTGGCGTCGCATCTCATCCGGATCTCCGCCAAAGAAACCGAAAGGGTTTTCGCTGCCTTCCATCTCTTATATTCTAGTGCCTGTATTTTGATTTGTGTGTCTAAATCACACCCAGCTTTAGTATATGTTGGGTAAGCTCGGCACTCACTTATGTCATTGCCCAAACCAGACCCAAACTCGACATGTCTGATTACAGGTGCGTCTTCAGGCATCGGTCGTGAGTTTGCGCTTGCGCTGGCAGCCCGAGGCTACGGCGTGACATTGACGGCGCGACGCGAGGACAGGCTGCGCCGGCTGGCCGACGAGCTTGTGAGTGAACATGAGGTTCGTGTCGAAGTCGTTGCAGCCGATCTAGCCGATGAGAAGTCCCGAAAATCGTTGGTTGATAGTGTCTCGGAACTTGGGCTAACCGTCGAGCTTCTTGTAAATAACGCAGGTTTTGGCACAAACGGCCGATTTGTTGAGCTCGATCAGGATCGTGAAGTCCAGGAGGTGAGGCTTAACTGCGAGGCGGTTGTAGACCTTACCCGTACGTTTCTGCCCGGAATGGTTGAGCGCAATGACGGTGGCGTGATCAACGTTGCGTCTGTCGGCGCGTACCAACCGGTTCCATTCATGGCGACATATGCGGCAACAAAAGCCTTTGTTCTGAGCTTCTCTGAGGCCGTGCACAGTGAACTGTCGGGTACGGACGTGAACTTAACGGCGGTCTGCCCAGGGCCAGTGCCTACGGAGTTCTCCTCTGTTGCCGGAAACGAATACTCGTTTGAGGTCGTTCCCAACTTTGCCATAGTTGAGCCCGAGGACATAGCTGCCCAGTCAATCAAGGCCTTTGAAAAGGGTAGGAGAACGATAAATCCAGGCTTTTTCAACAGCATCCAGGCGCGTGTCAGTCGACCGCTTCCCTCCTCGATAACTTTGCCGATTGCACGAAAGATCTTTGGCAAGAACGTTTAGGGCCTATCCCTTAAAAAATGCCGCTACCTCCTCCATCTAAGAGCTCCACTTGTTTGGTGACAGGAGCGTCGTCTGGGATCGGCCGCGAGTTTGCTCGCGAGTTTGCTCGATTAGGTCACGGGGTGACGTTGGTTGCGAGGCGGGAGGAGCGGCTGGCCGAGCTTGTTGCCGAGCTGGAACGTGAAAATAAGGTTCACGCGGACTTCGTCGTTTGCGATCTCGCGGACGCGTCAGATAGGCGGAAGATGATTGAGACAGTTACCGAGCGGGCCCGTGACGTTGATGTCTTAGTCAACAATGCGGGGATCAGCAGAATTGGCGAGTTCATAGAGCTCGATCACGCGGATCAGTTAAAGATGATCAGACTCAACTGCGAGGCTCTGGCGGATCTGACAAATGCATATCTTCCTGGCATGGTTGGGCGCGACCGCGGTGGAGTCATCAACATCGCCTCGATGGCTGCCTACCAGCCGATGCCCTTTGCCTCGGTCTACGCAGCAGGCAAAAGCTTTGTCCTAAATTTCAGTGCAGCAGTGAACGGCGAGCTTGGAGAGAGCAAGGCAAACGTGATAGCTGTCTCTCCCGGACCGGTACCGACCGAGCTTCCTGAGTTGTCTGGAACCGAAGGAGATCTCGAACGCACCCCAGATATTGCGATCCTCTCACCCGAGGATGTAGCAAGGCGGTCGATAAAGGCATTCGATAAGGGAAAGCGTGAGTACATTCCAGGACGGGTAAACACCGTCTTTGCGCGGATATCTCAACCTTTGCCGACCGGAGTTAAACTGCCGATCGCGAAGCGTGTTTTCAAACGAAGCCTAGAGTGACTATCTCAAAACCCCGCAACACCCGAATGCGGCTGCAAATCTTCGCCTGACGGCGTCATCGGTCGCCGAAATAGTCTTTACCATTCCGGCCCCCTGCTTCCTTGCCAGGCTTGATTTTCGCTCGCCTCGGGAATCACTGAGTTTTAAGATAGTCACTGAGTAGTTGATTACTCGGATATCTCGTAGGTAAGGCCTGTATGTCTCAAGCGGTCGAGGAACTTGCGTGGATCGAAAGCTGAGGCCGCTGAGAGTGCTCCAGAGGCACTGTAGCTCTGTTCGACCAGCAGCTCCGCTGCAAGCACAGCCGCCGCCGCCGTAAAACCGTAGATGTCCTTCGCACGTACGGTCACCGTTCGCTTCTTTCCTCCGCTCTCCGCTTCACAGATAATCATGACACGCGCCGCGATTCGTTTTTCTTCAACGGGTCCCTCCGGAGCCTTCTCAATCAGCTTGTCGAGCAAGCTCTTAATCGGAGTCTTTAGCATGCCGCGCATAATCGGCATCGAGTACGCAACGATCCTGCCGGGCAACTTGACCGGTGACATCGAAGCTGTGGACATCACGGTGATCATGTCCTGAACGGAGGTGTGACGAGGCACCGAGATGGCTTCTCCGGATGGGAAGCGCATGCATAGCTTTTTACCGACCGGATCAGGGAATTCGAATGTGGCTGTCTCCGGTGAGCGAGGTGCAGGCTTCCAACACCCATCCCTGTAGACGATGTCCTCGCCTTTTACCACCTCGAGAATGCTATGCATCGTTCCTCGGCTCATGCCGAAGCCCTGAGCCGAGTACGCGACACTGAGCCTGTCAACCGGCTCAAGCCCGTCAGCTGCAATCCGGGCGGCACAGTCACCTGGCGCGTAGTCGTACCCCATTGCACAGACGACGGCAACTTCTGCGTTACGTGCTGCGCTGTCGAATTCGTCGACTACGTGCTTCATGAAGCTCTGCTCGCCTGTTGTGTCAACGTAGTGTGTCCCGGTCTTGACGGCGGCTCGTACGACAGGCTCACCGATCTTAGAAAAAGGCCCAGCGCAGTTGATTACACACGCTGCGTCCTCCAGCAATACTTCCAAGGATCGTGGGTCGTCTATGTTGGCCTGTTTCACGGGTATGTTATTCCCTAGCCCGACCGCGATCGCCTCGAGCTTTTCGCGACTACGGCCTGAGATGATGAAGTCGAAACCCCGGCGGCCAAGCTCACGTGCGACCAACTTACCGGTGTACCCGGTGGCACCGTAGACAGCTATCGGTCCTGCCGGTTTGCCCTCTGAGGCTTCCATTGACGAGACTCTACATGCCCAACGAGCATTTCGCTTTCTTAGCCAATTTCTTGATTGTTATTTCGAACTTTGGACGAGTACGGCTGTTGTTGTTTATGGAATCCAGGGAAGGTGACCAAATTGCGACGGACGGGCTATTCGACAGTATCTACATCAGCATTGCTGATGATGCCGTCTAGAGACAGCGAAGCACTCAAGGTCAGCTTTGATGAACGGGGAACGATTGCCTTGAGGGGGGTGATATAGAAGAAGAACATACCCAAGACCCCGGCGGCTAACTAATAAGTGGCTAATTAAACGGATGGATGAGTACTGATCACGTACGCGGCCAGGGTCGAGATAGCGATATTCCTATCAACGGACATCGGTCAAAGGGATTGGCGCGCGGCAGGGCTTAAGGATCGCGCGTCAGTCCCTTTTGCCAAAAAACGTTCACTTGTAGTAGAAAACCTTGCAACAGGTTATTATTCCATCGTAGATGGAGCAGGAGAGTTCGGATAGAACCTCAGACCAGAATCGATTTGAAACGGTGTTAAAGATATTTGCGCCCGTGCTGGATCTTGCGCTGGCGGTCGGCGAGCACGTATCCAAGCGACTCGCACCCGGCGACCCCGACTACTACCCTGTGGAAGAACCCGACGAATCCCAGCGAACGTTCACCGGGCAGTAGGCGACTCCGCAGCTGTGGTCGGACCACTTAGTTACTTATAACGTTTTCGCTTGAAAACGTCATCTTTCAACGATTCAACCCTATCTAAGAAAAGGATTCCATCCAGGTGGTCAACCTCGTGAAGGATGCAGCGTGCTTCGAAACCCTCAGACTCTATGCGGCCGCTTGCGGACTCGACAACGATCTCTGTTGCTCGACGCACGTTTGCCGTCAAGTCGGGGATCGACAGACAGCCCTCGCGACCAACATCCGATCCTTCCGAGCGCACAATTTTAGGGTTGATCAGTAGAAGCAGGCCGTTCGACTTGGTCGCCTTTGGGTGGTCGGTGACATCGATGACCGCGATCCTGGTGAGCTCACCGATCTGTGGCGCTGCCAGCCCGACGCAACCCTCGTAGCTGCGCATAGTGGCGATAAGTAACCGAGATGCAACCGCCGCCTTGTGGGAGTCCGGCTCGGCCGGCTCGGCGATCTGCTTGAGCATCGGGTTGGGAAACTGAAGGACTTCTCTTACGGCCACAACTCATCGACGTCCGTGGGTTGGCCTCATGTCAAAGCTCTGGGCCACTATAAGGTGTCGCTCTCAAGAGGCCTCAGGCTGATCTCGACCCCGGCTTCACTCCCAACCTCTTCAAGGGCCTCTTGCAGCGTATCCTCAGCAAACCCCTTGGGTAGGACCAGTTCCATCATCATCGCGTAAAGAGGATTGTCTGATTCTCCGGCAAGTCGTGTGTTTAGGTCGATGATGTTGACATCGAGCTCTGCAAGCTTGCCAGAGACCGCAGTGACAATACCCGGGTGGTCTGCCCCGTAAACGGTCAGGACGTGATCGGCTTTTGTACTTTCTGAATCGAGCTCTGCGACTGGGCGTGCAACAATGGCTTCGAGCCCAAGCTCTTCGCACACAGGTATTAGTTCCTTCTCAATTGCAGCCTCGTCCAGCCCATCTTGCGCCGATATCACCAACACCATTGCGAAGTGGCCGCTCAAGATAGACATCTGCGAGTCCTCGATATTGCACTCGAGACGGTACAGAGCCTCGGTCACTGCAGCTACGATTCCAGGCCGGTCCTGTCCGATGGCAGTTATTGCGAAATGGACCATGGTGAAATAGTTTGAATCAAATAGAAGATATGCAACATAACTATGAGGATAGAGAGCTTGCACGACGAGAGCAAGAGTTAGCTACCCCGGCCGCGTTGGCCGCGTTGGCCGCGGCGGTCATCATTCCTACAGGGTTCATATACGGCCAGGTCGCGTTGGGAGATGCTCCGGCAGATAACAATCCCGCTCTATTGCGGTTTGTGGCTGAAAACGGGACGAATTTCATTGCGGCATCGATAGTCAGGGCTATCGGTTTTGCCCTGCTGGCATTTGTTGCCTACTACTTGTACATGGTGACCAAGCGCCGCAAGCCCGATCTCGTTAAAGTCATCTTGGTATTCGGCGTTGCCGGCCCACTGCTTTTCGCTGTTGTGTCTTTAGTTCAGACGATCCTTGTAGTGAGTGAGGCAAATGCCTACGCCGTGCTTGCGACCCAGACCATCGAACGGGCGAAAGACATCCTCGAGGGAGGTGTCTCGCAGGCGATCGCCGCGTTCGGTGCTGCGGCTACGTTGACCTTCAGTTTGTGGCTAGTGATGGGCTCGTTATATGCGATGCGTGTGGGGCTTCTAACAAAAGCCATGGGCATAGTCGGGATTGTGATCGGCGCAGCCTCTGTGCTCGGGGCATCGTTTACACCGATGGTTCTCGGTCTCTGGTTGCTGGGGTTGGCGGGGCTGTTCTTCGGGATCTGGCCTGGTGGCCGTCCTCCGGCGTGGGATAGCGGTACGGCCATACCGTGGCCGAGTATGAAGGAACGGGCCGAACAGACCGCCACTGAGAGTCAGGAAGACAAATAGCGGCTCTGTACTAGTCTCTAAGCGATGAATGTTGCGGTAACCGGTGCGGCGGGTGATTTCGCAAAAGCGATACTCCCACGACTTTTCGAAGATGACGACATCAAGAGCGTGCTCGCGATCGACATACGTGAGCCGAACCTGCAGCATGAAAAACTAACGTTTAAGCAAGAGGACGTGCGCTCTTCCGCGCTACAGGAGATGTTCAACGGTTGTGACGCCGTCTGTCACCTTGCCTTCATCCTGGAGGAGATACGCGACAAAAACCTGATCCACGAAGTAAACATCGATGGCTCGAAGAACGTGATCGACTGCGCCGAGGCAGCCGGTGTGAAAAAGCTGGTAATCGCGTCGAGCATCTCCGTTTATGGGTCGCATCTAGGCCAGCCGGAGTTTGTTACCGAGGAGGAGTTCCCGCAGGGGAACTTCAACAAGTACTACTTCTACGACAAAGCCGAGATCGAGCACTACATAGAGTGGCGGGAGCGTCACAACCCCAAGTCGAAGATGACGATCACTCGATTGAGACCGACGGCGATCTTTGGCCCCACTATGAACAATCTTTTAACCAAGGCATTTGTATCGCGTATGTCTGCGTTTCCGTCTCCGGCTCAACCGTTTCAGTTCGTACACGATTCGGACTTGGCGGAGGCGTTCTGTCTTGCGCTTCAGAGGTGCCCCGGTGGCCCGATCAACTTGGGTACTGACGACTATCTGAGCGTCGAACAAGCCGCTGCGATCCATGGGCAGAAGCTCATCCGCGGTCCGTTGAAGGTCTTTGAGAAAGTAGCTGACATCGCATATCGACTACGTTTGAGCCCGGTATCGTCACAGTGGGCCATGAACGGTGACCCAATCGTCTCGAAAGACAGAGCAAAGAAAGAGCTTGGCTGGACTCCAAAGTTCTCATCTGTCGAGTCCGCCTATATTCATCTGATCCAGAACGGAAGGCCGATACTAGGTCCAGACGTTCCCGGCGGCGGAGTCGCTGAAGTGTTTTCGCGAAAGGAAGTTGCAGAGGCGGCGTTCGAGCCAGTAACCGAGCAGCATAAAAAGTGGATTAAGGAGGTACCAGCCTTAAAGCGCGTGTTTAAAGACGAAAACGAGATCGATCGGCTCTCGGACCGAGTTGAGCATGCCTTTATCCCATACAAGGGAAAGTCAGTTCACTTAGAACTGCACCGGGCAGACAACAAGGATGCGCCGACCGTAGTATTTTCGCCGGGAATCGGCGCCTATGCACGCTTCTACCTGCCACTGCTAGGCAAGCTGTGTGATGAGGGCATGAACGTCGTTGGTATCGACCGCCCCGGCCACGGTCTGTCTGAAGGCCCTCGCGGGGATGTCTCATTCACGGGGATCTTGGACGTAGTTGAGGAGTCGATTCGCTTTGCACGTGCGGAGTTCTCAGGGCCGGTAGTGCTCGCTGGGTCAAGCCTCGGCGGGATCATCACTTGGTTGGCTTTGACTCGTAACCCCGATGTCGATGCAGCGATCTGCCACAACGTGGCCCATCCCGAGATATTCCATGAGCCTGCGATGAAGGTGAAGGTGCCGCTCTTGCGTGGTCTTGCGAAGATCGCACCACACGTCCCGATTCCAATCAAGCAGGTTGCGGATTTCGATGAGGTTACAAACGAGCCAGCGATTCAAGAGGTGATGGAACAAGAGTCAGACAAGATCTGGTCGTGGACTGTACCTGCCAGAACGGTTGCGGGACTGTTCGAGTACGTGCCGCCGATCGACTGGGCGCAGGTAGAGATCCCTACCCTTGTACTTGTTGGTGCCGAGGACAAGATGGTCACGCCCGAGTTTACGAGAGCCGTTCTCGAGCGCTCGTCACCCCCCGACACGGAGATGAAGCTGCTCGAAGGCATGGGTCACCTGATCTTCCACGACAACCTGGACAGGTCACTGCCGGAGTTTGTCAAGTTCGTGAAGGCCAAAACAGGTACGAAGACGACTGCCTGATTTGAGGGCTGTGTTTTTCTCACAAAATGCGAACTTAATCCACGACGACAGGGTTGGGCCGAATACCGCTGTCTGAGCCTCAGGGTAAATTGGTAGCACGGAAGAAAAGGGAGGACTAAGACTCAATGTCTAATTCGAACACCGCAGAAAGTGCAGAAAAGCAGGGAGTGGAGGTAGTGGACGAGCCGACAGTAGTCCTGATCGGCCGAACAGAGTTCGTCAAACCGGAATACGTTCCCTGGCAGACAGATACCGATATCGACTCGCAGGCTCTGATCGAGTTTGCAGGCAGGCAGTGTTACCGTAGCTGGTCGAACCCGGCGGGGCGTACAAATGAGGGTTACATCCAGAACATGATGGAAATGGGGCATATGAGTGTGATCGAGCACACCTTTGCCAGCTTCCACATCTCGGGTGTGTCTCGCTCGTTTACCCACGAGTTGGTGCGTCACCGACACCTGTCGTTCTCGCAGCTAAGCCAACGTTATGTGGACGAGCGTGAGGAGCCGGTTGTCGAGCCGGAGGCGATCGCATCCGACCCGGAACTGCATCAGATCTTCTCAGAAGTCGCGCAGCACTCCCAGCAGGCGTATGAGCAGATCGTTGAGCGCTTGGACGAGGTGTTTGCAGATGTCGAATCAAAGACCGACAGAAGAAAGCTGGCACGACAGGCGGCGCGATCAGTGTTGCCGAACGCGACGCAGACCGAGATCGTCGTATCGGGTAACCACCGAGCTTGGCGCCACTTTCTGAATCTGCGCTGCTCGACATACGCTGAGGCAGAGATCCGCGCGGTTGCGATGAAGATCCTCGCGATCTTGAAAGAAGAGTCGCCGGTTATCTTCGGCGACTATAAAGAGATCACGGCACCGGACGGCTCTCGTGCTGCGGAACCTACGCTCTCGGCCGAATAGATTCTAAACAGCCTGGTGCGCGCGCTCGGACTTGCGCCTCTCAACGACTTCTCGGACCTCGTCCCAATCGATGTCTTGGAAGTTGTGCATCGGGCAGTACTTTGGGCCGCACATCGAGCAGAACTCAGCGGTCTTGAAGTAGTCGTCCTTTAGGGTCTCATCGTGCATTGAACGGGCGGTTTCCGGATCGATTGATAGCTCGAACTGTTTCTGCCAGTCGAAGTCGAACCTGGCTTTTGAGATCTCTCGATCCCAGCTCGCGGCCTTCCTGTTTCCACGCGCAAGATCGGCTGCATGGGCTGCAATCTTGTAAGCGATGAGTCCTTGCTTGACATCGTCTGCATCAGGAAGCCCCAGATGCTCTTTTGGAGTGACGTAGCAGAGCATTGACGTGCCGTGCCAGCCAACGATCGCCGCTCCTATCGCCGAGGTGATGTGGTCGTAGCCGGGTGCGACATCTGTGACCAGGGGCCCGAGCGTGTAGAAGGGTGCCTCTTTGCAGATCTCCTGCTGCTTCCGTACATTTTCCTCGAGTTGGTCGATCGGTATGTGACCAGGCCCTTCGATCATCACCTGTACATCGCGCTCCCAGGCGCGCTCGCATAGTTCTCCAAGCGTCTCAAGCTCGGCGAACTGGGCGGCGTCCGAGGCGTCGGCGATCGACCCCGGCCGGAGACCATCCCCGAGCGAGATCGAGACGTCGTATGCGCTACAGATATCCAGGATCTCATCGAAGCTCTCATAGAGTGGGTTTTCCCTTTTGTGGTGCACCATCCAGCGTGCCAGAAGCCCTCCACCGCGAGAGACAATTCCGGTAACGCGATGCTGGCACAGCGGCAGATGCTCGAGCCTTGTGCCTGCATGGATCGTCATGTAGTCGACGCCCTGTCGAGCCTGATGGGCGATCGTCTCAACCAGGATGTCTGCTGTTAGGTCCTCCGCACATTTCACATTCTCAAGCGCTTGGTAGATGGGGACCGTGCCGATCGGGACAGTGGCAGCCTCGATAATCGCCTCGCGGGTTTCGTCGATCCTTTTTCCGGTCGAAAGATCCATTACCGTGTCTGCGCCCCACTGCTCGGAGAGGCGTAGTTTCTCGACCTCCTCCTCCAGGGAGGATGTCGTCGGAGAGTTGCCGATATTCGCGTTTATCTTGACGCTTGCTTTCAGCCCTATCGCGATCGGATCGAGCGCATCGTGGTTTACGTTTGCAGGGATGATCATCCTCCCACGAGCGACTTCATCACGGACGAGGTCGGGCTCAAGTGACTCTCGTTCTGCCACACGTCGCACCTCTGGTGTGACCTTGCCGGAGCGTGCCAGGTGCATCTGCGTGCGGCACGATGTGTCTTCTGGGAAAGTAGATCTCTTACTCATTACGACCTCCCTACGCTGGAATTACCCAGATCAGGTTCTATGGGTCGGCACTAGATAAGTCCCATCTCAGCCGCTCAAAAAGCGACACCCCGGATTTACTTATCTGGAATTCTAATTGCCGAGCACACTCAACCAACCAAGAGGGCTCTTCAAACCTCTACAGAAAAGCCGTCACCCAGCTTGCGGCTTGTTCTGCCACTTCGACCAACGGCTGGGGGATGATGCCGAAAAATACTGTTGCCAGGCCGAACACCGCTGCCGGCAGTGCAAACTGGATGGCGCTTGGACTTGGCATATCTGCGCTTGCCGCATCATCGTCTGCCTCGGGTGAGCCACCTGCGATCGCGGGCACCGCCTCCTCACCGCCAGTAGTTGCTTCTGCGGTCTCCTCACCCAACCAAACTACCGCGATGACTCTCAAGTAGTAGACGAGTGAGATCATCGTGCCGATCACGATCGCAATGGCCAGCCAGGTGTAGTTGCCCTCGACAGAGGCTTGGATCAGGTAGATCTTGCCTATGAAGCCGGCAGTTGCCGGGAATCCTGCCAGCGAGAGCATGCAGACCGTCATCGCTGTGGCTAGCAGTGGCCGTGATCGGCCAATTCCGCTCAGCGCTTGGATCGAGTCGCCGAACTTTGTTTCGCTCTCTCTCGCTGCAATAACGGCAAAGACGCCGAGGTTCATCATCGTGTAGACCATGAGGTAGAAGACAAGTGCGCGTGCGCCAAGTTGGGATGCAACGACGACTCCGACAAGCATGTAGCCTGCCTGAGCGACACCTGAGTAGCCGAGCATTCGCTTCATCGAATCCTGCCTGATTGCGCCGATGTTGCCGACCGCGATGCTCACCACAGCCAGGACCGCGAGCGCGTCCTGCCAGCTTGTCGATACGGCGGGCACTGCCTCTGCAAAGAAACGCAAGAAGACCGCAAATGCAGCTGCCTTGGTCGCCACTGCCATGAATGCCGTCACCGGGGTCGGAGCACCTTGATAGACGTCGGGTGTCCACATATGAAACGGGGCAATTGAAGCCTTGAATGCCAGGCCCGCCATCGCAAATGCGACGCCGATCAAAAGCAGTGGATCACTGAGTAGGCTTGGATTCTCGAAAAGCGCTCGGCTTATCGGTGCAAAGTCGGTCGAGCCGGTCGCACCGTAGATGAATGAAAAGCCATAAAGAAGCGTGGCGGACCCTACCGACCCGATGATCAAGTACTTGAGGCCTGACTCGAGCGAGATCTTCTTTCTAACCTCGCTTGCACACAGAACATACAGTGGGATTGACAGAAGCTCAAGCCCAATAAACAGGGTGATCAGGTTCTGGGAGGAGGCGAGCACGAACATGCCGGCGATCGAGGCGAGCAGAAGTGTGTGAAACTCACCACTGCCGCACTGCCTGACAAACGACTGTCGCAGGCCCATGAGGATCGCCGAGATGCCGGCAACGCAGAAGATCAAATTCATAGTGATGGAGAGGTCGTCCACGCGCATCGCGCCCTCGATCAGTGTGTGCTCTTCTCCCCACAGCCGAACACTCAGATCTCCAGCCACGACCAGCGCGACCACAGCAATCAAGGGAACCCAGATTCGTTGAACATCGGTGTTCTTGATTAGGCCCACCAAGAGCGCGATGGCAGCTCCTCCTGCAACCGCGAAGAGTGGTGCAAGGCCCTGATAGTCGATCGTCGGTGCAGAGACATCCACGACTAGTGATCCTCCTTTCCTTGCGAGTTAGATCCGTGGTGGTCCAGAGGCCAGGGATTGGGCTTTTCACCTATAGTGAGAGCGCTCTCGCCTCGCTCCACCGATCGCTTGATCGATGCATCGGTGGGTTCTAAAACTGTCTGCGGATGCAGTGCCAAAGCGACTATGACAGCGACCAACGGAACGAGCACGAGCCCGTCAGATACGCTCATCTCACGTATGGGCTCGGAAGAGCTGACCGGATTGTGCATCGAGCGCTGGTAGAAGCGGATCATGTACACAGCCGAAAAAACAACTCCCACAGAGGCGATAACCGCGATCGCCAGCTTTGCCTCAAAGACCGCCAGAAGGATTAGAAACTCACCTACGAAGTTCGCCGATCCCGGCATCGCAAGCGTCGCCAATGTCACTATCAAAAACAGCACCGCAAGTATCGGTGCCCTGAACGCTGCGCCACCCATCTTTTGCAGGTCCTCGGTGCCGTAGCGCTCTGCCAGAATCGCGATGATGACAAACAACGGCAGGACCACGAGCCCGTGGGTAATCATCTGCAAGACTGCTCCGCTAGCGCCTTCGGGGAGTAGAGCGAAGATGCCGAGAGTCACGAACCCCAGCTGCGCCACCGACGAGAAACCGACTATTAGTCTCGTATTCGTCTGACTGAACGCCATGATCGATCCGTAGAGGATGCTGATCGTTGCGATAATGAGCATCAACTCCTGGAACTGTTGGGTTGCGTCCGGGTACAGGGGCAGGACGATTCTCAAGAAACCGTAGGCGGCAACCTTGGACAGCACGGCAGATAACACAGCAACTACAGGAATAGGTGCTGCTTTGTAGGCATCGGGCATCCAGCCATGCAGAGGGAAGGCTGGCATCTTCACCAGGAACGCCGCTGCGAAGAAGAGGAATATCCAACGCTGCGATCCCTCGGCCAGTGGGGTGTTTTGCAACTCGGAGATGACGAAAGTGAGCTCTCCGTTCTGTGACTCGTTGAGCACGCCGGTTGCGATTGCGCCAACAAGCATCAGAAGGCTTCCAATAAGTGTGAAGATCACGAACTTTGTCGTCGCCCTAACGCGGTTTTCGCCGCCCCAGATTCCGATAAGGAAGTAGAAGGGCACGAGCATCAGATCGAAGAATGCAACAAAGAGGATCAGATCCTGTGCCACAAAGGCACCGAGTACAGCTGTCTCTCCAAGCAGCATCATGAAGTAGAAGAGCTTTGGCCTGTCCCACTCCCTGAACGCCGAGTATGCGATGGCCGCAGCCCAAAGGGTGGTCGTTAGGAGCACCAGGAAGACGTTTATGCCATCAAGCCCTACCTTGTAGTGGATCTCGAGCCCAGGAATCCAGGTTCGATCTACCATCCATTGAAGTCCCGCAATTCCTGAGTCGAATGCGATCGCCAGGTAGATAGAAAGCCCAAGTGCGCCAAGTGCAAACGCCAGTGCCACCCAGCCAACCAGACGCTTCCTTTCCACAACACTAGGAACCAGAGAGACGACAAGTCCACCAACTAGAGGGATCAATATCAGGGTCGTGAGCATCATTGTTGTAAGAGGAAGTAGAGGGTTAGCAGTGCAACTCCGCCGACCATAACCAGTACGTAGCGTCGTACGTAGCCGTTCTGAGCGACCTTGACCGCGACCTGGCCGGTCCTCACAGCGACCGTGACGCTGCCTATCAAGATTCCCTGCAGGATCACGGTGTCAAAGATCTGACTGCAAAACCGGCCAAATACCTCGATCGGTCGCACGATGACAGCGTCGTAGGCCTCATCGAAATACCACTTGTTTTTGCAGAACTTATAGACGCCGCTCAGGTGTTCACGCAGCTTCACCGGGATGTCTGTTCGACGCAAGTAGATGTAGGCGGCAAAAGCCACACTGGTAACGGCCACGATCGAACTGATCACCAAGCCCATATTGATTATGCCATCAGAGGGCGAGTCGTGGGCGAAGCGGCTGTTGGCAAATGTCGGCTCCAGAAAACTTTCGATCACGTGGGTTACGTAGGGGATCTGTAGTGCGCCTCCGATAGCGGCAAGCACAGCGAGTACGATCATCGGCAGTGCCATCGATCCATCCTTCTCGGCGATGTGGTGATCGGGGCCGGGGTAGCCTACGTCTGTGTCCTCGGGCTCTCCAGTTGCCGGATTAAAAGGCTTATCGGCATGGTGCAGGTGACCCTGCTCAAGCTCTTTTGCCTCTTCGCAAGGCTCGCCGTGGAAAACTCTGAAGAAGACCCGGAATATGTAGAGGCCGGTCAGGAACGCCCCTATGTAGCCAACCACGTAGAGGATCCAGAACCAGTCCCCACGAGCGGCGATATGGGCGAGGATGTCGTCTTTTGAAAAGAACCCGGAGAACCCGGGGAACGCTGCCAGTGCCAGTGCGCCGATTAGGAAACTGATATATGTAATCGGCATCGCTTTTTTTAAGCCTCGCATCTTGTCGATCGACTGCTGGCCCGCCATTGCGCCGATCACACTGCCCGCTGCCATAAACAGCAACGCCTTGAAAAATGCGTGTGTCATCAAGTGAAACAGCCCGGCGGTATACGCTGCGGCAGCCACAGCCATAATCATGTAGCCGATCTGGCTGATCGTCGAATAGGCGATGATTCGCTTGATGTCGGTCTGAGTCAGTGCGACGGCTCCGGCAAAGATCAGCGTCGCCGCACCGATGATCGCAGCGATGTCTGCCGCGGTCGTACCCAGCTCGAAGAGAATATGCGTGCGGGCGATCAGGTATACACCTGCGGTCACCATTGTTGCTGCGTGAATCAGTGCACTGACCGGGGTTGGTCCCTCCATTGCGTCTGGCAACCAGGTGTGTAGCGGCAGTTGAGCCGATTTGGCGAAGGCACCGACAAGAAGCAACAGGCAGATGGCGACGATTGTGCCTTCGTTTGGTGAGAACGCATCCGGGGCACTGGAGAACACGGTCGCGAAATCGAGCGAGCCTATCTCTCGGAAGATGAGGATCGCCGCCAGCACCATTCCGACATCACCGACAACGTTGATCACGAACGCCTTGATGCCGGCATACGTCGCCGTGCTGCGACGGTAGTAGAAGCTGATCAACGCGTACGAGGCAAACCCGACGAATGCCCAGCCGACTATCAGGAACAGGAAGTTGCCAGCGAGCACAAGAAGCAGCATCGAAAAGACAAAGAAGTTGAGATAGCTGAAGTAGCGGTTATAGCCTCGGTCGGATCCCATGTAGGCGACCGAGTAGATGTGGATCAGGAAGCTGACTCCGCTGACAATGAGCGCCATGAAGATGGCCAACGGATCTATATATATCGAAAGCCCTATGTCTGGAGCACCGCTTGTGGCTACGTACTGATAGAGAGTCGACGTGATAGCGCGGCTCTCCTCGGGCATCTCCTGCAGCTTTACCAGTCCAACGATCGAGCAGATAAATGCGCCGCCGATAGCAGCTGAGCCGATCCAGCCGGCCATCCGTCCGGGCAGGACGCGCCAGCCGAAGGCGTTGATCAGTGACCCTGCCAGCGGCAGAGCAAGTACGAGCCACATCCAGCCGGTGATACTCATCTAGCCACTTAGCTCCTTGACTTCATCCAAGTCCATCGGCATTCCACGCCTGAATAGAGCGACGATCAGGCCCAGCCCTATTACGACCTCACAGGCGGCAACGACCATCACGATCAGTGCGAAGATCTGTCCATCCGGCGTGCCTGTCATTCGGGCAAATCCGACCAGAGACAGATTGACCGCGTTGAGCATGAGCTCCAGGCAGAGCAGGATTACAAGCGGCGAACGCCGGATCAGTACTCCTGTCGCGCCGATGCAGAAGATGAACGCCGATAGAACCTGGTACCAGACTATGTCCACCGTTTGCCTCCCATAACTACTCGGGCCCCATTTCCAGCCCCTTGCGACGTCTGGCAAGTACGACTGCGCCGACTGCGGCTACAAGCAAGATGAAAGAAGCGATCTCAAATGGCAACAGGAACTTGGTTAAGAAAAGCTCCCCGATCTGGGCTGGGTTGCCGAAGCCTGCTTCTATATCTGCACCGCTGCTATCTAGAAGCGTGAGGCTTGACCCCACAATTGCGACAGTTAACTCGACAAGCAACGCGAGCGCGAATATAACCGCGGCTGTCCGTGCAGTTCCTGACCTAATAACAAGAGCCAAGTCCCGTCCACCAATATAGGCGACGACGAATACGTACAGAACCATCACTGCTCCTACGTAGACGACCACCTGGGCTGCGGCGACAAACTGTGCCTCTAATAAAAGAAAAAGAACGGCGAGCGAAAAAAGGTGAACTACCAGTGACAGGACGCTGAAGAAGGGATTGCGAAACAACACCACACCGATAGCGGCAGCAAGTGCGAAAAAACCGGCGATGAAAAATACAACAGCCTCCACGCTAGTGACCCTCCTCGCTTACAGGTACTTGCACCGGATGCTCGGCTAGGAGCATCTCCTTGGTAAAGATGAGGTCCTGGCGTGTGTAATCTGACAGCTCGTACTCATGTCCCATGGTTATCGCGTCGAACGGGCAAGCGATCTCGCAGTAGCCGCAGAAGATGCAGCGCGCCAAGTTGATTTCATAGACGGCTGCATGGCGTTCTCCAGCCGATACAGGACTTCCAGGTTCGTTCTCGGCGGCAACTACGCGGATACAGTCAGCAGGGCACGCAGCAGCACATAGCGAGCAACCGACACACTTCTCTAGTCCTGTGTCTTCGAACTTGTGCAGCTTGTGACGGCCGCGGAAGCGAGGGAATACCGGTGTCTTTTCTTCCGGGTACTGGACCGTGACCGGACCTCGAAGGAGCTGCATGAGGGTCGTCTTCAAACCGCGAGCGGTCTCACGGAAGATACGCCAACCGCTGAGTGCAACACCGCGCTTCGGGCGCGAGACGACGATCAACTCTTTTTCGGGGACGAAGCTCACGGGATCACCACCACCAGTACAGCCGTGACCAGGGCGTTCAGTGTTGCCAGGGGCAGCAGGACCTTCCAACCGAAAGACATAAGCTGGTCGTACCTCAAACGGGGAACCGTGGCGCGGATCCAGATGAAAAAGACGATCAGGGCAAATATCTTCACAAACGTCCACAGCGGGCCGAGCGCATCGGGACCTGGGCCGCGCCAACCGCCGAGGAACATCACAGTTATGATTGCCGAAAAGATGATCATGTTCATGTACTCGGCCATGAAGAACGATCCGAACCGCATACCGCCAAACTCGGTGTTGTAGCCGCCGACCAGTTCGGCATCTGCCTCAGGCAGATCGAAGGGGACGCGGTTAGTCTCGGCGAGGCCGGCGATCATGAAGACCAGAAAGCCGACGATCTGGGGGACGATGTACCAGATATGGTTCTGCGCCTCCACAATCTGGGTAAGTGACAGCGTTCCCGCCATCATCACTACGCCGATCAGCGCGAGCGCCATCGAGATCTCATAGGAGACGAGTTGCGCTGCACTGCGCATCGCCCCCAAGAACGAGTACTTGGACCCCGAGGACCATCCGCCCACGAGCAGGCCGTAGGAGCCGAGTGAGCCGAAGGCGAAGGCAAACAGAATGCCGATCGGGACATCTATTCCATACAGGCCGAAATCTCCCCAGGCGCCGTATTCTCCAAACGGGATGATCGCCAGAGTGACCATTGCGGCAAAGATGGAGATAACGGGAGCCGCTGCCATTAGGAACCTCTCGCTGGTGATGGGGCTCGATATCTCCTTGCCCATCAGCTTGATCGGATCGGCAATCGGTTGCATCAAGCCGTAAGGGCCGGTGCGGTTGGGGCCGTACCGTGACTGTAAGCGCCCCAGTAACTTGCGTTCCACCAACGGTAGTACGGCCGTGATGCCCAAAACCACTGCGATGATGACGATCGGCTTGACCAGTAATATCCAGGTCGGTTCGATCACTTCAAGTGTCGCCAACTGCGTCAAGATCGCATCACCTCAACTTCAACGAGTACTGGCTCAGCCGTTGACAGGACGGAGGCTCCGTTATCAGCTACACCCTCGTACAGAAATGCTGATCCCGGCATAGCAGTCGCTTCGACATCTGCGATCGCTTCGATCGAGTTGTCTTTACCCGAGACAGTAACGGTGTCACCGTGCGAAATTCCCAGTTTTTCTGCGTCATGAGCTGAAAGCAGCACCCGCTGTTCTTGTTTCAAATACTTAAGTGGTTCCGAATGATCGGTCTCGATCGAGGCCCAGAGGCTACTGCGTGTCCCAAGACGCAGACTTGAGCCCTCAAGCGGGATGGGAGCCGGCGGGCTATCCGAGACCATCAGATCCAGCTCGACTTCAGGGGCGTCAGCCACCGAGTAGCTTTCCTGCCAGCGCACACCGTGTCTTGTCGTATCTGCAAGCTCGACGCCTTGGTAGTAAGGAACAGCTTTTCTTATCGACTCGTAGACCGCGGCAGCTGTCTGTGCTGGCTCGCCCATGCCCAAGTGCTCGCCAAGCTCGATCAATACCTGCCATTCCATTCGAACTTGGTCTTTTCTTGGGATGGCAGAGAGCAGACGTTGAATGCGTCCATCCGGGTGCGTGACAGTTCCCTGTTTTTCTGCGTAGATTTCGGACGGGAAGACGACGTCGGCTATCTCTGCCAGCTCGTCGCTCAAGAACTGAGTATGGGTGACGACGAAGTTTGCTTTTTTCAAGCCCGCCTGCCAGCTTGGTGAATCGGGCAGATCTCTGAATGGATCGCTGTGGAGTAAGTAGACAGCACTCACTTTTCCATCCTTCAATGCATCGGGCAGCTCTGTGGCCGAAAGACCTGTGACCTCCGTACTCTTAAGACCCGGCTCCAAGTTGGGCAGGCAGCCCATATCCCTTAGGCCGCGGCCGTTTGTTCCAGCCATTACTTCGAGCAACCCGCCGGCGTTCTGTTCCTCACATCCAAATAGCTGCGCGATGTTGACGAGGCTTTTAAGAGAGCTGCCCCCGCGTTGGCTGAATCCAACTCTTTCGCCGAATACTATGACTGTTTTCTTGCTTTCCTGTGCAAGCAAGGCCAGGTTTCGAAGATCTTGTGGCTCGATCGCGGCAAGCTTGGCAAGGTCGTCCAATGAGCTTGATTCAAGCCCCTCTTTTAATAGGCCGTAGGATTCGGGGCTGCCGGCAGGTGCTTGACTGTTGTTCCCGTTCAGATCGAGAAAAGCTTTAGTCAGCCCAGTAAGTAATGCTTCTGTGGATCCGGGTTGATGCCTGATGCACGCTGCGTTTGCATCTAATGTGGTGGGCGCACTTGTCGCAACCACCAGCTTGGCACCACCCAAGCGGACCGCCTTTCGGATGCGCAGATCGAGTACCGCCATCTCGTTCATCGGATCAGTGTCTAAGACGATGATCAGCTCGGCGTCGTCGAGATCCTGCACCGAGGCTTGCAGCTCTGGCCGATTGAGCTGCCTTGCTCGGCTGGAGTTGAGTTTGCCTGCTACACGTGAATCGATATGCGACGATCCGAGGGCCTGCCTCATCAGGGCCTGGGTCAGGAAGCCCTCCTCATTTGTCGTTTCCCCGCCGATAACCGCTGCAACATTCGGAGCAGCTTCTCTCAAGCCTTCTGCCGCTGCGTTTAGCGCCTCATCCCAGCTCACCGGCTGCAACGATCCGCCTCGGCGAACCATCGGCTTTGTCACCCGATCTGCCGATTCAAACATTCTGAATGCGTAGCGGCCCTTGTCACAGAGCCAACCGCCATCGACGCCCGGGTTGCCCATCTCGTCTCGTGCTAGGACGCGCTCGATCTTCTCATCACGAACCGTGAAATTGATGTTGCACTGCGCCGGACAAAGTGTGCAGATCGACGATGAGCGTTCGATATCCCATGGCCTGGCCTTGAAGCGGTACTCAGTCGATGTAAGCGCACCGACAGGGCAGAGCTCTGTAACGTTGCCAGAGAACGGGGCTATGTATTCGCTGCTGTCGAAAGTGCCCACGTAAGTGGCAGCGCCTCTATCTAAAAAAACAAGTTGGTCGTCTTCGGCCACCTCTTGGGAGAAACGCACGCACCGGTAGCAGAGGATGCATCGCTCACGGTCGATCGTGATTAAAGGCGAGAGCTTTACCGGTTTTTCAAAGTGCCTTTTCGCCTCGATCGTTCTAGACTGCTCTGGTCCCCATCCCATAGTCACATCCTGCAGCGGGCACTCGCCACCCTTGTCGCAGACCGGGCAGTCGAGTGGATGGTTTACAAGTATGAATTCTGCAACTGCCTCCTGAACCTCCTTGACCTCGTTTGAGACGGTATTGACGACCATTCCATCCTTAACAGGTGTTGAGCAGGCAGTCTGAAGTTTCGGGATACCCTCCACCTCGACCAAGCACATACGACAGGCGCCGACCGGAGGGCCGAGCTTTGGCTCGTAGCAGAAGTAAGGGATCTCTATATCCGCACTCTTCGCGACATCGATGAGCATCTCTCCATCGCGTCCAATAGCCTCTATGCCGTCGATCGTGACCGTTATGAACTCGATCTTGGTCTCACACTTGATGACGGTCTCCGGGTTCATACGGCTATCGCCTCGCGGTTGGCCTTCCGCGCAGTTTCGATGTGCTGCTCGATCTCACCGCGGAATTTCTTAACGATCGCACTGACCGGCATCGCCATTGCGTCCCCCAGAGGGCAGAGACTGTGGCCACTGATGTTGTCTTGTATGGAGGCGATCACGTCCAGATCTGAGGGTGAAGCGTCACCCTTCTCGACTCTCTTCAAAATTCTTACAGTCCAATTCGTCCCTTCTCGGCAGGGTGAACACTTGCCGCATGACTCGTGGGCGTAGAACTGCGCAAGCCTCAAGAGAACGCTGACGATCGGTATCGAATCATCGACGATGATGATCGAGCCGGAGCCGAGCATAGAGCCTGCCTCGGCGATCGACTCAAAATCGTACGGAATATCTAAATCTTCAGCCGTGAGTATTGGCGACGAGGAACCACCAGGGAACCATGCCTTGATGCTGCGGCCCTCTGGTGGGCCGCCGGCCATCTCCTCAACTATCTTGCGTGCCGGTATTCCGAGCTCGATCTCGTAGTTTCCCGGGCGCTGGATGCAACCGGACACTGAGACTAGCTTTGTCCCGGTCGATCGCTCTGTTCCAATCGATGCATACCACTCGCCGCCCAATGTGATGATGTGCGAAATGTTTGAAAGTGTCTCGACATTGTTTATCAGCGTCGGCCCTTTGAACAGCCCTTCGTTTGCAGGGAACGGTGGCTTAAGGCGCGGATTGCCACGCTTGCCTTCGAGTGAGTCGAGCAGCGCGGTCTCCTCGCCACAGATGTAGGCGCCGGCGCCGCGGTGAACGACGAGGCTCAACGAAAAGCCGGAGTCAAGGATGTTGTCTCCGATCAGGCCGGCATCTGCCGCTTCTTCGACCGCTTGTTCAAGAATTGCTGCTTCTGCCTCGTACTCTCCTCGGATGTAAATAAAGGCCTTGGATATACCAGCCGCGTATGACGAAATGATTATGCCCTCTATCAGCTGGTGCGGATTCTTATGGACCAGCTCACGGTCCTTGAACGTTCCCGGTTCTGATTCGTCACAGTTGCAGCAGAGATACCTCTGTATGTCACCGTGTGGAAGGAAGCTCACCTTCTTTCCCATCGGGAATCCCGCCCCGCCCCTGCCGCGTATCCCGGAAGTATTGATCTCCTTGGTGACCTCCTCCGGAGACATCTTGAGAGCCTTGGTCAACGCCTGGTAACCGTTGAGCCTTTCATAGGTCTCGATCTTCTGCAGGCCGGGCTCGTCTATATTTTTGAAGAGTATCTCGCTCATTTAGATCTCTTCCGTCCGTAGTCGCCGACGAACTCTTTCTCGGGCAGCGGCTTCTCGCCACGTCTTAGCTCATCGACGACAGTCTCCGCATCTGCCTCGGTGAGAGGGCCTCGATAGTGGCCGTCGATCGACGCCATCGGTGCCATTTCACAGCCGCCCAAACACTCGAACTTCTCAAGCTGTATTTCGTTGTCGGGGCTCGATCCACCGACCTCTGTCTCACAGGCTTTTTCAAAGGCCTCGAGAATCTGATCAGCTCCACGCATCTTGCAGGACAGATTTGTGCAGACCATGATCTTTTTCTTACCCACGGGCTCCAGGTAGAACATGTCGTAGAAGCTGGCTATCGACTCCGCGTACGCAGGGCTTACCCTCATCACCGCGGCGACCGCTTGTAAAGCCTCTGGTGAGCACCAACCGAACATGTCCTGGGCTGCGCGCAAGGCAGCGATGACTGCTGAGTGGCGATCGGGATACTTGGCCATAGAGGCCTCGATCTTCTCCCTCAAGTCCTTAGGGACTTCGGCCTCGTGCAGCTTCTGAGTCATCTGTCGATACCTCCTAGGACCGGATCGAGCAGAGCGAGGTTGGCGATAAAATCGGATATGTATCCACCTTTGCACATAGTCTCTAAGGCCTGAAGGTTTACGAATGAGGGATCGCGGAAGTGGACTCTTGCAGGCTTGGCAGAGCCATCGGATACGACGAAGCAGCCTAGCTCTCCCCTTGGGCTCTCTATAGGCACGTAGGCCTCGCCCGTCGGCACTCGAAACCCCTCGGTCACCAGCTTGAAGTGGTGTATAAGTGCCTCCATGCTTGTTGACAGCTCATCACGGGGAGGTAGTACAACTTTGCGATTGTCGGAAATGTGTCGGCCCTCTGGAAGCCCTTCGATAGCCTGCTCGATGATGTTGCAGGACTCCCGCATCTCTGTCACTCGCACTCGATAACGGTCGTAGCAGTCACCTTCACTGCCGATGGGGACTTTGAACTCGAAGTCGGCGTAGGCGCTGTAGGTCTCGGTTTTGCGAAGATCCCACGGTACTCCGGCGGCACGCAGCAGGGGGCCGGTCACTCCAAGTTTCAGTAGCTCATCTCCGCTCACGGCACCAATGCCGGTCACCCGGTGAAGGAAGATCTCATTCTGTGACAGGATCGCCTCGTACTCGTCACAGCGCTCGCGGATGATGGCGATCGCATCCAAAGTCTTTTTATCAAATCCTGAAGGTATATCCTCTATAACTCCGCCAATCTGGAAGTAACGTGTGTGCATCCTTTGGCCGGAAGACATCTCGAACAGGTCGAGGATGGTGTCGCGCTCGCGGAAGCCGTACAGGACCATCGAGACCGCCCCGAGGTCGAGTGCCGATGTCCCGAGCCATACGAGGTGGCTAGCGACTCGATTCAGTTCGCAGTGGATCACCCGCAGGTACTCGGCCCGCTTGGGAACCTCCTCGTCAAGGAGGCTCTCGACTGCCATACAGTATGCCTGCGCGTTGAAGTAGTAGGAGAGGTAGTCCATCCGTTCGACCAGGGGGATTGCCTTCCAGTAGGACTTATCCTCACAGTTTTTCTCGATTCCCGTGTGAACGTAACCGATGACCGGTGTGAGCGACTGTATGACCTCACCCTCCAGTTGCACGATCAGCCGTAACACACCGTGCGTGGACGGATGGTGTGGGCCGAAGTTGATCGTGAACAGCTCGACGTGCTCGCTGTCTGCGATGCCGCCCGCCTCAGGCGGCAGCTCGACCTCTGACCGATCGAAGGTGATCCCCTGTGGCTCTTTCGTTACGGTGCTCACTTGTGCTTCACGTCGTTCTCATTGAAGGTGAACTCGACCGGCTCGCCCCCTAGGGAGAAGTCCCTACGCTGTGGGTGCCCTTCATAGTCATCGGGCATCAGGATCCTCTGCATGTCGGGGTGTCCCCGGAACTTGATCCCGAACATGTCGTAGACCTCGCGCTCTTGGAAGTTGGCGGCAGGGAAGAGATCAACGCAGCTGTCTATCTCGGGGAGCGATTCTTCTGGATCATCGACTGGTACCTTGATCTGAATGCGCTCCGCCTGTTCCATGTTCAGTAGCTCGTAGTGCACGCCGAAACGTGGTTTCTTTGGCAGGTAGTCGGCAGCGTGGACGCTTGAGAGGAACTTGTAACCGTGCTTCAAGTCGTCTTTTAGGTAGCCGAGGATGTCTTTTATCTTCTCGGGGCCGACCACTAGGCAGGCCCGTCCATTGTTGCTGGAGACCATGACATCCAACTCTGGGAACTCTTCTTTTAAGTCTTGGGCCATCTGCTCGGAAGCGTTGAGATCAGGCACGTTCCTCCACCTTTATCTCGACGCCTTCATCTTTGTAGCGTTCGCGCCAGCCCTCATCTGGGCGACCCTCTATCTGGTCCTTAAGCTTGAGGATTCCGTACAGAAGAGCCTCCGGGCGCGGTGGGCAGCCAGGAATGTAGACGTCCACCGGCAGGAACTTGTCGCCACCGGCGACAAGCGCGTAGTTGTTGAAAACACCTCCGGTCGAAGCACATGCTCCCATTGCAATAACCCATTTGGGTTCGAGCATCTGGTCGTAGAGCCGCCTGATAACCGGTGCCATCTTGATCGAGATACGACCGGAGAGGATCAACAGGTCTGCTTGTCTGGGAGAGGCTCTGAAGACCTCGTAGCCGAAGCGTGCGATGTCATGGCGTGGTGCACCCGCGTTTATCTGTTCCATGGCACAGCAGGCAAGACCGAATGCGACCGGCCAGATGGCGTGAGAGCGCGCCCAGCTGAAAGCTTTTTCAGTAGTAGTCATAAGTACCCGGTCCTCGACGTACTTCTCAAAATCGGCGTTCGCACCGGGGCCACCTCGCAGTAGCTGTTGCCTATCTAGCGCCAATCCAGGGCCCCTCGCCGCCAGACGTAGACAAACGCCACGGTCAGAAGTGCGATGAAGACGATTGTCTCAATAAGGGCAAAGACGCCGAAGGCCTTGAGCTGCACGGCTATCGGATAGAGGAAGATCACTTCGATATCGAAGAGGATGAAGAGCATCGCTACCAAATAGAAACTGATGCCGAACCTCATACCTGATTTGACATCGCTTGGGAGGCCGCACTCGTATGGATCGATCTTTACCTTGTTCGGCCTTCGAGGGCCCAGCAGGGTCCCGGCCATCGTGAAAGCGATTCCTGTTACAAGCCCTAGAAGCGAAAATACGATTACAGGTAGATAGGCTTTCAACATAGACAGTGTCGGTTTATATCAGACTTTGTGACAAGCTGTTACTTAGTGCCGATGGTCTCAAACTAATCAACATGACCCAGATACACGGATACACATCGATGGCAGTTCTCGGCCTAACACTCTTTGTCGGAGTTTGGGGGATGGTCTCTTGGATCGCTCGGCATCCATCCGTGCTTTTCTGGTATCTGCTTAGGGCAGCACAGATTGTGATCGTTTTGCAAGTCGCACTCGGCGCGCTGCTTCTGGTGGGTGGGCATAAACCACTTGAAGATCTCCACATCGTCTACGGTCTTTTACCGATGGCAGTCATGTTTGTCGGCGAGGCGATGCGAGTCGGTGTAGCTGCCCGAGAGATGGACGATGTCGATATCCACAAACTCGAGCGCGACAAGCAGCGTGTGATAGCAATGAGCATCGTTCGGAGAGAGACAGGCATCATGGCTATCGCGTCACTTCTGGCCTGCGCGCTGGCTCTCAGAGCTGCGATGACAGCGGGCTATTTTTAGTACGGCGCCGGCTCGCCGCCATAAGGACGGCTTCCGCAAATCATTTGGGTAGCCGTCATGCCGGCGCCGTGAAGAAGCTGCTTCGTCGCGCAACTTGCATCCCCTGCTGCAGGTTGGAGACCTTGCAACTGCCTATTGGCACAGCTACTTAACGGTAATGGTTCCGCGCACTCCAAGGTCCTCGTCTTTGCCGATATTGCTCATCATCTTGTAAGTGCCCGCGCGAAGCTCGGTCTTAATCGTTCTGGAACCGCTCTGAAAAGTCGGCGTTCTGGCAACCAGGCGCTTACCGTCCATGATGATCAGATTGTGAGCCAGCCTTCCGCTGTTGACTGCCTTGATCTCGATCGTTCCCGGTCGCGTAGTTATCTTGTTAGGGCGGAGGCGGTATTCGCTCATCACGATCGTAACCTTGCCGTCTTTGACCTCTGCGGTCGTGTCCTTATGCCAGCCACACGACACGAGCGAGGTCGCCGCTGTTATTGACAGCACTGCTGTCAATATAAATAAGGGTAACTGTTTGCCACGAGTAATCATCGATGGAATCTGGGGCTGAGCGTGTACGGAAGAAAAGCAAATGATTTTGCTTTTCTATGCTGGGGCGGTAGCTCGCGGCACTGTTCGGAGTTAGCTACGAGACCCGCTGTAACTAAGCGAAGCCCCAAGTTGTATGGCCGATGCGACCGCAAGCCACACCGACCGGTGGCGTGTACGCCGGCCGGTGAGCGGTAACGACGATAAGGCGATATGCGTTGGATAGTTATATATAAGGAGCGATTTGCTGTCATGAATTGAGTATTATGCCGCTCCGTGTATCGCATGCTCAAGTTTGCCATGTTTTTTTCTGTTACCGCGCTTACTGCGTTGGCACTTTCTGCGTGCGGAAGTAGTGGCATAAAGGTTTCCAAAGAAGACCCCAATCGAAAAGGCGCAGAGCTCTTTGCAGAGCGATGTTCGGGATGCCACACATTTGAGGCAGCCGGCACCGAGGGCTCATCGGGCGATTTCAAGACAAGCGGGCCGGATCTCGACAAGATAAAGGAGACCAAGGACTCGGTTCTGTACGCGATCTACAACGGTGGGTTCGGTGGAGACGTCATGCCGTCCAACGTAGTAATGGGCGAGAATGCCGATCTTGTAGCCGAGTTTGTCGCTAAGTATGCAGGCAAGAAGGTAAATTCGTCGTCCGGCGAGAAGAAGCCTCCGGATAAGGGCCTATCTCAGTAGGGAGCTTTCAACGCTAGACCTGAAGCTGATCCGTAGTGACCCCGATGGCGTGAAGGCCGCACTGAAACGGCGTGGCGCAGAGGAGCGCTTGGATTTGGTACTCGAGCTTGACTCGCAACGCCGCGAGTTGTTACAGGTTGTCGAGGATTTAAGAGCCCAGCAAAACAGGGCCTCCGATGAGATTGGCAAGGCAAAGAGGGAGGGCGGCAAGTCCGAAGACGCGATCGCCGCTATGAAGAATGTAGCCGACAAGTTGAAGTCGAAGCAGTCCTCGTTGTCCGAGATTGAGGAACGGCTTGATCAGGAGTTGGCAAACGTACCTAATCTGCCTGACCCAACTGCAGCGCCGGGGCTAACCGAGGAGGAGTATGAGGAGGTCCGCAGGGTGGGGGAGCAGCCCAAGTTTGATTTTGAGCCGAAGGATCATCTCGAGCTGGGGATCGAGTTGGGCGTTATCGACATGGAGAGTGCAGCAGAGACATCGGGGTCCGGCTTCGCATATCTTCTGGGCGGGCTCGTCAACCTGGAGCTTGCACTTGTCCAGTACGCGATACACAAATTGGGGGAAAAGGGATTTGAGCCGGTAATCCCCCCGGCTTTGGTACGTGAGCGTGCGATGTTTGCGACCGGCTTTCTGCCGACCGACGAGAACCAGATATATAAGGCTGCCGATGACGATCTCTATCTGGTCGGCACTTCGGAGGTGCCGCTCGCCTCACTCCACTTAGACGAGGTGATAGATGAGGAGAAGCTTCCTTTGAGGTACGCAGGGTTCTCACCGTGTTTCAGGCGCGAGGCCGGCGCGGCAGGCAAGGACACGCGCGGGATCTTTCGGGTGCACCAGTTTGACAAGGTCGAGATGTTCTCATTTTGCCACCCCGAGAAATCCGACGCCGAACACGAGCTTCTACTCAGCATAGAAGAAGAGATCCTCTCAGATCTTGAGATTCCATATCGTGTTGTGAATGTCTCCGCGGGAGACCTCGGCGCGTCGGCTGCCAAGAAATACGACTGCGAGGCGTGGATGCCTGGCCAGATGAGCTACCGCGAGGTCACGTCAACTTCGAACACCACCGACTACCAGGCGCGCAGGCTATCTTGCCGTTTTCGAAGTGGCAAGGGCAAAC
>SDBV01001586.1_pt1 | contig 34226 bp, 49 predicted proteins | sample 2277081 | NCBI WGS metagenome assembly SDBV01 (sample SAMN10402039, study PRJNA504765) | marine sediment metagenome | isolation source: marine sediment core GS10_PC15, 223 cmbsf | place: Arctic Ocean: Southern Knipovich Ridge | collected 2010 | reverse complement strand
ACATGGAACCATACGATGATAAATGGTGGGGGGAATGAGAGATGAGTATATGGTGCAAACTCGGACTCCATTGGCCCTTACAAAGAAAATGTCGGGCTTTTAGAGACAGAGTGAATGGCAAACCAGTATATTTTTGTCAATGTAATTGTGGCCGATATTGGCTTGCCCACTCACGGTATGGAATATTCAAGATGGAATCTAAGAGGCCGCAATGCTGGATAATTAACCTTGAATTGTTAAAGGGGAATGAACAATGAAGTACAGAAGCCTAAAAAACTGGAAGTATGAATTGCTGGAACCGGAAATATGTTATATTGAGCAACTGCCCGAATGTGAAACTGAGTATATAGGGCTTAGAACAGTAACATCAGCACCAGAGGCCAGTGTGTTGGTTGTTAAGAGTCGTTACGCCTGGGACGGTGCCAGCGGCCCCACGTTCGACACACCGACGAATATGCGGGCCAGCCTGTTCCACGACGCCCTTTGCCAGTTGATACGCGAGGGGTTGCTTGACGGGAAGTATCGCAAGTACGCTGACGAACTCCTGCGGGCTCACATGCTGGAAGACCAGCTAAAAGATGCTGACGGGCTGTTAGTGATATATGGGGCGGATGGGCAGGTACTATACCAATCCAAGAAAAAGAAAGGGCTGAGACGATCACTGTACCTGCGCTGGGGCAGATTCAGGGCCAATGGTTACTATTACGCTGTTCGGGGATGGAGCAAGCTCATCCCTCAACCTCGTAGCCCAAATCCCGGATAATGCCGAGATGTTCCATTGACAGCGTTTTCCGTTTACTTACTTCCGAGCGCTTTGCATTGATAAGTTCCAGGAACAATTTAGCCTGTTTGCAAACGGGGTAGTATCGCGTGGGGCCGAAATTCCTCGTGACTCGGACGGTGATTTTCATAGTTATTCTCCTACTTTAATTCTATGTCGCTCTCTACCTCATTCCCCCACACATCCCAACCCTCTTCTTTTTGAAATAATCCACCAATGGGACGGGCGAATAGTTCCAGCTTGGTGCATTTCGGAAACCACTTGTTCAGCCAATGCCGCACAATAAAAGGTTTTTCGCTGTGCCTGCTTTTTTGAACAGTAAAGATAGATGCTATCCGGTTTTTGGGTTCAGGCGGGCTAAATTTGCCTTTTTTTCCTACCATTAACAACTCATGTTGTCCTAAAAACCAATAGCCCATCCCGCTGTATCCTTTGTCCCAGACGGCATGTGTGATATAGTCGAATCCCCACGCCCGAATCACATCGATAGCCTCTATCAATTTAGGGGCCGTCGCCCACAGATATAAAATAGAATTATTGCTCGACGGAACATCGAGGGCCATAAGTTCTTGCTGTGTCATTGTGGGGTATTTTTCCTCAATCGCGTTTGTCTTTTTACACACAAAATCATATTGCCACGGCGGGTCAGCATAGATTATCTGGTATCTTTTCATGGTTTTCTCCTGCTAATTAAAGCAAGTATTGACTTTATGACAGTCCGTACATTCGCCTGTACAGGCCCGGACAGCCTCCTCGTTGTCCTCGATGTATTCGGCAACTTTTGGCTCACGTTCTCTGAGTTCTTCGAGATGGGACATGGCTTATTCTCCTACTTTGCATTTCGTTTTTCTATTACTCGCCGTATCATGTTATTACACAGGCCCGCCAGTTCATTGATTTCGGCAGATTGCTTACAATTCCAACATAACGTCTCAAGGCCGCAGATATTTGTTCCACAGCGTTCGCAAGTGTTACGATTTGGGCTATGTTCGCCGTGCCTGTTAAGTGTTTTCATGGCTTATTCTCCTGTGCTTTGGGGAGGGCGGCTTTGGCCCGTGCCTCTAATTGATAATAATGGTCTTTATCTACAATCATTACGATACCAGCCTCAATATCATCCCGTAGGCCATAAAGCTGCTTATCGGTGAGGATAGGTTTACCCATACTTTCCTCTACTTTCTATCTTTGCGGGTGTGTTAAATGATCTTGACGCCTTTGTCTCTAAGGTATCTATCTATGAATCGTTCCGCAGACTTTACGGCAGTTCGGCGCCTTGTGTAGCCGCCGTCCATGTCTCGCCAATTCTCACTAATGCAAACAGCCTCCCCTCGGGTTGTTTGCATTTGCCAATACCAGCCGCCTGTTTTGGACATTATCCTAATAACCATACTACACCTCATCTTTCCGCCCGATGGGGGCAAATCACTGTCGAACCCGCAAGGATTGTTTACAAGTTCATCCTTTACTTTCCGCCCACTGGGGGCGACAGGGAGATTAGTTGCTGAATTGGTGATTTCTTAAATCTTGCATTGTTCTCACGAGGCTACCGAGAACAATGAGCCAGATAGCCTCATCTTTCGATAGGCCCATTAGTCGTAATCTTTCGGCCTCTTCGCGGGTTATGTCTTCGAGAATGCTTAGTCTTTTCAGGACTAATTGTTGTTTGTGGCCCATTCTACACCTCTCTTTCAGTTAAACCCGGTTATGCTTTACACTACAAGCTCTAAGCATACTATACCATAGATTTGCGAGAAGTCAAAATAAAAATAAAAAATAAGTTGACAAGTTGGCATTTGCGGTGTAATATATAGTATCTCCTCGGCGGTTCATCCGCTGAGCGGCGGCTAAGGGCCGTGTATACTGATGCCCGGCTTGAAACCGGGCCGCGAGATTAACTTGAGCAAAGGACGGTTCAGGGATGGATATAATTGACAATGAAATTAAAGGTAATTCCCTGGCAGGAGTTGATTTGTAACCACACTTCAACCCTGTCAGGTTTTTTTTTGTAAACATTACGTTCTCGTAGCACCTACGCTATAAAGGCTCACAGGCACGTAGGGATAGCCAGCAAGAGCTTAGAATAATCTTGTAGGTGGTTACAAATGGCAGGTATTGACTTAAATCCCCCGACCTGTCTCGTTACGAAAGTAATGCCGGCGCGGCCCGTGCGACCTGATGTCCACAGTATAAAAAACATCTTAAATGCAACTTGGGCGGGGTTGGAAACCTCATTGGCTCCTTTATACTGAAAGGTGTTAACAAATCCCCCATTTTTTAGGGGGAAGTGTTCCTATTTTCCATTGCCTGAAAGGGGTGTTGAAGAACATGAAGAGTAAACAATTAAGACGTATAAAGCGTAGTATAAGATATTATGCTAAGAAAATACAAAAAGCTCATGCTTGTAAGTTCAGTATAAACAAAGACTTAGGTGTTGAAAGTTACTGATGGGTAGACTAACAGAAGTGTTCGATGTTGTCCAGAATGGGCTTGGTGAACCTGAACAATACCATTGGATTGAACCGAAAGACGAAGAAACAAGAAATACCCTAAAAATCATGCGCAGATTGGCAAAAAGAGCTAAAAACACTGAACCGAGGCTATTTTGATGGGTAAAGACTGGTTGCCCGCATATATAGCTAAGAAAATGGCCGAAAAACGGCTGAAACGCCGGAGATACTCAATTAAGCTGATGAGAGCCTATAAGGGGCTGTATCAGTGCAAAAACTGTATCCACGGTATAATTAACTCGTGTCTCGATCAGCTTCCGAACGGCTGTGAGTATTTCAGTAATGAGGTTACAGGACGAAAGTTTGAGGCGGCATGACTGAAACAGCAGAAAAAGCACAATTCACAGCCCAACAGATAGAGGATTTCTGCGAACTGAATGAGAAGATGCCGTGTCCTAAGTTATTTGACAGCAACACTGTAATTTGTGCCGTCCAGATAATCAGGCAGTTACAAATTGAATTAAGGGCTGTGAGGCACATTGCGGAAGCGTTAGCAAAAGACTTACCTGATGACAAGAGGATTACTTTGAACCGATTCAGAGTGCAGGAATTGGTAGATATTTTGCAGATGAGGTAAACCCTCCAGGCTCAGGCGGTAAAGCCGGTAAAATGACATAAACCTATAAGAATAAGAGTTTTCCATTGCCGCCAAGTCTGGTTAAAAGGAGAAAGAAAATGAGTAAAGAAGAAATTGCACAGGGTGTCTCAATGCAAATAGCTTTCGGCGAAACAGGAACTAAATTTTCCCACCAAGGAGAGTTCCCGTTGTCAGCAACTTGTATTTGTGGCGGGGAAGGAAGGATGGCATTTATTGTTTATGAGAGATCGGGGCACGGAACGTCTTATATCTGCGACATGCACAAAAATGAGCCAGGTAATATGTGGGTTCACGATGCCATAGCGGTAGCGGTATATTTGTGCAGAAAGTGCCTGAATCCGGTAACAATTTGTAATCAAGCATAGTTAAGGAGAAGGAAAATGAAAGGTTTATTTTTTATTGGCAGTTTTCGGCGTTTTTTCTTTATAAACGGTACTCATTGGTGGAACGGGTTTGTGCGAGACATCACAGCCAAATGGGAAGGTTCGTGGTTAATTCGTATTAGCCAATGACATACAATGTTGCTTTGGCGGTTTGAACTAAAAACGCTCATTTACAAGTAAATATGAAAAGCCCCCTGAGTTGGCTCTCAAGGGGGCTGGGTGAAAGGGTTACTTTGTTGCTTTAGCGATAGCGGCTTCAATTTTAATGTTGGCTGGATTGCCTGCGTCAAGAAGCGTGTTAGCATTTATCAGCCCTTTAGCCATACATAACGCCGCCAGCAGTTCCGGTGCAGCAGCCTCTAATTGACATCGCTTACACTCAGGACGAAAGCCACCGTCTCTAGGGTGATGATGTAATAGTGTATGTTCCATACTCATACCTCACTTTCATTATTGAACGATCTTCTTTGTAATCCAGCCGACGAGACGACCGCCAGCCGAAACAACGATTACACTGTCCGCTCGCCGCACAAAATCAGGCTTGTTAAATTCACGGTTACAGTGCGAAATAGCCTTTTCGCGGCTTGATTTGACGATGATGGTTGCCGGGGCAACTTTCCCGCTGGCATTGCCTGGCTCGAATAAATACACTTGTTTCATTGGGTACTACTCCTAATTAAGGGTTAACAGTTAAAACTACCGGGGCGGCCCTGCGGACAGGAGCGCGCCGGGGGTTTAGCGGACGCGCATTGGTTCGCCTCCATGCGGGCGTATTCCTTGTTGGCTGCGACCAATCCACGATCTGAGACATCGGACAGGAATTTGCCGTCAAGATAAAATACCGTCGATACCAGTTGATCACATCGAGACACGCTCATGCCATCAAGGTAACAATCTCTCCAGAATTCTACAGGGTTACTCATAATACACCTACTTTCTCAATAACACGGTTAACAGTAAGGCCCCGTGCTGAGTCGAACAGCGAACCGGGCGGGGCTGGGTGTTATGCTGCTGGGTAGGCTGTATATTCGCCCCAATACCAGTCGTTGATTGTGTCAAGTGTACCATAAGCATGTCCGCGATGGATAACGCTGTAAGCCTTGACGCCGAAAATTTCGCCGGTTTCATTGACGACCATATACTTACCGGATCGCCCAACATCGACTTTGGTATATTTTTTGCCCGCCTTAGTGGTTACGGTGCAGGCGTTGTCAACCAGTACCCCTACAGTATCGGGGAACCGCCTCAAATATGCGGCCCTTTGGTGTTTTTCGACTAAAGCGGCGAAATCCTCGACAGTGGGCGTTGTTTCCGGTTCAATAGGCTCGGCGGCGGCAATAGGGTGGGCGTTGTCTCGGCCTACAGCCGCATTAATAAGGTCTTGGCAAAAATTCCCAACAAGGTCGTGATTCGGCCCGATATGCTCGTAACCCGTACAAATGACAACAATCTCGGCGATAAAATTCTGGAAGTCCAGTTCGTGGGCGAATAAGTCGCGGGGGAAATCATCGTATCGCCTCTGCAGATTGAGGGCCTTGTGGTTAGTTTCTCGTAAAAAATCGAGTGTTTCTTGAAATAGTGTTTCCATGATTTGTCTCCGTAAAAAGGGTTATAGTGGTTTAAGGTTAAACTCTGGACTGTAACCATGTCTAACCAAAGTATTATTAACAGCTATTTTTACTTCTTTTGGCGGCTCTGGCAGTGATTTGCGCCTTCTATACTCACAGCCAGATATGGGGCCACAGTTCCAGTTAAACTCACAGAACACACAGTCGTATTGGTATCGCGGTTTCATGCTGGGTATAGTCCTATAATTTTGTAGCAATAGTTGGCGAAGTCATCTTCTGGAATATGCTTGAGGTCTTCGTGGTAGCCGCTGTTTTCGTCGTTGATTGCAAAGATAAGGTTTTCAACTTGACAGAACAATGCTCGTCGGATTAAATATTTATCTTTGTTAGTGAGTTTCATAATCTCATACTCCAAAAAGGGTTATACTGATTTAAGCCACTAAACCACACCCTGCGAACAGGGCGGGTTTGGGGGTTTAGGTTCTTCTGGGTCTCAGGTTATTCTGGACTTTTGGCGGGTGATCAAATGTATTAAGCGAGGTCTCCGTCTTTGTCAGGTGGTTTTCGTAATACAAGGTCATAAAGTTTTTGATGCCGTTGCGTGTGGCAAAGTTATTGGCTATTCGGGTAGCTCCTGACTTGCTCGGCGATGAACCTAAAGACTGAGCTCTGAGCCCTTTTCTTTGAAAGGTGATATAATAGATCGCGTCTTTCACCCGTTCAATAATGCTGAACTTATCAAGGCCTTTTTTGTTTTCAGGCTCTTTCATAATACAGTTCTCCAAAAAGGGTTTTAATTGCCATTGCTCTTACACTTATAGTATAGCACAAAAAGCAGAAAAGTCAAACAGAAAATTAAATAAATATGTAAAACGATGCTCAAGGCCATAAAAACGGGCATAATGAACAAAATAGCAGAAAATAACGTAACATTTTCAACGTAGACACTTAGGGATATAAGACAATGGCTGCACTAATGGCAGCCGGTGAGGTTGTAATGGCGAAAACAGTGAAAAACGGGGCTGGGGGGAAGAAGCACGCAGGCGGCAGGCCGAGTAAGTATAAAGCTGAGTTTGCAACAAAAGAACACGTACAAGGATTTATAGACCATTGCAAGGCAGAAAAAGAAATTGTAACCCTCTGCGGTTACGCTGTTTATATAGATGTAAGTGAGGACACTATTGCAGAATGGGCAAGAGTTCACCTTGAGTTTACCGGAACCGTAGCAAAAGTTAAGCGAATCAGCAAACAGCAGCTATTCCAAGGGGGGCTCGATAAGAGTCTGTCAAGCAGGATAGTAAAGCTGGGGTTGTCAGCTAATCACGGTATGAACGAGACCTCTAATCAGCACGTTACCGGCGGACTTGACCAGCGGATAATACTGGGGCGCAGGAAGAAATGAAAATTGACTTAGAAGAATACCAATGTAAGTTCTTCGAGTGCGTGGATCGATTCCCCGGCATGATAGCAGCATGGGGCACAGGCAAGACAATGTGCGCTTTGCAAAAGGGTATTTTGCTATCTGAGGTTTACCTGAACAATCTCGGATGTATCATTCGGTCGAAGTTTACGGACCTGCGCGACAGCACAATGAAGGATTTCACGCGATATACTGGTATTCATGTACCACAGGGCACGAAAGAGGCGAAAGTGGGGTCCAGTACGATCTTGTTCCGACACGCCAAAGAGTTATCGGGCTTGCAGAATGTGAATCTTGGGTGGTTCTACATCGAGCAGGCCGAGGAGTTCCCCACAGACACGCAGTTTACGCTCCTGAGAGGCCGTTTGAGGCGAGAATTGGTACTTAATCCTGATTACCCTATCTACGAAGATAGCGAGTTCTACGGGCTCTTATCGACATTGAGGGACACCGAGCACGGACTACGACAGGGCATGGTGATTGCGAACAGCCAGGGGCATAACTGGTGTTGGAAGAAATGGATTAAGTCGCCACAAGAGGGTTATTCATGCGTAGAGGCAACGACTTTCGACAATATCGACAACCTGCCTGCCGATTTCATAGCTGATTTGCGAACAATGGAAGTCGATAGTCCTGCGAAATACGCTCAATACGTGATGAACGACCATTCAGAGGTTGACCTGGACGCTTGTTATTACGCCGAGCGGTTAAGCGAACTACGCAAGGCCGAGCAAATAGGGTACGTCCCCCACGATCCGCAGTACCGGGTACACTTAGCCGCGGATATCGGTCTTGACTGTACAGCGATATGGTTCTTCCAGCTTATTGGGCAGCGAAAGAACTTTATTGACTATTACGAGGCAACGGGCAAGTTTGCGGATCACTACGCAGGGGTGCTCGACGGCAGGAAAGCGGCTGATAAGTACAATTACGGCCGTTTTCTCATGCCTCACGACTCGAACAAGCGTGAACAGACCACGGGCAACACATTCAGTAAGTATTTCAAGGATTTAGGATACGATACGGTTACAATGCCTCGAGAACTTAACGTAGATTTTGGCATCAATCGCGTAAATAACATGCTCAAGTCGTCTTTCATCGATGAAACGCGATGCGAAGAGGGACTGGAAGCCTTAATGCACTACAGGCGGGAATATAGCGATGATCTCAAGATGTTTGTTGAAAAGCCTTTACATGACTGGGCATCTCATCCAGCCGATTCTATGCGATATGCCGGCAAGGGGATTGAGGGCGGGCTGTGCGGCGTAACGGCTACCGTCTCCACGACCGACATCGACGGCTGGACCGAGAAGTATCGGAGGTGTGGATAAATGGCTGATAATAACAAGCGAATCAAGGATATGCTCAAAGAAGTTATACGATTGGGGCCTAACGGCGATTATGCTACAAGGTCCTGTTGTTTGAACCGTGCCCGCCGGCTGCTTGCTGAGATAGATGGGATGGAACGCGTCGATGCGATGGAGTTGATAAATGGCTAAACGGTACAAAGTTCTATCAAAGACATGCCCGGATAAAGAATGCAAGGGCAACGGCTTTTCGTACTGTGGGACAGAATACAAACGTACAAAGTGTGAATATTGCGGCGGAAAACTTGTTGATTTTAACTGTTGCAGCGAGAGCATAGATGGTGGCGAAGCAGTCTTGCCGATGGAGTTTGCTTTGGCGAACACGGTAAGGGTTAAGGTGCTACGGCCTACGGAGTAAAATATGATTGAACGTCTACCAAATATCAAAGTTGAATATACGACATTTGAGGAAGTAGTCGATCACCGCGAAAAGATAAACGAGTTGATTGATTTCGTAAACAGCGTTGTCTCAACCGCAGGCGGATTGGAATTTCAGGATAAGGCCGGTGCTACCAATGGCTAACGACAAGGTAATAAAATCAAACTACGACGAAGCGTTCGAGATCAAGCGTACCGGCTGGGAGCGCCAACTCAAACAGGGCATGACCGACCTTGACTTTTTCTTCCGTGCTCAGTACACGGCAGACGAGGCAAAGCAGGCAGAGGTACAGAAGCGGGAACTTTACGTGCTTGACAAGATCGGCCGGCAGGTCAACCTCTTGCATGGTTACGAGATACGTAACAGGCATATCTTAAAGATAGGGCCACAGGGTAAACCGAACTTGCAGGAGGACAAGGCATGTTCGCAGCACACCAGCGTTATTATGAATCTCATGGTCTCTGCCGGCGGGTACGATGTTCTTTCTGAGGCTTTCAAGTGGGGTGCTTTGGTTCAGGGCTCTAACCTGATCGAGATATGGCGGGATCGGAACGGTGATTTACAATTCAGTCGATTAGGATGGAACCAGTTCTTACTCAATCCCGGGCTGACCAAGACAGACCTGTCCGATTGCCAGGATATTGCGATAGGGCGATGGATAGACAAAGAGCGGATCAAGTTTCTATTGCCGCAGAACGCCGATGACCTGGACAAGATACCGGCCTTGACCAACGTTAGCCGCTGGGACTTCCTTGACGACCCTGTATTACAGAACAAGGCCAAGCGGATGTTAATGGAGGAGTGGTGGCAGCGAAAGACGAAGTTTGAGCAGACAGTGATTTCCCGCAAGGACGGCACAGAGATACCGTTCACTGATTTTGTTACTCAGTTCGCTCAGGGTGATAAAAAAGAAGCGAACCGTGCTATTGCCGAACTCAGGATGTCGAACGGATCACCCCTTTTATCCAAGTTCTCAAAGCCGGTTGATGAGGTCAAGCTGACTATATTTGTCAATAATACAATGGTCTTTGACGGTAAGAATCCTCTACGGATGGATGACTATAATTTCGTGTGGGTTCACGGCGATTGGTGTGCCGAGTGTCCGAGAGACGATATTAAGCTGCAAAGCTGGAGCCGCAAGCTCAGGGACCCGCAGCGGGCACTGAACCGCCGAACCAACCAGATATACGATATCATCGAGAGCCAGATACAGGGCGTCAGGATAACGCGGTCGAAATACCTTATGAATCCCGAAGATACCCATAAATCAGGGCAAGGGATTACGCTGCACATCAAGGACGATGCCCCGGACGCCTTGCAGGCACAGGACATATTCACGCAGTTGCCGGCGTCCGAAGTACCCCAGAGCTTATTCGCCGCTCTTGAAATGACCGATAAGGCCGAGACCGAGACGGGCGGCTTGAACCAGGAGATATTCGGGTCCGACGATAAGGACATCCCGGCGATCCTTGCCAAACATCGTACCGGCATGGCATTGACCGGGCAGGCGGGGTTATTTCAGGGCTTTAGGAACGCCAAGGCTCAGTTGGGTCGCAAGCTGGTGAGATTGGTACAGTTGAACTACCCACCCCAAAAGGTCGAGGAAATGATAAACGAGCAGGTAGTGCCGGGCTTTTACGAGAAGAATCTTACCCGGTTCGACTGTACGCCGATTGAGGGGTTGCTTACCGAGAGTCAGCAGAGCTTGTTCTACGCTGAGTTGAAACAGTTAAGGGCGGAGTTCCCGAATGAAGCACAGAAGATACCGCTTTCTGAGATTGCAAAGTATTCGCCGACCCCGTTCAAGCCCGAACTGATCGAGATGATTGCCAAGGCAGAGCAGGCCGAAGCCGAGCAGGGCAAGCAGCAACAGCAGATACAGGCTATGGCCCAGCAGCTTGAGATTGAGCGTGTCAAGGGTGAGATATTGGGTAATCGGGGCATAGCTGAGGAGCGACGGGCGAAAGCCGTCGAGAACGTTTCAGACGCTGCCTTGAACCGGGTCAAAACAATGTCTGAGATACAGGATATCGGAGAGGAACGGTTACTCAGACTTGCACAGCTGGGCCTCGAATTCGAAAAGGTGATACAGTTGAATCAGGAAGTTAAGGTGAAATCATGACTGAGCCTGACATCCAACTCCTGCTCAAACAGACTGCCGAACGAAAAGGCTGTAAAGTCGAGGACTTGCAGTGGAAGCATGATAAATATGGTAATGTTCATGTGAGGTTAAGATGCGAATCCCCCAAAAAGTAAATATTTCCGGCAAGACTTACAATATTCGGCAAGACAAGGATAGGTGGGGAGGCAATGGAGCCACAGGCAAGCAGCAGATAACGGTCGGAACCAAAAATGACCAATCAACAGAACGGAAATTTGAGAACTTTATCCATGAGGTCGCAGAAATGGTAGCCGCTGAACAAACTCTAAGGTTTGAGGCCAACGACTCCGAAATAGTGTTTGTAATGACCCATAAACAATTCGACCGTTTCGCAAGCGATGTTGCAACGGCCATATTCCCCATGATTAAGGAATAAACAATGCCAAAACACACAAAAGCGAAGCGAGCGGCTAACAAGCGCAAGAAGGCGGGCAAACGTGGCAAAAAAGCTAACTAAAGCTAAGGCCCGCAAGATATTGTCTGACGGAACTATTCGCGGCAAGAAACTTACGAAGAAACAACGTGGTTTCTTTGGTGCAAAAGCAGGAAAGAAGCGATGACTAAGTTCCGGATAATCTTCGAGTGTCCGGTTTGTGGGTACGATGTTTCGCATGTAATAGGGCGATGCCCGAAATGTTTGGCGTTTTGTATGCAATGGGTAAAGGTGCTGACTTATGAAGCGGCTGAGATATTGAGAAGGGCAGGATAAATGAACAGCCGGAATATGATATTTGGATGGTGCTATTGCCGGGTTCTTGAAGAATGGCACTATCTTTTTCTATACACGAAGGTAACTCACCTTGCGTCCATGATAACCCAGTGGACGTGGAGAGTGCCTTTCTGGACAGCGGGGATTGTTGACCCGAACCGAGGACGTCACTGGGACAGGAAGGTACGTAATGGCTGAGAACGGAATAGTAAACAAAAGCACCGGCGTAAGTAAAAAGTTATTTATGGGAACTATGGTGGTTCAGGGCGTATTTGCAATGGCAAAGGATGCTCCGCCCGACCAGATGTTCTGGTATGCTATTGTCGCCGCATCTGTCGCGGTAGTGTGTTTAGGCTTGCAGTTTGTGATTGATTGGAAGAACCATGACAGACGAGCAGCATGAAAAACTAAAATCAATCGGCCGGGAATTACAGTTGCTTTTCGCTGGCGATTACGGTAAGATCGAGTTTAACATAACGCCAAAGGGCACTACTTACGCGAAAACCGAGACTGTTCAGTATGATGTAAAGGCGACATAATGTATATAAGTTGGTTCTGGCTTTGGGTAATACTGATGGTTGTATCGTCTGTCATTGATGATAATGTGAAACCTAACAAATAGGAAAGGAAGTGAACAATGAGTAAAGCAAAGTGGAACATTTTAACAGCGATAGTGGTTGTTGTGGTACTGGCATTCATGCTTGCCACGGCGGGCTGTATCGAGGAACAACAGAAGCCGAAGGTCTGGGGTCAAGGCGAACTCCCCGCCGACTTCGCAGCGTTCTTTGGTACTGACAACAACGCACGGCTCAACAAAGCCCAAAGTGATATGCTCAACAGGCAGCAGGTCGTTATCCACGGTATGGACCAGACAAAAGACGGCAAGACTGTTCATATCCCCGGACTTATTGATGCAGTAACCCAACTTGACAGCCGGGTGAAGGCGTTAGAAGCGGTTGACCCGGATGAGGTGGCGAAATGAAGGATTTTACATTAGGCCATATCCTTTGTCGGTGCTCGGCCCGAATGCACTGTAGGGGCAAGGCGATTCGGATGTATGAACATACGCCAAAGAAACATAAGTGTCCGAATTGTGGTCGTAACCGGAAAGTGAGATTCTAATAATGGACAATCAAGGCATAACGGCAGAGCAAGCGAGAATGATGCAAATGCAAGCCGCACAACAATCGGGGGGATTGTCTGGGTTAGGCGGTAGTGGACTGTTTGGCGGAATTGCGGCAGGATTTGGGGGTGCGTTTCTATCGCCATCCTTTAGCGGACTTCCTTCGCGGCAATCTGCGCGGTTGTCGAATCAGCGGCTCATGTCTCAACTGTGCGAAGCCGGAACCGCAGAGCCATCCCGCAAAAGAAGTTACAAGGTCCGCGACTACTCAGAGAATCTTATCCAGAAGGAAGAAAAGATACTGCCTATCGAAAGACGATAATGATTGATACAGAATTCGACATAACGCATTGCTTGAGTTGTATTCGACCTGATGGCGAGTGCGTTGTATGTCAAGACGCGTTTTACGGTAGCAAGATATTCAGGCAGGCTATGTTTTTTGGCCCACAAGTCGATACCGGCAGAAGGTTCCTAATAAGATATGGGCAGGATAAGTTGCTGAAAGAGGTGGCGAAATGACTGAAGCAGAAAGACAGTTAATCGAGGCACAGCAGTCATGTAAGCGAGTTACTTGTCCGCACTGTGCGGGTAGGGGGCAGATGACGGTAGCAAATGGACCTTTTGTGCAGGAACAAGTAGGATTTGGTTTAACAAGTATTGGCGGGTTATATGGCAGGACTATTTCGGGGTGCTCGGCTATCCCCCTGTTAAAACATAAATAAAAACTAAATAACCAAGTTATGATTTACTGGCGATGGTGTAGTCAGGTAGCATCCGGCCCGCAAAAAGGCCAGTTGGGCGAACCACTTATAAAGGGGCGTGGGTTCAAATCCCACAGACCAGTGAATCGTTAAAAACTAAATAAGCACCAGAGCAAATCAGAAAAACTGACGCTCGTAACCTCATCGTGAGGCTGCGGGCGTTTTTTAATTGTAACAGCAGAACGGGCACGGGCAATTAAGTTCGCCTGGATGCCGCAGGCAGGTCGATGCCGGACCTTTATCTGCACAGTAAAGGAGCCAAAAGATGGCAGACGAAGAAACAACGGGCAAAGAGCAAGCTGGTGATGCCGACCAGCAAGCGGGCAATACCGATGCGAACACCGGCGTAGGTGACGTACCGGCTGGGGATGCCGCCCAGACTCAGGATGACAAGAAAGAGGAAGGCTTTCAGAAAGCGTATGAGGCCGAGAAGCTGAAGCGGCAACGGTCAGAAGAGACCGAGCAACTGCTCCGGGACCAACTGACTTTAGCGAACGCTAATCCGCCGCCAATACAGGCCGCCGCACCTATTTCTGATTATGACCAGGCGAAGGCGAATTTGGGTTTGGCGGACGAGGAGTTTATCGAAGAATCTCAGCGAGGTCAGATTTTCACTGAGGTCAATCGAATTCTGAACACCCGTACCCAACAGGTCCAACAGAATAACGCGAACCAGTCTTTCATAAGTCTACATCCTGATTATAACGAAGTAGTCGGCAGGTATGCGGGTAGTCAGTTCATACCGTCTGCCGAAATAACGGAGTTAATCACAAGCAAACCTTATTTGCGTGCCGCTGCTTTTGCGAGTGCCGAAGGGGCGTACCAGATCGTGATAGACGAGCGAAAGTTAAAGAATCTCGGCCAAAAGACGACCGTGCAGGAAGAGCATCTGAACCAACAGGGAATTAAAACGAAGTTAGACCCTGTTTCCGGTGCAGCTGCTGCCGGCGGTGCTATTACGGCCGGTGCCGGTACGATCACCCTGGAGCAACAACAGGAAAATGAGCAAAGAGTAGAGAACGGCGGGTAAGGTTAGAAAGGACGATTATGCCTTCACAGGTAATTACTACGACACAAGTTGATCATCCGGTAAATATCCATTACCAACGGATGGTACTTACGAGGGTTTTGCCAGCCTTCTTGTACCAACAATTCGGCCTTGACGTGACTATGCCCCAGCATGAGGGCGACACAGCTAAATGGCGCAGGTGGAGCAACCTTGCCGACCAACTGACGCCGCTAACCGAAGGTGAAGACCCCACGCCATTGCTCTTGTCAAAGACGGACATCACAGCAATTCTGAAAGAGTTTGGGGCACTTATCAAAACCGCTTCATGGCGTGATTTTACGGGCCTGACAGACGACAACCAGCAGATGGCAAATGTCTTACTGGACAATATGCGTTCGACCCTGGATTCGTTAGCCAGGGATGTACTTGACGGCACGGCCTCGACGACAACCGCATCGAACGGTTCGCCGACCGCGACTTTCTTGAATAAGACGGACATCGACACGGTGGTAACGAATCTCGAAGGTCAGAATGCAATGAAGTTCAAGGCCATGATTCCCGCCGGTGTCAAGATCAGCACTTCGCCGATCAGGTCGGCTTATATCGGTATCGGACATACCGACCAGAGGCCGAGACTCGAAGCGGTAGCAGGGTTCAAGCATGTAAGCTCTTACGCCAATAACACCCAGATCATGGAGCATGAGTTCGGCTCTACTGGCGATGTTCGGTGGCTGCTTACAAGTAAGGCCCCCAAAGACAGTTCTTCGCCTATTCTTTACAGTAACATCATCATGGCGAAAGAGTTCTTCGGTAATGTCAAGATCAAGGGCAATACTGCGGCCGGCCCGCTCGTATTCACACCCGCCGACAAGACGGGTTCGGGGCTGAGAAGGTTCTCGTTATTGGGTTGGATTCAGAACTACGCGGCAAAGTTGCTTAACGACAACTTCGGCCATAACCTCAAAGCGAGCATTACTGCTTAGAAAGGGGCAATCAGATGAGTAATAACATCAGAATGGGCCACTGGGAAGCTGATGGCAGCGATGTTAATATCCCTGTCGGGTTCGTACCGGATTATGTCAAGATATTTGAAATCAATGCCGGGAGCACCATTTTCTATCACTGGTTTGAGCGGATGGAAGATGACCTTGCAACTGGTTCGCAGGAAGGTATCTCTGACACTGGCGGCACTAAAGCCTTATTGGCTGACGATGCCGGGATTAAAGCATTCGATACGGGTTCGGTAAGTCCGGCGGCCGGTACTGGCGCAGGGCAACTGTCCGAATGGGCTGCAAGTACTTCGTACACAGCAAAGACGAATACCGCCCGTGGCTCGTTTGTCCGAGGTACGGTAGGCGCTACGACCAATACAGGTCAGGTCGTTGACCGCGAGGCTGTCTTTGAGTGTATCACAGGTGGGACATCCGGTTCGAGCGAGCCGTCGTGGCCGACCGCTGTAGGCGATACGGTTCTTGATAGTACTCCCGTATGGGAACTTGTTGTCGATGTTCCGACACAGCGACAGGGTTATCAGGGCTTTGTTGTCGCTGATAACATCCAGACTAATGGACGTGAGTATTTCTACTTGGCGCTCAAAGCCGACGATTCAATCGATCACGGCGATGTAGATGGGTGGCCGAGCGGTGTTGACCCCGACTGGTCATAAACTAAATAAATTAGACGAAAGGAAGTGAAACATGGATTTGCTCGAAAACACCAGAAAAGAGTTATTGGAGTTCGCGGAGAAACTGAGCCTTAAACCGGCGAAGAATATCTCCGATGACAAGCTCCGAACGCTGATTGAAACGGAAGCTATCAGGAAAACCGTCGAACTCGAAGAAAAGGTTCGGATAGACCTGCAAGCTGCCGCCAAGCTGAGGATTGACATTGCCGAGATTCAGGCCGAAGCAAAGGTTCGCGGACTGACGGTAAAAATACCGGAAGAACCGACCCTGATGCAGATCATTGAGATCAAGAAGAAACTCAATATGTCGATCAAGGAACCGAAACCGTCGCCGGAAACACTTGCTATTGAAGCGAGTCCAAAGGTCTACGCTATGTTCAGGAACCTTGAGCAGAAGGATATGGACGTAAAGTGTAATCCGGGCGGGAAGTATTGGTTCCATTTCTGGCCGGGCAAAATCCATGTAATACCCAAGTACCTGATAGGATTTTTCCGTAAAAACGCTGTTTATCCCGAATACGAAAAGCGGGTTGTCGCGGCTGTTGAAAGCGCAAAAGTAGGCGCAACAGTCGAGAAGTCCGTCCGTGGCGGGGATGAACAGCGGTTTACGTTTGAGGTACTTGGCGAAGCTCCTGATGATGCTAAGTTCGGGATCGTTTTCGACGAAGCTATTCTGGAGAAACTAAAGCAAGTAGCTTAATTATGGAGCAGAACAATGGAAAATGTAACAAGATCAGAGACAGATACTTTTGACGAGGTCAATACTGTGCTGAATCGTATCATCAATGAAATGGGGGGCATCGGGAAGAATCAGCAACTGATCGAGTCGAAAGTCGAAAATCTTGACAAGTCCAGCGCGCGAAAAAGCTGGGTACAGAAGATGTTTAAGCCGAAAGTGCTAGCAACGATAGTGTTGCTGTTCGTACTGGCGCTTGCATCAGTAACATACGGGTATGTACCATCCGATATCAATTTCGATATCGCAACAAACCCCGACCAACTGGTTCAATACCTCAGGGATTCTTTCAGCAATGTAACAGGTGAAACATTTGTGTTTACGCCGAGGGCTACGGCCCCGACCGGAACAACGGTAACCGAGGGCATGGGGTATTATGATAGCGTATCCGTTGGGCTGCAAGTGCACACCGGCTCAGGGTTTGTCCCGATTGATACCGCCGGCGGCGTTTCCCTCGATGCTGCTTATGATTTTGGCAGTGCCGGCGGTGGCAGAGCGATAGTATCAAATGACGGTGCGGTAACAATAAGTAAGACTGATACTGGAACGGAGAATGTTTTAGAAATATCTGCAAGTCCGTCAAGCGGGGCAGATGGGGACGGTATACTGATTACGTTAGGCTCTAATTCCACAGGAGTTGGTATTCAGTTCGTCCTTGGTGCAGGTGCAACGAATGACCTGGCTGGCACCAGCGATACGTGGACTATTTCAAAGGCTGGTGCTTTTGCAGGCGTAGGTGGCACATGGACAGGCGATCATCTGTTTACCGGAAGTTCCAAAAATATCGAGATCGATGTCAGTCAAAACGCGTTACATATTCTCGATGATGCCTTATTAGCTATTGGCGGGGCTACAACTGCTGCCGGGGATTTCGTATTCAGTTACGATGGGACAGACCTTAACCTTGAAGCGACGGCGGCGAATGACGACTATCGAATGGGCGAAACTACCCACTTCAACCTTGTGATTCATGGTGAAACAAACACCAATGAGGTCACGTTCGATACGGACAATTCGGCCCTCGTCGCTATTTGGGATGGTTTTAAGATTCGGATGAATGATAATGACCTGCTTTTGTTTGGCGATAGTTCAGAGTTCACAATCGACTACGATGAAGCCTCTACAGACAACCTCGTTATTGTAGCATTGAACGCAAATGATGCTGTCCAGATCGGCGACGGAACAACCGGGACGGACTTCAAGGCGATGGGTGCAACTTCAGGCGATTTCCTGTTGTTTGACGCTTCAGCGGATGAGTTATTCTTTGAAGATGTAGACCTGAAAATCAACGAAGGCGCCCAGATCGAGTTCTCGGTTGCCGACAACAGTATTGACTGGACGATTGATGTATCGACCGATGAGGTTCTACTGTTCCTGCCGGCCGAGACTACTGACGATCAGAGTTTCAATATTGGCAATGCAACCAATACGTCGGATGTCAGAATCTTTGGCGAGAATGCAAGTACTGTCGTGTACGATTCTACTGCTGACAAGGTTGATTTTGACGCCTACGACATTGGCGTGGGCGATGGCGACATTATCACTCTTGGCGATGGCGACGATCTGTCTATGTCCGCTACGGGCACAACTACGACGTTCACGTTGGCAGGGGGTAGCGTTTTGACAATAGCCGATACTGATAACTCCGCTTCTTTGCTGACATTTGGTACAAGTGGTACGAACGGTTTAGATATTCTATTCCAAGGTGCTACGGCTGGGGATATTGTTGATTGGGATGCCGGTGCTGATACATGGAATTTCGGTGTTGATGCTACAGGTGTTGATGTTTTCTTTTATGGCGATACAACGTTGAAGTTTATGAAGTGGGTTGAATCCACCAACCTCCTTTCTCTTGACGGCGCTACGGCCATGCTTGAGTTCCGTGGAGCTTCTGTTGATGCCCACGAAACAACTCTCGCCGTTGTTGAACCTACAGCAAGCAATGTTGTTACTTTGCCTGACGATACAGGCTCTCTAACCTATATGCCCGAAGCTGGTACTGCTAACTTTGGGGCACCCGGCACACTCCCATTAACCGATGCCGTTGTACTGATCACTTCAACTGGAGCAGATGCCATAACGCTACCGGACGGCGTCTCCGCTGGGCAGATTTTGTCTGTCGTACTTGTAGCTCAAAGTGGTGGTGTTGCAACGCTTACTCCTACTTCGGTTACTGGCTCTGGATGGGCAACAATGGTGTTTACTAATGTTGGTGAATCAGCGTCATTCATGTATATAGATTCTACTATTGGATGGACGGTCCTGGGCACCTCTGGCGTATCAACGCAACCATTGATAACACAGTAAATTCTAACGGGGCAGAGTTTAAGTCCTGCCCCTTATTTTTGAGGTTGCTATGTCTTTGACGTGGACGATGACTCAGATGATAGCCCGGTGGCGGGAAGATACGGGCCGGTCGCAGACCACCGATATTTCCGACGTTGACGTACTGGACTTAATCAACGACTATTATGTCAATCAGTTCCCGTCTGACGCGGAAGTTGACGAGTTCAATATATTCTTCACACAAGCACTCTCAGCTACCGATACGGGTATTTACTCGCTATCTCAGGACGTAGACAGGCTGGACGACCCTGTAACTATCAACGGCAGGGAAATCGTACTCTACAGGGACAGAGAGTTGTTTTTCAGTACCCACGACCATCATCATTTCCTGCACGGTCGATTTAGCGGGGCACGAACCACCCTGACAGGCCAATTCACGGACGAACAGTTCATTACCGACCCCGGCCTTGCGATAGGGGTATCTGATACCGCGAAAGTCCTTCACGCTGCTTTCGCCTATGAAATCCAGAGTAAGGCGTATTCTAAGGCCACCAGTGAGGTTGCACTGACCGGCGACGCGGTCCCTGCGGGTAAGTTCGGTGCGTGGTCGCTCAGAATCGACGTAGACGGCACTGTGACGGTCGCAGCAGCGGGGGCGAACGGCACGGGTTACCTTACCCCCCGGATAGCCTTGGACGCTCTAACGACGTCTGACGCGTCCTCGGCGTACATGGGATATGTAACGGTAACGAAGTCCGACGGGGCATTTACGCCCGATACGACCCTATTGGACGCCTCAAACGTAACCGCGACGTTCACGGACGGCAAGTTCGAGAACCGGGGTGAACCGACAGCAGCATTGTTATACGGCCAGAATCTTTATGTCCGGCCAAAACCGAACGATATTTACCAACTCAAAGCCCTACAGATTGCAGACAGACCAACAGCGTTAGCTTTAAGTGATGCTGTTGCCGATTTGAAATGGGGTCCGGCAATAGCCCGCGGCGCGGCAATAGCATATTTGGAACCGAGAGGTGGCCTGGGGCGAATTGCCGACCTGGCATTGACTACAACCCGGATGTTCGATTCGATCCGTTCGGATAAGATAAAACGCCTGCTTGGCGAAGAAATACAGAGAAAATTTTAAGGAGTTGAATCATGACGGCGGCAGCTGGAACAATATCAAGTTTCGTAGAAAACAGGAACGATCAACCTCTCGTAAAGCCGGTTTGGGAATATGTGGCGAAATTCTCTGTTGTAAGTGGTGATACGACCGCGGCAATTACGATACCAATCAATGGTATTCTGAGGCATATTACTTACGCGACGCCCGATACAACAAATAACGATCTTACATCTGAAATGACAGTCAGTGATAACGCAGACAATGAGATATTTACAACGGGTTCGGGAATAGCTGAGAATACTACGAATAACTTTGCCGTAGACCTGGCGTTATCTGGTGATATCGACATTGACATTACGTTCAATGAGGATGTTGGTGTGTCGGCAGACTTTACGGTTATCTTTCGAGGTGTCTAATGCAGGAAAAGTACAGAAAGCCGCAAATAAATACTGTTGGATTGGTTGCCCGCTATAAATTATGGGCAGGGCTAACATCTCCCGGTAAGGTTTTCGATTATAGCCTTGGTGGGTTCGAGGGAACGATAACAGGTGCGGGCGTAATACCGGCCTATCCCGGTTTTTCGTTCGACAATCTTACTGATTTCATTAGCGTTGGCACTGGTCCGTCAAGTGTGAGTACGGTTCTGCAATGGATGAATCCTGCCGACATAGCAGGGACCGATTTTCCAATCTCATTGAGTGCGACAGATTTTTTGTCAATAGCTACGGGCACCCTTACGAAAAGCGGCTTTGCTGGCGGCACAACAGTTTTATATGTCGATGGGATTACAGGGACAGGCGTAACGGCGAATTGGCATTTGATTGGGATAACGGACACTGTTGCTAAAAATGCAAGTCTTCTCAGAATTGGCTTTGTCCAGCCGGGGCCACCATTGTCATACGAGGGTCTTATCGGTGAAACATTCTTATTCGACAGAGTCCTTTCTCCTGCCGATGTTAAAAGTATTTACGAAATAACTAAATGGAGATATCAATGAGACAGAAACTAATCCTAACAATAGGAATTGTGATATTCCTGGCAAGTATATGTTTTGCCGCATGGGATGCAGGCAAGCCAGCCGATTCCGACGCGTGGAATAATGCTGCCGGATTTATCAGGGACAACTGGGATGCTCTCGAAGTCATACTTGGCGTTGATCTCGATAGCAGTACGATAAATCTTGAGGTGGCGGATTTGAAAACCACGAGTCCGTGGCTGGATGTCCGGACGATTATCACTTCCGGCACAGGCACTTCCGGCGATCCGTGGATAATCAGTAGTCCAAGTGCATTCGAGAATGTTTTCTTTTTCGTCGCGGGCTTTTACCAACTCAGTGCCAACTGGAATATAATCTCCGATAGTCATATATGGGCGACGAAGGGAATATTTCTTGACCCCGCAGGTTTCACGCTCGAATGTTCCGGTACGGTCTCGGCCACCACAACAGATTTGACCGCAGATGGCGGGAAAGGTGCTTTGTCTGTCACGGTTGCTGATGAGAGTTCCTTTAGTGCTGATGATTGGATTGAAATTAGTGCATCGAAAGATGTATACCCAGATTGGAATACATCAGGCAGAACTCTGCCAAGGGAACTAAATCGAGTAGTAACCACCGCCGCAAATACGCTGAATCTTAAATACCCATTGAAAAGAGAATATGATTTCGATGGAGGGTTTTCGGACAATCCCACTGTCATCAAAATAACGACAGTAAAAGAGAATGTTGTTATTGAGAATATCAATATTCAGGGTGATATCGACTTTGGTTATGTCAACAATCTTGCGATAAGAGGTATCACGACAGAGCAATTTTCTTTTACAGAGGTCGTGAAATCTTTTGAATTAACTAACATGGAAGCGAACTTGCCAAAAGGCACGGCAGACGATTTCGCTATCGGTTTAGATGCAGGTGTGGATGGTCTTATATCGGTACGGACATTAGGCGCCAGGGATGGAGTAAGAATATTTGGATGTGCCAATGTTTCAGGAAGCATTTCAGTTCTTCAATGCGACCAGAGAGCCGTTCATATGTTTGGTTCCGATGATATCTATTTGTCACCAGTTGTTGTTCTGGGGGATAGGACGCGATCTGATAATGCCGAAAGTGTCCTGTTTGATTACTGTGGTTATTGCTCAGTCCGAGATGCGTTTATTAAAGAAGAGAACAAGACGGGTGACTGGAGTGCTGTTGAGTTTAGGGGCTCCCCTGAGCTTGTTGAGTTTACTGATTCGGTTGTATATGGCTATTCAAGTCTTCCCATAGTAGTTAGCAGCGAAAGCCGTTGCCAGATTGTAGACAGGAACAAGATCTTTCTTGTCAGTGCCGTTACATCTGTTATTGGCCTGGAAGGTAGCACTTCTCCCTTTTCGGATGCGGTAATAAAAATACGCGGCAATGAAATAGTTAATGCTGGCGATACAGGCCATTTACTGCGAACTCAACCGGCGTTTTCTGTTTCGGGCAATGATACGAAATACATTGAATTGTCGGGCAACAAGGTTCCTCTTGCCACAAGTCAATTCCTCTGTCTGTTAGTTGGTTCGCCAGGTACCCAGGGCGCAGAAACAGTTGAAATAAGAGATAATGTAATAGATATCTTGAATACAGGTTCGGGCGGATTTGTGTCTACGGATGGCGATTTTGTTATTACAAATCTCATATTTCACGGAAACACTGAGATTGGGAATACAGGCGCAGCCCCTGTGTATGCTGGTGTAACGAATATAATGTTTGGTGATGATAATTTTCAGGCTGTTTCAACGACCGGGGCAGGACTATATCGCGTTGTAGCCCCGAAACAGATAGGTGATCTTGCCGATGCGGCAACTCCTTCTATATCAGGTGCGGACGTATGGGCGACCAGCGGAACCACGGGTATTACAAACTTCCTGAATGGTGTCACGGGTCAGGTTATTACAATAATTGCAGAGGATGTAGTTGTTATAACAGATGGCACGAATATATTTACGCCCACTGGCGGCAATTTAACAATAAATCCTACGGACGTATTGGTATTGATACAAAAAGCGGATGGTAAATGGTACACGGTTAGTTTTAGTGATAATACATAGTGTCAACATATCAACCATTTTTAATAGCAGGATTCAAGACGGCAAAGTCAATAGGCCTAGAGCCGTGGCTGAGTCCGCAGGATGCTTTCCCTACGATAGAAAACGCTTTTATAAATAAAGGGGTATTTGAAAAGCGTGGCGGTTTTAGTCCTTACGCGCAGATGAAACACGGGGCCGTTGCGCAGACTGCTACTTCGATTACAGGGATAAAGACATCTCTCAAAGGTGGCTTGCCGTCGCTTCTCATCATGGATACAGCGAGGGCAAATTATTATAACCCGGTAGATCAGACAATGACCGATGTTTCGAGCGACCTGACCGCTCCGGTTGATATTTTTAACGGGTCAGCGTCCGATTTCTTCTCTTTTCTTAACTGGCGGGGAACCGCCTACATGGTCAATAACGTTGACCAGATACATCAATGGGATGGCGTGGGTAACGCTGTAGTCCCGTTTAACATCCAGATAAGTTCTAATTCCAAGGCCAACCATATTGATACCTGCCAATACTTGTTCGTAATAGACGACAGGCTTGTATTGTTGGGAACTGTAGAGTTTGGTACATGGTTCCCGCAAAGACTAAGATTTGGCGGTGTATTGCAAACTGATTTTACTGTAGCCGGGGGTGGTTCTGACGACGCCGAGACGCAGCAGAGAATAAGCGCGGCAGGCAAGATAGGGAAAACGGTTTTCGCTTTCTTCGATGGTCCCGACGGCGGTTCGTTATGGCGAATCCGGTGTACTGGAAACAGCGAGACACCTCTTGAATGGGAACAAATTACTGCGACCGAGGGTTCACCTTCTCCGTATTCGGGCATTGAGTTCAAAGATGGTTTAGCGGCAGTCGGCACGTCCGACATCATCTTCACAGAGGGTTCACCCGTAAGGCCGATAAAGTTCCTGGGAGGTCCGAACCTGAGAGATATTCTTGCAGAGTTCAATAACGGGAAGATCCGGAGCGTTTACGGGCACAAGCAAAAAGAGATTGACCAGAATCATCTTCTATTTACGTTCGCTAACGCAGGCGAAACTGACATGAACCGGCTACTGGATTACAATATACCGGAGAATAACTGGACGGTCCACAAATCGGAGCAGTCTTTTTTCGTAAACGTTATAGGTGGTTTCAACGACCAGATGGTTCCGTTGATGTCAGAACTTGATGACGTAGTAACTGTTGATGGCGATACGGTTGCTAACATGACTGTTGACTCACGGGCTGTTCTGCCAATCTTGGGCAATGCAGCAGGATTCAGTCCTCCTTCTTCATTTACGTTGATAGGATGTAGAAATTCACGGGTCTACAAGTGGAATGACGGGGAGTTTGACGCTACCAACGACGATAGCGGTAAAATAAACTTTAATGCTTTATCCTCAAGATGGAACCCGTTCACTAAAGAAGGCCGCAAGGTTTCTTGCGAAAAGATAGGTTTCTTCGTTGACAACGACGCCAGCGCTTCGTTTACGGTTTCTATATTCAAGAATACAGGCTCGGCAGCTTATAAGACTAAAGTGATTTCATGCGACAGTGCCGACGATACAGTTGATAAGTTCTGGGTATGGGTGTTCTGCGATGCTGAGGTTGGCGATTTCCACAGGATTCAGATTTCGCATACAGAGAGAGGCAATACTCCCCGAATACATGCGTTTATGCCGTTCTTCTCCTCGGCAGAAAGGCTGGACGCATGACGATTACAAGAGTGAGTCGAGATTTCAAGATACCCTACGACGAGGACGCATTACTCAGTGGCGACCCGGCAAGGGTTGCCGCTTATATGTTGGAACTTGCGGAAACAGTGGAATTACTGCTTAGCGAACTAAATGATGTTTCTAATTTATCGGTAGCATTAGCTGATGGCGGCGCTGCTTATTATAGCTTGCCGGATGAGGATGGAAATTATCCGATTGGGACATGGCGGACAATACAGGTAGGCACTAATCTCGAACACCAGGTACAGTTGACATTGAACGTATGGAGAACAGCAAAAACAACAGAAAGGCCGCTGTGAAACGATTTCTAATACTTTTATTGTTATGTCGAGTTTGCTTCGGCGACATATTTACCAGCCACATGAAGCCAAATGCAGATGACACTTTGGACTTAGGCACGTCTTCCCTGCAATGGAACCACGTCTACGCAGTAAACGCGACGTTTACGGGTACGATAACAGATGGGTTGTGGAATGGCGATAAAATAGACATTTCAGACTTCACTAACCTTGCCGTCTCTGCGCCTGTCACCCTGACTGGCGACACGGTGGGTTTTGATTCTACTTTGCTCTCGGCCACCACGTGGGGTTCCGGCTCTAATTTTACATGGACGTTTGATACGACAACTGGCGACCCGACTATTAGATTTACCGATGTCATCACGCTATCGAGTACTTTAATGGGCGGCAATCTGGATATGGGTGGCAACGATATTACGAATGTTGCCGGTATTACCATGATCGGCAATCTGGATATGGGTGGCAACGATATTACGAATGTTGCCGGTATTACCATGATCGGCAATCTGGATATGGGCGGTAACGATATTACAGGTGTAGACGATATTACGATGGCTGATGATAGTGTGATAAAGTCGGCTTTTGTATCACTTACATTCGATGATACCGCCCAGTCGCTCGCTTTGACAAACTCTCAGGACATAAATGTTTTGTTTATTTTTGATGCCGAGGAAGTGACTCCTGGCACGTTTACATATCGTAGCGGTGTCGGTGCCACACTTACTTGGGACAAGAGGTTTACTGTCACGGATGTCTTTAAGATAGATAATGCCGCCGGTGTGACCGCAACAATAACTATGGACGGGACAAGTAATACCCCCGGCCTTCTTACTTACAATAGTGATAATGAGATTTTTACTGTTGATAAAGAATTGATTGTAGCCGATACCAATTTCAGAATTGGCGATGGTACTGCCGCTACTGTATCGCTGCATTTTGAAACCACTGGACTGGATGGCGAGTTCACCTACACCGCCGCCACTGACATACTCAGCTTCAATAAAGCCCTGACGGTAACAGGCACAGGAACATTCGGAGATATAGGAATAGGAATAAATGCTCCAGATCAATCATTAGAAATACGTGATGCAATCCCAGTCATTCGTCTACGTGATACAGGGGCTACAGCGAGCGCAACTAATGCTTTTATAGAATTTGGAGGAACAGATGCGGGGATTTGGAGCAGAACTGGATGGGTAGGCGACGGTTCGAGCGGAAATACTACTATATCTCTTTGGGCAGAAGTAGGAGATTTACAATTAGGAGATTCGAGTAGTATGTCTGTCGTGACTTTGAGCGGAGGCGATGCAACATTTACAGGTACAATCAATATAGGAGACTCTGGCAAAATTACCTTCCGAGACACTGACATATCAATCGGCTCAACTCTCACCGATGGTATTCTCGATATAAATGCCGATTTTTCTATTGATATGTTCTTTGATAACGCTGATAGGGGGGCTGAAGTAGATGGCCAGAGTCTTAATATTAACAGGCGGGCAGTAGAAGGAGATGACTATATTAGTTTGTTTGTTGATAAAGATCAGAAAGGATTGATTGGTTTTAGTGGTGATGATGATTTGCTCAGTTTAGCTTCTGGGATACTGACAGTTAATGGCGATATTTTCCTGGGAGCGACAAACGCGATTGTGTTCGCTGAATTCTCTCCCGGTGTTTTACAGGACCGCATGTTTTCCAGTACTCTGGGAGTCATGGTTCAAGAGAACGCCAGCTTTTTTTCGATATATTGCGACATAAATGATAACAATAATGCAACAGATGATATGCTAATGGTACTTGAAGGCGATACGCAAGCTGGTGGCACAGCGAATTTATTGATGAGCGTAAAGAAAAACGGGCTAATGACAGTACCGGGCAGTACTGCTCTTGGCGACAATGACGCAGATACACACGATTTGCATGGCGCTACAACTATAATCAACGGGGGGGAACTAAGATTCAGTGATGTTGGCGACTCTCATTATGTAGGATTTACGGCCCCCGCACTTACGGCAACACAAATATGGACCTTGCCGACTGCCGACGGCGATCCGGGTGCTGTCTTCACTACTGACGGGGCAGGGGTGATAAGCTGGACGGATAATGCGTCTGAGAAAACATGGGCGTTTATGAGCAGAGACGCTTCGAGCGGTACTAATTATATCGGGGGTTTTTATGACTTCGGCGGAGACGAAGATTTAACCAATGCAGGAGCAACGGCAACGCACGGAACAGCAAATCTCTCCTACGCTGCTCACGCGATAGCTGTATCAAGTGGGGCAGGTGTAACCAATGGTTCCGATTTGGTCTTAACGGTTTCGGGAACGTCTATTACAGACGCAGGGACGAGAACTGACCCTGACAGCGAAGTCATTATCGCCGATTGTACTGCTGAATCTATAAATGATTATTCAGAAACAGTTAAGAAATGGATAGGTACTATTACTTATACCCTGTCAAGTACAGGCGGCGGGGCTTTCAATCATTCATTCAATTCTGGTTATGCGAAGTATTGGGACAACAACAATACAGCGTTCAAAGTGGTCGGTATAGAGGCTACATGGTTGGGTGCGAAGAACGATGCGAACCCCGATATAGAACTGCGCCACCATAAAACAACCGGTTGGACTTACAATAACGGGGCAGATGCAACGCCTCCGGCAGCTATAGCGAGTATGGCAACTGACCATGACACAGAGATCCAGATCGGTGCTGCGGAGGAAGGTGCGTGGAAAAGGGATAATCTGAGTACTAATATTGACGGCGGCAATAGCGAAGGCACTATCATTGAACTAACGACTACAACGAACAGAACATACGCAATAGGCAATTTCCTTGTTAGGATAACCCCACAGTAGGAGATATATAATGGGACTTTTCAGCAGCCCTAAAAAAGAAATCGAATTCTTCGAGCCTAAGAGGAGCAAGGAGGCCGCAAACGGCATTGCGGCGGATCCTTTACTTGGAAAGAAGAACGATAGGAGAATGTAAATAGTGGACATCAGATTATTTACAAGTGAGATTGAAACCTTACGGCCTGTTGTCGAATCATGGCAACGGATCGTACTGGATAACGGTTTTGGTATTATCGCGGATGACGTTGATAAGTTTCTTGTCGAACTTGGCAATCTTGCCGCAGGTGAGGATTCGGACTTGTTGACATTATACGATGGCGATGAACCTATTGGCTATCTTGGCTTGCAGTATTTCAGTAGTCCGCTCGGAAACCAGAAAATGGCCAACGAACACTTCATGTACGTAGTACCGGAAAAACGGGGGTTATCGTCTATGGGATTAATCAGGACCGCTAAGATGCTGGCAAAGACGAAGGGATGCAGCCATATAATCTTCAATGCCTCAAATTTGGCTTCAAACCTTCATAGTAAACTATGCCGTGTTTACGAGAAAATGGGGATGAGGCTTTTCGAGACTTGTTTTATCACTGAATTATAATATAGGAAAGTAGAGGTGTACTATCGGTTGTTTCAGTTCTCCATCGTCAAAGACAACACAGGTAGAAAAACTAACTCCAGCGCAAGAGCAATTAGTCGCTCAACTGGCAGGACAGGCCCGGCCTGCAATATCAGCGGTACAGGGCGCCACGATACCGGGCCAGGAGTTCGCGCCGGGCGGGCCGTCGCCCTTGCAGGAACAGGCGTTTGGCCTTGCCGGTCAGTTGCCGCAACAGTTAGCGTTCGATCCTCAAAGAGTTGCCCAGCAGTTTCAGCCGGTGGCTGACTTTGCAAGGCAGGGATTTCAGCAGGAGACAATCCCCGCCCTTGCCGGTGCCGCCGGGTTCCGTGGTACTGCACGCAGTTCGGGTTTTCAGGATATCCTTGCAAGAGAGGGCCGGAACCTTGAATTAGGTTTAGCTGCACAGTTAGGACAACAGCAATTTGGAGCGTTTAATCAGGCGCAACAGTTTCAGCAGCAGTTGCCCGGACAACTTGCGGGATTAGGTGCGTTACAGCAATCGTTCCCGGAGGCCCAGAGGCTATTTAACTTACAAAACTTTCAAGCCGCTGCACCCGAAAGAGATCCGCGACTTGGTTTTATTGGCCCTGCATTTACATCTGCATTTGATACGGTGGCGACTCAAGGAACTCAGGGTATTGGACCGTCGTTAATTACCGGGGCTGCTACACTAGGTGCTGCTAAAATTGCCGTTGGCTGTATAAAAGAAGGTACAATCATAGATTGCCAAGATTGCCAGAGACCTATTGAAGATGTCAGGGCAGGCGATATTGTTTATGACAAAGATGGTTCTCTGTCAGTTGTTAGATGGAAAAATGAATTCATGGATGACCCGACGGAAGATAAATTTATTGAATTAGTTTTTGAAGGCGATGCGACGATTACGATTAGTGATATACACACAATCGACGGCGTCAGCTCTACAGATTTGCAAGTAGGAGACAAGGGACTTGTATCGAAGAAAACGGTTCCTATGTCGGGTAGAACTTATGATCTTTTGACCTCTGGCAGAGACGGAAGTTATCGTTCAAATGGTATCCCGATAGATTCTATGATACCAGAATTATATACACAGGCACGAAAGGTGGCTTGACATGGCAGAACTAAGGTCGTTAGGGCAGCCATTTGGCGGTCCATCACGGGTAATTATTGCTCCCGCTCCTGCACCAAATCCGTTTGGGCAGGCAATAGAGCGAGGGGCAGGTTTAATAGGCCAGGCGATAGGGTTACGCAGGCAGGCCCAACTTGAAGAGGCTGACAGGGCTTTATTGGGGCAGGCGTTAGGTGGCGAAGATGTTACGGCCGATAGTCTATCTCAAGCATTGTCAGGCTTTCAATCCAATAAGTTTCAGGGCATCGCAGATCAGCTTATATCACAGCAGTTATCTCGGCAACTTGACCCGCTCGGCCAGCAACAGAGGGAAGCTACGCTCGGACTGACGGAAGCGAAAGCAGAAGAGGCACGTAGGGTGCCGCCACCATCGGCAACGCAGGAGCTTGCACGAATACGAGTAAATGCCATCAATGAATTACAGGAAAGAGACAGGGCTGGCACGTTATTGCCGGCTGAAAAAGAAGCCTTAAATAAAGCTGTGCTGCCCGGAGGTGGTATCAATATTGATTTCAGTAAAGGACAACTACTTACCGCCGCGACTGCTTTGAGAAATGAGTTTAATACAGATCAAAGAGTAAAAGATTTTAGAATTTTAGCACCTAAGTTCAAAAACTTACTTTCTTTCTTGGATAGGTCAAAAAAGACAGGACAAAAAGGGCCAACCGATATAGCGTTATCTAAAACATTCCAAAAATTAACGGACCTCATGTCCAGCGTAAGGGAAGGGGAGTACGAAACAACATTTAGGGGACAATCGCTTTTGCAAAAACTTAGAGGCGGCATACAAAAACTTAGCGAGGGTGGCGAAGGCATTACACCAGAATTCAGACAAGAGCTGATAGACACGGCAAGGTTGATGTTTGAAGATGGCAAACTTTTCTTCAATCAAGCTATCGAAGAAAAAGGCACTGTAGCAGATGCGTTCGGCATCCCAAGAAGACAAATTCTTGGAAACATAAAGCCGTTCGACATAGTCAATACGGAAAAGGAATTCGCTGACTTGTTTGGCATTGCGCCGGGCCAACCTCAACAGCAACAGCCTCAAGGACAGCTTCCGGTGAGACAACAGCCAGCAGGGCAATCTATTACTGCAACAAACCAGCAGACAGGACAACGCATACAATCGTTCGACGGAGGGCAAACATGGCAACCGATACAATAACTTTACCTCCGGGATTTGTGTTAGACACAAGAGGGCCATCAGCAAGTAAGGATTTCGGTTTACGTCCAGACGGCACGCCAAAAGGCACAGGGTTTTTAGGTGAATTAAAATTGCCGGGCGGTGGGGTTGCTACCGAGTTTTCTGTGGGCGTTCAACTTGAAAGCAAAGGCGGGGAAGAAACAGATATTCCGAGTTTAGTACCGACGCTTACAAAGCAGGAAATCGCCTTGATGGTCAACGACATTATTCCCAATAAAAAAACTATCCCAGATAGTATCTTGCAAAAAGCTGTAGACCATGCCAATTCGAGAGTTCGTGCTGGAAAAAATATCTTCGCAGACACTGAGCCTGCTACAGCTACTTTGCCGTCCGGTTTCGTATTAGATCAGCCAGTTAGCGCAGCGGGCACGGAACTTATTTCGGGGCAGCAATTTGCTACTGCCGAAGAAGCCGCTACGGCCAGAGCGGCAGCAGATGAACGAAGGCGAGAATTTATCTTTAATGAAGGCGTCAGGCAAAGGCAGGCGGAAACAAGAGCGGCACTTGCTCCTGCGTCAATACGTACGTTGGAGGCGAATCTTGACCGTGGACTTGGGCGCAGGCCAGCCGTCTCGCTACGAAAATTACCGACGCTTAATCTGTTAGAAGCAACGTCTGACCTTGGGGCAGTCAAAGATTTTCGTGCTCGTCGTCGCATTATTGGTATCTTGGAATCTCGCGGCGTACCTAAAAGCGCCGTCAATGAATTTGTAGTTGCAGATCGCGGCCCCCAAGGCCTTGAGGGGTTGCTTAAAAAGGAAGCCGTGCCGACCGCGTTTGAAATTGGGGGAGGGATTGTGGGGGCACGTGCCGGAAAACCTATTCGCGGAGCAATAATTGGAAGGACTATTGGCGAGGTAGTCCAAAGGGCAGGAGAGCGATTTTTTATAACCGAAAGACAAAAGTCGCTCAAGGCGGACGTTACTGATGCAGGTATAAACGTAGCCCTTGCTGGCGTCGGCGAATGGGCCGCTCGTAAGTTAGTCAGCGTGGGAGGAACGATACTGAAGCCTGCCGGACGAACCAGAAAGACAGGGATTAACCGGCTAAGAACAGTATTGCAAGAGGCAGGCGAACAAGTTACCGTTAAAGATATCCCACCGGATGTCGGCGAGATCGTCCAGTTAGCCAAGGGGGGCGTAGGGCTCGCAGATCCAGCAGTTATTACTCCGGGCGCAGCGACTAACAGTTCATTGTTTGGATTATTAGATAATGTTTCTGAGAAAGCTATCACGAGCATGCAACGTTTCCGAGCTGGGAAGGCCCGCAATGTAGTTGCTTTTGGAAAGCACGCCGAGAATATACTCGATGAATTCGCCGAAGGTCTGGCTAAACTTGACTCTTCGCAGTTGGGCGGCGTTTTGGATGATGTCATACAAGGCAATGCCGGAGCATTAGAAGCAGCAAGAGGGATCTATCGACAATTTTATACAACCCTTGACGAACTTGGAGTTGGCGCAGTAAGTAACAAGAGGGCGATTGATATCGCTCAAAGGCTTGACGATTTAGTCTCTAAGGGACGGCTACTGAAAGGGTCTGATGAGGGAGCCGAGTTCGTTAAGTCGGTTGCCGCACTTGCGGAGGAAAGCAGTTTTACGGAAGCCATAAGCAATAGATCGACAGTCCTCGATTGGGCAAGGAAATTTGACGAAGTGGGTGAACGGAACGCGGCAAGGTTAGCAAGAGAGTTGGGCGTAGCTATGGATGATTCTATGGCTCAAGCCGCAAGAGCCCACAGCACTGAAGCGTTTACAATATGGCGTCGCGGCAATGCTACATTCAAGGCGGTCACCAAAAGATTTGAGCCAAAAATTATATCTCAACTTGCAAAGAAAGCGTCCGATAATCCCGACCTTGCAGCGAAAACGATATTCAAAAACAAACAGCCAACACCGATAAAAAAAGTTAAAAAGATTTTGTTGTCACCTTCCGGCAAAACGCCCCAGCAAATTGCCGAGGGCAGACAAACATGGAAACAGTTGCAAAATGCGTTAGTCAATGATTTTTATGATCGATCACGTAGCACAGACAAAATCATCTTTGGGAAGAAACTCGATAAGGCACTAAAAGACTTCGGCGACGAAGCCCTCGCTGTCACCTTTTCGCCAAAGCAGGTAGCCGACCTGAAAGAAATCGCCCGGCTGGGGGTGCTCGTCCAAGGAAAAATAAAAGGCGAAGGCGGAATGTTTATCCAACTGGCCCAACCAGCAGCGGTTGCAGGCATTATCGCAGGGAAAGGGCAAGGAAGGATTGCGTCAATCGCTATATTGGCGACGCCGCCTGTATGGTCGAGGATGGCGCTTGACCCGAAACTGTCGGGGTTCTTAATTAACGGGCTGGCGGATATTAACAAAGAGGGAATCAAAGCAAATACAGCAGCAACGCAGAAATTGCTTAGAGTTTATTTCAAAGAAAGAGACCTGTATTTCAAAGAACAAACGGAAATCCAAAAGCAACGAGCAGCGGAACTGAGACGAGAAGCGGCACAGCAAGTGCTGCCTCCAAGAACAGGACAGGAGCCATTTGGTGGTTTTGGACCCTAACGAAAGGTACATCATGGACGCACACGAATGGAAAATTTTAGGTTTTATATCAGCCCCCATTATTGGCTTATATGCCTGGTTCATTAAGCACGTAACCAGCATCAACCGTCACCCGAGAGCCGGTGATGTAGTTTATAGGGCTGTCTGCGACGAACGGGGCAAGGCAAACGATATCGAGCACCATCACCTAAAAGAAGGTATCGACGAACTGAAAAC